>ERZ827440.2891-NODE-2891-length-13960-cov-7.857677_pt1 | contig 13960 bp, 9 predicted proteins | sample MGYA00519774_ERZ827440 | MGnify/ENA primary metagenome ERZ827440 (study PRJEB31778, sample SAMEA3449302) | human gut metagenome | biome: human gut; feature: human-associated habitat; material: faeces | place: United Kingdom | collected 2010/2012 ... | reverse complement strand
GCTTACAGCGTATAGCTGCTTAGCACATTATTGAATTATTAACGAACTATTGTTTCATAGGTTCCGGAGATTTCCATTATCTTACGGAATATTGGGTGTCAAGAATTCATGAACCTTTCTCGCTCATTGTTTTCGATCATCATCCGGATATGCAGCAACCAGAATGGGAGGGTGTTGTTCTACAGTCAGGCAGAGATAGACCATCACCAGGCTTGACCGTCGAAGGCTGGTAAACTTATACATGAGCCGGTTTACATGTCTATAGATAAGGATGTATTGAGAAAGCAGGATACCATCACCGACTGGAACAATGGAGATATGACACTTATGCAGCTCCAAGCCATGCTTCGCATCATCTATGCCCATGAAAAAGTGATAGGGGTAGATGTTACAGGCGAATGTTCAGCACGCTTGACTATTTCTCTGAGTTGGAGGATGCAGAGATTAACAACGAGGCAAATGAAGAATTGTTAAGGATGATTCTGGAGGAGAACCATCCTTAGCCTTCTTAAGCGTAAGCTTGAAGAATATGGTCTAGCTCGTCGAGTTCTTCCTCCTTTGTTGCCCAGCTTGTAACAAATCGGCAGATGATTTCATGTTCGCTCTTTCTTTCCCATATCTCGAATGCTACTTTGGGGGAAAGGGCCTCGTAGAGGGCAGGTGAGAGTACTACAAACTGCTGATTGGTTGGAGAATCGTAGGCAATGGCGATACCATGCTTTTCGAAGATGCTGCGGATGCGGGTAGCCATAGCGATGGCATGGCGCGATATCTTGAAATAGAGCTCATCCGTAAACAGTGTGTCAAACTGGATGCCGAGCATTCTGCCCTTGGCAAGCAAGGCTCCATGACGCTTTACGTTGGTGAAGAAGTATTTCGGTGCCTTCATGCCCGAGAATACCACAGCTTCTCCCATCATGGCACCCACCTTGGTTCCGCCGATATAGAATACATCACAATGTTTTGCAAGGAATGGCAAGTCATAGTCGCATGCCGCTGAAACCAGACCGTATCCCAGTCGGGCACCATCGATGAAGAGACGGAGGTCATATTTCTGGCAGGTTGCATACAGCGCAGCCAGTTCTTCTCTGGTGTAGACCATTCCGAACTCAGTCGGCATCGAGATATAAACCATGCCTGGCTGCACCATGTGAGGATGCGATTCGTCGGCTAGGAAGGTATCCATATAAGCTGACAGGGTGCCGGTTGTCAGCTTGCTGTTTTTTCCTGGCAGGGTAATGACCTTATGCCCGAAAGCTTCTACTGCTCCTGATTCATGTACCTCGATATGACCGGTTTCCACACAGATTACTCCTTCGCATCCCATGAGGACGGAATCAATGACCGTGGTGTTGGTCTGCGTACCGCCTATCAGGAAGAACACTTCTGCATTCTCATTGTCCACAGCCTTGCGGATTTTCTCTTTTGCCGATTCTGAGTATGGATCAAAACCATAACCAGATGTTTTATCACTGTTTGTCTTGCCAAGAGCTTCTAGAATCTCTGGCAGCATACCATTGTTGTAATCACTTTCAAATGAAATCATATTCTTAATATTACGTGTTTTAATTTGAACTAATTTCTTTATTCTGTTTCTATTTTTACTTCTGTCAGTTTACCCGTCTGTGAGTCGATGATATAACCATACAGATTGCAAAGGTAATGATATCACCCTTAGAAAAATGGGAAGCATGCAAAGTTAAGAAAAAAAATGGTTAACAATGGCAAATAACCAAGAAAAATTCCATGAAATAATAATTTTTTATAAAAAGAATATTATATTGGACCTTTTCTTGCGTAAACAGGAAATTTTAGTTACCTTTGCACGAAAAGCACTACTTGGCATGAAAATTCAAGAAGTAATGAAATGATTTGTGTTCTTCAGCGACCAGATGTCATCGAAGAAACGGATGAAAACGCAAAGTAAATGAAAAACTAAAATGAAAAGAGAATATTAACAAATGGAACAAGAAGAAAAGAAACAGAAATCTCAAGCTGCAGAGAATCAGGCATCCTGCTCGCCTCTGCAGCCAGTTGAACCACATCCTTTTATTTCTGTCATACCGCTGGCAGTCCTTATTACTCTCATCGTCCTGGTTGTCAAAATCTTCCCTGATGATGCCTTGGCTGGTGCCTCTCAGGTGGCCCTCATGATAGCCACAGCCGTTTGTGTAGCACTCGGTATGGGCATCTATAGGATGAAATGGAATATCTTTGAAGAGATGATCAAAAAGACTGTGGGCGATGCCGGAGTATCTATCCTGATCCTGCTGCTCATCGGAATGATGTCAGCTACCTGGATGATTAGTGGTGTGGTACCCACATTGATATATTATGGTGTACAGATCATGTCGCCAACCTTTTTCCTTCCCTGCGCATGCATCATCTCCAGCATCATTTCTGTGATGACGGGAACCTCATGGACCACTATTGCCACCATCGGTATTGCTCTGATGGGAATCGGTGATGCCCTGGGAATACCAGCTCCCTACACCGCTGGAGCCATAATCTCCGGTGCCTATTTCGGGGATAAACTCTCGCCTATGAGCGATACCACCGTCCTTGCTTCGAGTATAGCCGGAGCGGATCTCTTCTCACATATCCGCTATATGCTCTATACTACCATACCAAGCATCTTGCTCTCGCTGGTACTCTATCTCATCATCGGACTCTGTTATGATTCCAAGCCAGTGGATATCAGCCAGTATCTCACCGGTCTGAGTCATGGTTTCAATATCTCCTTGTTTACGATGCTGGTTCCGGCTTTTACAGGATGGCTCATCTACCGCAAGACTCCATCTCTCATCACACTTCTTCTTTCAGCCCTTTCAGCATGCATCTGTGCCCTCATTCTCCAGCCGGAAGTACTTGTAGGGATAGCAGGTGAAGACAGCATCTCTGCCAAAAGCCTCTTTGAAGGAATCATGACCACCTGCTATACCCATACCCAGGTAGATTGCGGTATGGCTAACATCAATGATCTCGTAGCCACCCGAGGCATGGCTGGCATGCTCAATACCATCTGGCTCATCCTCTGTGCCATGTGTTTCGGTTCATGTATGGTAGCCAGCGGCATGCTCCACGCCATTACCCACATGCTCCTGAAAAGCATCCACAGCACCGTATCACTTGTCTGCAGCACAGTGACATCAGGCGTCTTGCTCAATCTCGTTATGGGTGACCAGTTCCTGAGCATTATTATGAATGCATCTATCTATAAGGATGAATATGCCGAACGAGGCTACCGTCCGGAACTCTTGAGCCGAAGTACAGAGGATAGCGCTACCGTAACGAGCGTATTGGTTCCATGGACAGCCTGCGGTATGACGCAGAGTACGGTTCTTGGTATCCCGACACTTGTCTATCTCCCCTTCTGCTTCTTCAATATCATCAGTCCTTTGATGAGTTGTCTGGTTGCCATCCTTGGCTTCGTACCCAATCCACAACCCAGGGAAAACAAAGCATCTGCAGCGGAAGAGACTGATATCCATTAATATGAATAGGAGATTCATTGATTCCCAATGACGGCAAGCAGACGCCGATAATCATGTGCTTTATGATGTGTGTGGGCAAACAGATTGCATAAAGCGTGCAATCGTTTGCACAAAAAATGTAACCTTTTTGAAACTTTTTCTTGCTTCGTATTGGATTTTCTCTTAAGTTTGCAGCCGAAAATAGATACCAACTAACAAACGAAGGCTAAGTTTAATATAAACGAAACCAAATATAAAAGTAAAGATATGATGAAGCAAACATTCATAAAATCAGCTATGTTGCTGCTGCTGATCCTTTCAACGGCAACGACGCGAGCGCAGGAGGTCGCTCTGAAGACCAACTTACTGGGATGGGCTTCCACATCTGCCAACGCCGGCATCGAAATCGGCACGGGCAAGAAAACAACCTTCCAACTCTTCGGCACCCTGAACCCCTGGAAGTTCTCGGGCGACAAGAAGATGAGATTCTGGAATGTTATGCCAGAATACAGATGGTACACCTGCCAGAAGTTTGGAGGCCATTTCTTCGGAATTCATGCCTTAGGCGGTGAATACAACATTAAAAACATTGACATGCCCTTCGGCATCCTGCCGAAAACTCTGGAGGGCAGGCACTATGAAGGCTGGTATGTAGGTGGAGGCCTCACCTACGGCTATCAGTGGCTACTCAATAAGCACCTCAATTTCGAAGGGTCTATCGGTTTGGGATATGCCTACAGTCCTTACAAGCTTTACGGACGATGCGAAAAATGTCTCGACAAAGACCACCGCAACTATGTGGGCCCTACAAAAGCCGCACTATCTCTCATATACGTGTTCTAAGAATTTAATTTAACTGTGGTTTTAAACTGACAATATAAACACGTAATAACTAGACAGAATACAAAAAAAAATAGGGAAATCATAATATGGATAAAATGAAGCTTTATGCGGTCATTTCGCCCCTCTGCATACTCCTTTCTCAGGGCATCATGCCTGCTCAGGCTCAACAGCTGGCAGGGGGTAAGATTCAGGTAGAAAGCGTCTTGGCACGCAAGAACGGCAACCGGATGGACGTTGCCTTCCGTATGAATCTGAACGAATTGAAGATGAAATCAGAGCAGCAGATTGTTTTCACACCGGTAATGGTAGGAACTGATTCTATCGCTCTCAACCCTATCATCATCCAGGGTAGAAACCGGGCTGTAAGATACCGCCGACTTGCCGACAGCAAGAAGAATCCGCAGGCACAGGTTCTTACCCGCAAGAACAAGACCAGTCAACAGGTTTACTTCGCCCAGTCTGTTCCTTATCAAAAATGGATGAAGAAGTTCAAACTCTCGGTGAAAGAAGATCTCTGCGGATGCGGCAACCTGATAGAACAGGACAATACGCCGATTGCGGATATCGACCGTACACCGAAGATTACGAAGGATTTCTTTGTGCAGCCGAAGGCGGAAGCCAAGAAGGTGAGAGCCGAAAAGGGTGAAGCCTATCTCAGCTTTGTGGTTAACAAGAGTTATATTCTTGCCAACTTCCGTGAGAATGCTACTGAGCTGAAGAAGATTACTTCCACCATCGACCTGGTGAAGAACGATAAGAACGTTGAAATCACAGATATTGATATCCATGGTTTTGCTTCGCCTGATGGTTCGTATGCCAACAACAAGCGCCTTGCCAACGAGCGTGCAGCTGCCCTCCGTAAATATGTGAGCAGCCTCTACACCTTAAACAGCAAACTCTTTACCTATCAGGCTACACCGGAAGACTGGGAAGGATTCAAGAAGAAGATCCAGGCTAGTCATCTGGCTGATAAGAAAGCAATTCTCGAGATAGCTAACTCCTCGCTGGCTCCCGACGATAAGGACCTGAAGATCAGAAAGCTCCATCCGGCTAGTTACCGCTACATCCTGGATCATATCTATCCTCGTCTCCGTCATAGCGACTATACGGTAACCTACACGGTTCGTCCGTTCAGCATCGAAGAAGCCAAGGAGATATTGAAGACCAAACCACAGCAGCTTTCTCTGCAGGAGATGTTCCTGGTGGCACAGACTTACGAGCCGGGTTCGCCAGAGTTTAACGAGGTATTCGACATCGCCGTCCGCCTCTTCCCAGATGATGAGACAGCGAATCTCAATGCCGCCTGCACCGATTTGCAGAAAGGTGATCTTACTTCTGCCGAAAAGCATCTTGCCAAGGCAGGCAACTCGAAAGAGGCAGAGCGCATCAGAAAGATTTACGGGGAAGTGAGGGCGGAGCAATAATAGTAAATGGTAATTTAGCTTCGCCATCCCTGCAAAAAGAGAATATATATAATAGAAATTAATAACTATCAAATCACATCAATTATGAGAATTAAACATTTCTTTGGATTAGCAGTGATAGCTGCTATGACTGCAAGTTGCTCTAGCAACAACGACTTAGTAAATGGTGGTAATGGTTCAGGTGAGAATGAATCAGGTGTAAGCTATGCATCTATCACAATCAACTTGCCTACTGCAAATGGTACACGTGCTACTACAAATGACCAGTTTGATGGCGGTACAGCTTCTGAGTATGCAGTAAACGATGCTACACTCGTTATCTTTGAGAAGGGAACAGCAGCTTTTGAAAATGACTTCAAGTTTGTTGAAGCTGTACCACTCGGTAATTTGGAGCCTTGGAAGAAAGACAATGAAAGTAATAATGGTATTACAACAGAAGCAACCATCACAGCTAAGCTCGCGAAGGCTACAGTTGGTGAGAATGGCGATTATTATGCATTGGTCATCCTTAATAAGGAGACAGGAACAGGAGACAAAGTTACCCTTCCTTCAGGTTCCACTACATATGGAGCTTGGAATGCTGCGACAAATGCAACAAACCTTTTAGATAATACTAAAGGTTTCTATATGGCTAATGCTCCAGAATTCAAAGCTGCTGATCAAGAGCCAACAACTCTCGTTCAAATAAAGGGTATCTATAGAACTAAGGAAGAGGCTCATAGCAAACCGGGTACTACTGTTCATGTAGAGCGTGGCTTGGCTAAAGTTACTGTAGGAACAAACAGTACAAGCAATAATTATTTTGCAACAGATGGTGCCAATGCAACCGGAACAAAGTATAGCAGCGACAAGGTAAAAATCACAAAATGGGCATTGGATGTTACTAACAAGCATTCATTCCCTGTACATGTAACTTCTGGTTTGAAGGCTGGTACAACATCGACAGATCAAACTGTTCCTGCTTACACAGATATTTGGAAAAATACTGCAGCTGCAGCAGGTACAGTTCCAGCAACATCTCGCTTCGTTAGTCAGCTTTCTGCTGAGGGTGCTTTCAAGCGTGTATATTGGGGAATCGACCCTAACTACAGCATGGGCTTACAAGACTTAAACAAATGTAAGGAACAATTCACTCTAGCTGAAGCCGATGGACAAGGAGTTACATGGAACGACGGTTCTGATAAGCCATTGTATTGCCTAGAGAACACCTTCGACATTAACAACATGAAGCAAGGTCAGACTACCCGTGTTCTTCTTAAGGCAACCTATATCCCAAGTGTTTTGAGCTCAACATCAGAGACAGACAAGACCTTCTTTATGATTGGTAACAGTTCTGACATTTGGACGAAAGCCAACCTTATTGCACAGATTACAAGTAAGGCTAAAGAGGCTCTTAAAACAACTGCCGAACTAACTGTAGAACTTACGGGTGATTTATTGACTGCCGGTACACATGTATTGACAGAATCAAATGTATCAATTAAGGAAGGAAAAACAGAAAAGGTTGATGCAACCTTAGTCGCTACACTCAACAAAAAACTCGGTCTTGACGTGACTAATGGTGTAGGTATCAAGACCTACAAGAATGGTGAAAGCTATTATATTGCCCGTATCAAGCACTTCGGTGACGACTTGACTCCTTGGAAAGAAGGTAATGATACATATGGGGAAAATAACCTGAATTGGCTCGGCCGTTACGGAGTACTCCGCAACAACTGGTACGACCTCACGATCAACAAAATCAGCGGTCCTGGTTATCCTGACGTTCCAGAGGTTAAGCCTAACACTCCAGATGATGAGGATACCAAGTACATCAACGTCAGCGTTAAGATCCTCGACTGGGCTAAGCGTTCTCAGAGCGTTGATTTGTAATCTATTACACATGATTATATATAGCACAGCCGCTCTAGCGCTAAGGAGCGGCTGGCTATCTCGGAAAAATAAGAATCTATTTATACACTTTACTTTTTCATAAAACAGATAAGCATCATGGCAAACAAGAAGTTTAACAGTTGGATCAAGAATATATGCATGGGATGGGGCTTCATCATGGCCGGCAGCCTGCTAGCAAGCTGCAACGACTTGATGCACGACGACCTGCCTCCTTGTGACATGGGTGTTGACTTGCAGTTCAAGTACGACTACAACGTGCAGCGTGCCGACATGTTCAAAGATCATGTGGGCGGACTCTGCGTATTCGTATACGACGAGCAGGGCAACTTCATTGCTCGCCATGATGCCTATAACGATGCGACATCACAGCCGCTCAAGGACCCTAACTATGCCATGCGAATCAATCTGGAACCGGGCAAATACAGATTCGCAACCTTCGCCTTCCAAAAGAAATATGAAGATGCACTTGCGCAGCCAGGTGCCAAATTCCAGATAGCTCTGCCACAGCAGGGTGACAACATCACCGCCCTCCATGCACGACTCGACCGCGAACAGGGCAAGGTAAACAACCAGAGCCAACCGCTTGATACACTCTGGCAGGGACTCAGCAACGAACTGGTTGAAGTAAAAGACCTGCAGGTTACACGCCATACCATCGGTCTGGTTCGTGATACCAAGCAGCTCACCATCAGCCTGCATCAGACCGACGAGCCTGCCAACATCAATGCCGATGACTTCAGTTATCAGATAACCAATGCCAACGGCGATATCAGTTACGACAACTCTCTCCTCCCCGACGAGGAGTTGACATATACCCCATATTACACCTGGACCACTGAGTTTAAGGATACCGAGGGCAATGTAAAGGAGCGCACCGCTCATGCCGCCCTCATGTTCTCCCGACTCATCTGGCATCCGGCAGAAGAAAACGACAAGAACGCCATCCTCACCATCACGAACAAGACTACTGGCGAAGAGGTGGCACGCATCAATCTTGCAGACTTTCTGGCTCAAGGCCGTGGCGCCTTCGAAGCCCGCCATTATTCAGAGCAGGAATTCCTGGACCGAGAGTACGACTACAAGCTCGACTTCTTCCTCCAGGGCAACCAGTGGAAGTATGTGCAGCTCAGCATTTCCATCCTGGATTGGAGCAAGCGCATCCAGCGTGTCGATTTCTAACCGTTTCAGGTGTCAGAGCCCCCTCCGGGCATTTAGCTCATAAGAGTATTTGACTTTAAAAATGAGAAACAATGAAAATACGAGATTTCATTTTAAGTTTAGTTAGTTGGTTTATATTGTTGGTTACAGTAAGTTGCTCTGACGAACTTGGAGGCGAGCGCGCTCCCATTTCGTCAGAAAGCAACTTGCATGTACTCGTGCCAACCGTGCTCAGCAGCCGCGGCACCAATCCCGACGATGCTTCCGCCCTTCCTACCTATAATGCCACGGTAGATGAATGCCAGATCAACGACCTGAGCCTCTATGCTTTCCCTAAAGGAAATGAAGGCAAGCTCCTGGTAGAGACGCTCCCTGCCCCACTGGCTACAATGATGGTAGAGCCGCATGTTGCTAACTATCAGTTCAATATCGAGCCGGGCACTTACCATATCTATGTGGTTGCCAACATGAACAAGGTGTTGAGTGGTCAAACTATCCAAACTGAAGATGCTCTCAAAAAAATAGTACTCGATTACAGACCTACAAGTACACCAGGTATGCCTGTATGCACCAATATCCCGATGATTTACGAACCAGAGAAGGATGCCACAGGCAAACTCGCAGAAACCGAGATTAAAGCAGCGGGTGATAAATATACCGAGGTGGCAGCTAACCTGAAGTTTACATGCGTAAAGGTTAAGCTGAATCTTATCTTCGATCCAAATGACGCAGAAGTTGCAACCAATTTCGGAGGCAAGCCCTTTAGCATCAACAGTATTTCAGCCGATAAGCTCTCTCCTTTTACCCATCTTTACTGGGGCGGTAAATTCGAGGCTCCTTCTTGGGCAGATAAAGATTACAAGGATGGTTTTTCAAGCAATACGTATCAGACATCTGAAGGTCCAGCCGTATACTATACCGAATGGACAGACAACAGATCTGCGTCAGCAACAAATAACAATGATGATATTAAAGGAACCGGAGATGCGAAGAATGCTCCAGATAATGCTGCGGAGAAATGGCTTTTCCAGCAGACGTATTATCTTCCTGAGCGATATATCTCATCAGAATCCGACCGCAGTTATCTTACCATCAATGGTAAGGTAGGAAATTCTGCAGTCAACAATTATCGTATCAATCTGGGTCATAAGAAGGATGAAACCAGCACCACAGAAGTACCCGTATTCCCTCGCGGTACCTTCTATGAGATTACCGGTGCTATCAAGACCCTCGGTAATATGGAGCTGGATTGCAAGGTAAGTGTAAAGCCCTGGGAGACAGTACCAATAGATGCCGACTTCAACCATACTACATTGTGGGTAAGCAAGACGGAGGCTAATGTAACTTCAATGAAAAATAATTATATCACATATAATTCGAATGCAGGCACAGTAGGGTTTGGATGCGATACAAAAATAAACTCAAAAGACATCATCATTGGCACCAAACGTGGTAAAGACGCTAATGGCAATGATAGTATAGAGTTTCGCGTGAATCCAAATATCCCAATCAAAGCTTATGCACAGCTAGTAGGCACTGCTAAGTTTTGGCTCAAGGCAAATAATCTCAAGAAATATATAGATGTACATTATGATGTTAAACCTTATCTGGATGTTACAAAAGAACTTGTCATCTACTATAATAAAGATGATAAATCTCAGAATAAAAGAACCATAAAATGGGATACTAACCTTGGTGGTATTAAGTTGGATAGAACTACAGATAAAAAAGGTAGCTCTATCATCAAAATGAGCGTAAATTCATCGGATGATGCAACAGGAACGTTCACGGTTACAGCTACGGAAAATCCTGTAACAACCACCATTCATGAATTCACGGTAACGTCAAAAGATGGATCTATGCCTCAGAAAGTTCGTGTAAAAGTAAGTCCTCCTATCGGTGACTATCGTATCTATTTCAGAGCTATCAATGACCGAAGTAAATATAATGGAGGTAACGGTTCCGATAATTTCCAGGGAATCTTAACTGAAGAAGGTACAAACAACTGGAGCAATGGATGGAATGAGGATGCAAAAGATACAAGTGATCCAATAACAAAAAGCCACTACATCTATGTTTATACCCAGATAGGTGAAACAGAAGATGCCGTTACAGGAAAAGGTTGGGTTTTTACGAAAGAATCGGACGATAGAAATGGATGGCCTGGAGTAGAAATGGTGGCCGACGAGACTAACACCGGATGGTATTACAAAAACTTCCCTGTAGATGCGAAGTCTGTATTAAATACAAATGAATCAAAAGGTCAAAGAACTATTAAGCCAGGTGAGACATTGATTATGTTCAGTAATAATACATATCAAGATCAAGGATATAGTTTACACCGTTGTCCTCATCATCTAGAGCCGGGTATTCCTCTCTTCGATTATGAAGATCGTGAAGGATGGATTGTCTATGATCCTACATCCGACCCTATATGGCGTGTACATGATGATATGCCTGAAATTGAGAACATAGAGTTCAAGGTATATACCCAGTTTGAGCTTTTTGGATGGTATAAGGTATATGGTATCGCATCAGGAGAAAACCAGTTTACCATTTGGGATACTAAAGCCAAAAAAAGCTGGAAATGCGAGAAGGTGGGAAAAGATTGGTATAAAACAACCATCAAGTTGAAAGCAGTAAAAGGGGAACACGAAAAAAACATCCTCCTGAAAAAGGAAGACAACGATAAATCTCCTACTATTACACTCTTCGATGGCAATAGCTACGAGAAGTATGGCGACACTGGTTATTACCAAGGAGACAAATGGCATCAAGGTAAGCCTAATGGCGTAACTGAATAAATAATATTGGAAAAATGAAGAAGATAAAGCATTTAATGATATGGATGGGATTGCTCCTAAGCCTTGTTTCCTGCAAGGATACGATGGAGGCTATCGGACTCGGCGGGGATGAAATCCCTGCCGAGGGGGGAGTCTTGAACATTGAGTTGCCCAACTTCTCCGAAAAGAAAATTAATACTAGAGCGGGGGCTACAGAAAGCATAGGTAAGATTACTGCTGTGTTTTATGGCAAAAGCAATACTTACAAAGGTATGGCGAATGTCAACATTGTAAGCAAGAATACAGACGGAACGTATCAGGCAAAAATCAGTAATGTCCCATCTGGAACAGTTACTGTTCATCTGGTAACAAACGTAAGCAATCTCGAAGAGACAGAAGCAGAAGATTTGCAAAACATTGCGTTAGCTACACCTAGAACAATAGATACAAGCAGCCCAGTATGTTGGGGTAGCGTATCTTTAACGGAGCTCTTGGATGGTACGGCAAATGTCAGTTTGTATAGACAATATGCCAAGGTTACCTTGAAAGTAGCTGATGCGGTAAAGACTGATTTCCATGAAGAAGATGCTGGTCTTATCATCAATCATGCAGCTGCAAAGAGTGCTATCGCCCCTGCTGGTTATACAGAACCAACCGATGCCTTAGCAGAGACAACAGAGTTTAGTAGCACAGATTTCGGCGATGGAACAAGCCGTGAAGTAATGGTAACAGAAACATCTGCAGGTAAAGCTTTCGCTATCATCAAGGCAAAATACAACAATGTAGAAGGTTACTATAAAGTGGGGCTCTACAAGGATGCAACAACCAAGAAGAATCAGTATGCCCTCTTGAGAAACCATAACTATATCATCACCGTAACCAAGGTGAATGACTATGGTTTCAAATCTTTGTCTGAAGCTATCAAGGCTGAACCGGAAAACAGATTGGTGGCAGATGTTGTAGATGACAATCCTGCCATCACCAACATGATAGCTTGCAAGGATTACGAACTGGGTGTTAGCGATAATTTGTCCCTCAAGGCAACAGCTACTGAAGCAAAAATCACTTTGGTCACTACGCTCAAATCTGCAACATATGGTGTAAATATCAATGATAGCAGGGATAGCTGGATCAAAAGCTATACTCAGGAGGGTGAAGGAATTACAACTCCTGAAAGTGGTAGCCTGTCATCTTCTGGCAAAAAATATCTTTTGAAGTTTACGCTGGTTCCAAACACTCATGAAACCCCAAGAACAGGAACGGTTACGATATCATCTGGTGATCTCAAACTTGATGTGAAGATAACCCAGGCTGGTTTCAATTTTATGAGAGACGACCCTAAGCGTAAAGTCATCATGTTTGAAAATGACAGTGAGTATAAATCAGACTATTTTGCCTGGTTGGATAAGGAGGTTAAAGGAATCAGACCAGATCAAATGCAAAACGTAAAAAGAAATGATGGTCTTCATTTTACTGTAGGAAAGAATGCCTACAGTTATAAGATTCCTAAGCTGACAGGGGATAAACTTACAGATAACGATAGCCATTTCACTGTTAGCGATGACGGACGTTACTGGAAAGTGACGTTGGCAGATAAGCACGATAATAATTATAATCTTTGGAAAGGCACCTTTACGATAAAAAACGCAGCTGGTATCAACATCACCTACACTGTTTATCATACTGGTATCTTCCATGAGATAACAGAAAATATGGCAAACAAATATGAATTAGCAGAGGGTGGTGATGACAATCTTAAGATAAAAGGTATGTTCCATTATGGTGTAGTGAAGGTGCAGGGACAAACTAAAACCTACATCATGCTTGACCGTAATCTGGGTGCTACCGACAATAGTCCTTATGCACCAGACGTCAACGAACTTAAAGACCATAAAGGTGCTATCGGTGGATACTTCAAGATTTCAGAGGATAAGAATAAATCAGATGTCAAGCAGGGGAATCTATCCTCTACTCTATCTCCTGAAGGCTTTGAAATACCAGAGAAATCGGTGTTTGAAGACTTGATTGCAAATGGTACGCTTAAAACAGAGGTACGCCATACTGTTCTTGGAGAATCGTACTATTGTACATTTATGAATACAACAAGCTCTGAGTTGAAAACCATCTATCTGCCATACGGAGGATATCTGGAAGGTGAAAGCCATAAATATCCAATGCACGTGGTCTTTTGGACCAAAACACTAGTCTCTGGAACACAAGGATTCAGTGGAGGAAGTCCGGAATATGGTTACTGGTATAACTATTTCGACGTGTACAACGATAAGAAGGGTTTTTCCAACGTACGTTTCGTGAGTGGTAGTAATGGAAATAGAGAGTGTAAACTAAACTGTGTCAAGCTACAATAAAAGTAGTTTAACACAGTTTT
>ERZ827440.2885-NODE-2885-length-13997-cov-3.297016_pt1 | contig 13997 bp, 9 predicted proteins | sample MGYA00519774_ERZ827440 | MGnify/ENA primary metagenome ERZ827440 (study PRJEB31778, sample SAMEA3449302) | human gut metagenome | biome: human gut; feature: human-associated habitat; material: faeces | place: United Kingdom | collected 2010/2012 ... | reverse complement strand
GAGAGCATCTGCCTTACAAGCAGAGGGTCATAGGTTCGAGCCCTATAGGCCCCATTTTTATGTCCGGAATTCTTAAATCGTCTCTATGCGTATGCATAGAGGCGTTTTTTTATGTTTTGAAATTATTTGTATTTATGGCACATTGACGAAAAACGAAAGAATAGCTATGATGGAGTAATACAAGTACCGGGAAGGTGGGGAAAATAATGGAGCAGCGCATTTTGCAATATCGAAAACAGATAGATGAATGGCTGACAGAAATGGAGCAGAACGTACAGACATTGTCACAGCACGGTGAATACTCAACGCAGGCTGTACAGAGGCAGACGCATACACAGAAAACTGACACAGAGAAAACTGACACAGAGAAAACTGACATAAAGAAAACTGACATAAAGAAAACGGATACCGAGGAACAGACCATGCAGGAAATGGTTCAGGACAAGCTTAAGGAGCATCTTGTGCAGGTGGGATTTTTCCAGCATGAGCGCCTGATCCATCTGATCGTTACGGTGACCTTTGCACTGTTAGAGATGCTGGCGATCGTCTTAAGTGTGATCTCCGACAGCCTTTTTACCTTATTACTCCCCATAGTGATCCTGATCCTGCTGATCCCATACATCCGCCACTACTACATCCTGGAGAACGAAGTGCAAAAAATGTATGGGCAGTACGACCGGATGCGGAGACTGCAACGGACAGCAGCCGGGAGCAAAATCGAAAAACCAGAGAGATAACAGAACCAATACAGTGAAAATAAACAAACGAAAAAGATAAGGGCAAAGTTATGAGGACTTCGTATAGTAAAAAACATAAAGCAGGAATATCTGTTCTGTCCGGACTGACTGCGGCGCTCCTGTTACTTACTGGCTGCAGCAAGTCCGAAGAGACGGTCTATCAGATCCCGGAGGACAGAAAACTGATCGTCTATACCGCTCACAAAGCAGATGTATACGAACCGATCATCAAGGAATTTGAGGAACGTACAGGGATTTTTGTAGAGCTCAAAGCAGGAGATACTTTGGCACTTTTTGATGAATTACAACAGGATGCACCCGGTACCTTTGACGTCATGTTCGGTGGAGGTGTTGAAAATTTTGAGGAGTGCAGAGACTATCTGGAACCTTATAAGGTCAGCGAAATCGACCAAATTGCTGAACAGTATCGCACGGAGGGAGATGCCTATACGCCCTTTTCTGTGCTGCCGACGGTATTTATCTATAACAATAAACTGGTCTATCCCGTAGCGGCTCCCAGAACCTGGGAGGAATTGCAGACCGATCGTTGGAAGGGAAAGATCGCGTTCGCAGATCCCACGAAATCCGGCAGTAGTTATACAGCACTCTGTACGATGCTTCAGGTATCGGATCAGGATGAGCAGAAGACGCTGGAGGATTTTACCGGTGCACTGGATGGTTACCTGTCACCCTCATCTGTAGCAGTACTGGAGGAAGTCAATGCCGGAACCAGACTGGTAGGTATTACCACAGAGGGAATGGCGAGACAAAAGATTCTGGAAGGGGCAGATATTACAGTGATCTACCCCACGGACGGCACCAGTGCCATACCGGACGCTACAGCGATCGTCAAGGGCGCAAAGCATATGGAAAATGCTAAATTATTTCTGGAATTTACCGTCAGTAGTGATGTACAGAGACTGGTGGAGGAAGTCTTTTTCCGGAGAACTGTCCGCAATGATATGGAAGAGTATGCAGCACCGGAGCAGACAAAATTAAAAACGATCGATTATGATATTCATTGGGCTTCTCAGGAAAAGGAAAAAATTCTGAACACATGGGAGACGTTACAGGGGAGAACAGATGAAAAAGTGGATTAAAAAGTCGTTTCACAGACAGTTGCTGGTCTGCTTCGGTGTAGTTGCGTTATTGCCGTTATTGCTTTTTGGGGTATTCCTGATCCAGACTATGGAGACCAAGATCAACAGCGATTATGAGAAAAAAGTAACAGAGCAGGCGGAACAGATAGATGCTGGCATATTGGAATTGTTTCAGGAGTTCGAGACGGTAGTGGAGAATATAAATGCTAACACCCGGATCGTGGAACAGATAGGTGAAGATGACACCTGGTCGAAGAGCAAGATTTACCTGCAATTCTATCGGGAAGTGGCTGATTACAGAGAATATGCCCAATTTGATCTGTATGATAAAAACGGAAAATGTATTTACACTACGGCACAGGGAAGTGCCAAGACAGATCTGCCGGTATACTGGGGCATCCTGAAAGCAGTCGAGGATAGTAAAGAGACGCTGGTGCTGCGGCGTGCAGATACTAATGACAGCAAGATTTTATTGTATGCAGCGGGTAAACTTATGGGAAAAGACGGTATACCGGAAGGTTATATTGTGATCAGCATGCGCGCAGAAAATTTTGAAAAAGTGCTTCATGATAAGGGAAATGCCAAAGCGGAGGTAGCAATCATGGACCCCTTCTGGAGAACCATTTATGATAATGGTAACCTGCAGGAAGAGCAGATCCGGGAAGAACTCATGGTTGGTCATAAGCTGCTGGGAGTATATCGTGCCGGAGAACTGCTGGTCCAGCCGCTGGGAGACAGTGGATTGTATACTGCATTGTCCTGTCCCAGCGTGTTTTCAACAGAAGTATTGAACTCCATGTACAGTGTGTTGATCGTGATGCTGACCATCAGTGTCATTCTGTGTGTTTTGGTGGCTTCCCGGCTGGGTAGAAATATGACCCGTCCTATCGAACGGATGAATACGGCCATGCGTACACTGCAGGAAGGAGACCTTACTGTCAGGATCGTCTCCGACAGAGAGGACGAGCTGGGACAGATGTCCCGGAACTTTAATATCATGGCCAACGAACTGGAGCAAAGCGTGCAGGATAAGGTGGAGAAGCAGAAGGAACTCAATGCTTCCCATATTGCCATGATGCAGGCACAGCTGAATCCTCATTTCCTGTATAACACACTGGACACCATGAAATGGGTGGCGAAGGCCAACCATATCCCGGAGATCGCTACCATGGCGGCGGGACTGGCGAAGATCCTTAGGACCAGTATCTCCAAGAGACAGTTCATCTATCTGAAAGAAGAACTGGAACTGGTGAACTGTTATGTAGATATCCAAAAGATCCGTTTCAATGATAAGTTCTCGTACACCGTGGATCTGCAGGAGGGACTGGAAGAGTGCGTGATCCCAAAGCTGATCATACAGCCCATCGTGGAGAACTCGGTACTACACGGATTAAAGGAGAGTGAAGAAGGAAATATCCTTGTGCGGATCACAGGACAGGAAGATGTTCTGTGTATTGAAGTAACCGATGACGGTTGCGGCGCTCCCGAAGAACGGATGGATGCCATCAACCACAGAAGACAGGAGCAGCTGGTGGGGCATATCGGAGTATCCAATGTGGACACGATCATCCGGCTGACCTATGGGGAAGAATACGGCATTCATATGGAGAGTCTTACCTTAAACGCCGAAAACCCTACGGACGGACAGCGAACAGAAGAGGAAGGCGAAGTCCACGGTACGAAAGTGACATTACGATTGCCGGTAAGATACGGAGAAGCCTGAGGAACCGATACAGAGCAACGGACAGAGAGGAATTTTTACCGGATAGTGGGGAAACGGGAAGAGACAATGGAGGGAGTAATACGATGTACAAAGTGATCGTGATCGATGATGAGATGCTGGTGCGCAGAGGAATCGTGATGGAGACAGACTGGCAGGCACTGAACTGTGTCGTCGTGGCGGAAGCCGGCAATGGGATCGAAGGACTGGAAGCTGTGCGGAAATATCATCCGGATCTGTTGATCTGCGATATCCGTATGCCCAAAATGGACGGCATCGAAATGCTGAAGGAACTGAGGGCAGAAGGCAATGATGTCAGTGTGATCTTTTTAACTGCTTACAGTGAATTCTCCTATGCGCAGAGCGCCCTGAAATTATTGGCCAGTGACTATCTGTTAAAGCCTTTTGGAGACGGGGAACTGGAACAGGCAGTGAACAATGCACTGGAGAAACGTAAGAGGACACAGGAAAAATTGGAAAACAGCAAGGATGAGCCGCTTCCCGAACTGGTCTTAAATAAAGGCGACAAGAGCAAATATGTCATGGCAGCTGTAGACTATATTTCCGTTCATTATGGGGATCCGGAACTGTGTGTGGCAGAGATCGCAGAGCACCTGGGGATCAGTGAAGGACATTTGAGTCATACATTCAAGAGGGAGACGGATTACACGGTGGCGGCATACATCACCAGAGTTCGTATGCGCACTGCCATGAAACTGTTGAATGACTGCCGGAATAAGGTGTATGAAGTTGCGGAGCAGGTGGGCTATCGTGATGTTGCACATTTTTCCAGCAGCTTTAAGAGAATTGTTGGTGTTACTCCCTCCGAATACCAGGATAGAAGCATGTAAAACAGCAAAGATGCACAAAAGAAACGATAAAATATCAGAAAAACTATACATAGTATCAGAAATATTAAAATAATAACAGTTTTGCCTTATACAAATTGCTGAATTCCCAACGTATAATAGAATCATCAGAACGGAAGTGGGAAACATCCCATTCCAAGTAAGTGGACCATGAAGGGTTATACAAACTATATGTTTCAAGGGAGGACAGCATATGAAGAAAAGAGTAGTATCGTTACTTATGATCTGTGCACTGAGTGTTGGTATGTTAGCCGGATGCGGCAGCAGCGAGACCCAGAACCAGGCAACTGGAAGCGCAGATAACACACAGACAGCCGGAACCGAGACGGTGGCAGAGACCAAGACCCCGGAGGTAGCCGACGACGCAAATCTTACTGCAACTCAGCAGATCATCAAACAGGCAGAAGGAATGACCATGGAGGAACTGGCACAGAAGGCCATCGAAGAATCCAACGGCAAGACCTTTTACGGTGTAGGTAATTCCAGCCGTGGTAAAGCAGCACTTCCTCTGTTCATCGAGTATCTGCAGTCTATTGATCCTTCTTACAGCATGGAATTTGACTGGCAGCAGCCTAAGAACAACAAGATCTTTGAACAGCTGACCGCTGATTCCCTGAAGCCGGAAGGAACCTTCGCAATGACCCTGATCCAGGATGGTAATCAGATCGAATCCAAGATGACACAGACCGGAATACTGGATACGTTCATTCCCAAGGAATGGGCAGAGGCTAACGGAACCACACCAGATGCGGTGGACGGTTATCTGGCATTACAGACGCTGAATAAGGTATTCGAATACAACTGTACCGGAGATAAAGTATATGACAACTGCTGGGACTTCGTAGCGGAAGGAACTCACGCATTGTTTATGGATATTGATTCCGAGGTTGTAGGTAAGAATTTCCTGTACATGCTGACCGAAGACAAATACGCAGCCATGTTAAAGGATGCTTTCAATGCATTACCCGCTGATGAGCAGGCTTACTTCCAGCCCACGATTGATGAGATGGAATCCGAGGCAAATGATTTAGGCTTAGGCGCTGATGGTAAATATGCCCTGGCATGGATCAAACTTTGGGTAGGCAGCTACAATGCCCAGACCGATGATGGACCTATCTGTAATACGCTGGTATCCGATTCCGCTACCGATCAGTGTGGACTGTTAGTATACAGTAAACTGCGCTCCGTAGAAGAGTCCGCAGGTGTATCTGTGAACAATATCAAGGTTGCCGCTTATCAGGATGGCTATAAGGGAATTGGTGGCTACGGCTACTGTCATTACTTGTTCGTTACTGATAACAGCCCGCTGCCTTGGACTGCATGTGCTTTCATCGCATACATGACCTGTACGGAAGACGGCTTCAGCGCATGGGGCAAAGACATGGGCGGTTATTCCGCTAACCCTGAAGTGGCAAAGGCAATCGAAGCTACCTATCAGCACAGCACCGGCGGTAATGATGAGAACGGTAATGTTGTATACGAGAGCAAGAATGACAGAGGCTTCGACTGGTGGTCTACCGATGGCGAACTGGTGCTGGAAGATCCTGAGTACTGCGCATCCGTATCCTTCACGGTAGGAAGCTGGATCGAGCTGTTACCGAAGTATACTGCTGAGTGATATATGATATAAAAAAGTGACTATTTGTCCTGTCAGAATAAGAAAATCTGCTACATCATGCCTGCATGTAAGTAGCAGTTTTCTTATTCGCAGGGGTGGATGGTTTACAGGACCAAAAGCTTGTATTGGGAAGAGAGGTTAACCATGAATCAGAGTGCCACAAAAAAAACAAGCAAGATGGTGATTGTTCTGAACAAGATCAAGACGTATTTCTCCAAGCCACAAAATATCATTCTGCTTCTGTTTGGTATCGTACTTACTTTTACCACAGTGGCGCCGATCGTGGCAATCGTCGAGGATACCTTCAAGATTCATCCGGGCACCATCGATGCACATCTTACCGGAAAAGCAAGCGGATATTCCTTTGCTAACTATGTGGATCTGTTCACCAGTAAACTGGCGAGAACAAATCTGTGGACACCGCTGTTAAATACTGTTCTTTTGGCAGTCTTTACCTGCCTGATCTCCATTTTGTTCGGCGGTTTGTTCGCATTCTTAATTACGAGAACCAATTTAAAATGTAAAAAATATCTAAGCTCCATTTTTATTTTCCCCTACATCATGCCCCAGTGGACACTGGCAGTGGTATGGCAGAATGTATTCAACAGTAATGCAGTCACCGGAACCTCCAACGGACTGCTGGCTTCGCTTTTTAATATTACGATGCCGAAATGGTGGTGCTTGGGATTGTTCCCCAGTGCAGTGGTATTGGGACTGCATTACGCCCCCTTTGCCTACATACTGATCGGCGGCATCTTCCGCAACATGGATGCCAATCTGGAGGAAGCAGCGACGATTTTGGATACACCGAAGTGGAAGACCATGTTCCGTATTACTTTACCCATGGTAAAACCGGCGATCCTTTCCACAATCCTGCTGGTATTCGGAAGCGCCATGGGAAGTTATCCCGTACCTCACTACCTGGGACTGACCACTCTGTCCACCAAGTACATCTCCATGAACTCCAAGTATACCGGGGAAGCCAGTATTCTTGCCATCATCATGATGATCTTCGGTGTGGCGATCCTGTTAATGAACCAGATGAGCTTAAAGAGCCGTAAGAATTATACGACGGTTACCGGTAAATCCGGACAGATCTCCAAGATCAACTTAGGAAAGATTGGAAAATACCTGATCGCGGTCATTCTGATCGTTATCACCTTCTTCACCAGTATTTTCCCGATCTTGTCCTTCGCACTGGAGACTTTCCTTCCGAATCCGGGAGATTACAGTTTCCTGTATACCATGGATCCCAGTGCTCTGACCACCAAGTGGTGGCTGACGGATAACAACGGAGCCGGTGCTCTGTACGGACAGCCCGGTATCCTTCACAATCCGCTGATCTGGAGAGCATTCAAGGGAACGATGTTAGTCGCTGTATGTTGTGCTCTGATCGCAGGTACCATCGGTACTCTGATCGGTTATGCAGTATCCAAGAACCGGAGAAGCAAGTGGGCAAATTACGTCAATGGTGTGGCATTCCTGCCGTACCTGATGCCGTCCCTGGCAGTGGGCGCAGCCTTCTTCATCCTGTTCTCCAATGACAAGATCAACCTGTTCAATACTTACACATTGTTGATCATCGCAGGCGTGATCAAGTACATTCCTTTCGCCAGCAGAAGTGCACTGAACTCCATGCTACAGCTGTCGGGAGAGATTGAGGAAGCGGCCATCATCCAGGATATTCCCTGGTACAAGCGGATGCTGCGGATCATCATTCCGATCCAGAAGTCTTCCATTATCAACGGATATATGCTTCCGTTCATGACCTGTCTGCGAGAGCTGTCCCTGTTCTTACTGTTATGTACGCAGGGCTTTATCCTCTCCACGACACTGGATTATTTCGATGAGATGGGACTGTATGCATTTTCCAGCGCCATCAACCTGATCCTGATCGTAACGATCCTGATCTTTAACACTTTGGTAAATAAACTGACCGGGGCCAGCCTGGATGAAGGTATCGGAGGTAAATAACTATGCCGGAAATCAAATTAACACATGTTACAAAACGTTGGGGAAAATTCTATGCGGTAGATGATCTGAGTCTGGATATGGAGGACAATTCCTTTATCACTCTGCTTGGTCCCTCCGGTTGCGGTAAGACCACTACCTTACGTATGATCGCCGGTCTGGAGACCCCTACCAGCGGGCAGATCAAGATCGGAGACCGGGTGGTATTCGACAGTGAAGCGGGAATCAATGTTCCCGCAAATAAGAGAAAAGTCGGATTCCTGTTCCAAAACTACGCACTGTGGCCGAACATGACGGTATACCAGAACATCTCCTTCGGACTGGGCAATATCAAGGAAGAACTTCCCGTGATCGATGAGGATGCCAAAGCTTTAAAAAGTATGATCAAGGCACTGGAGAATCCGGGAGAGCTGGTAAAACTCATTGAGGAATGCAGAGATAAAAAGGGAAAATTAGACCTGGATATGGTCTACCTGAAGCTGATCGATAATTATACCATTTCTATCTATACTGCAAAGGAGCTGTATAATTACAAACTCCACGAGGCAGCAGACAAAGAAAGTGCATCAAAACAAAAGAAGCAGGAACTGACTGCCAAGCTGGACAGCATCCTGGCAGGTCATAAGGAAAAAGGGGAAGAGCTTAACGAGAAATTCGAAGTCGTATCCGGTGGCAAGGTAGTAACCAAGGTCAGAAAATATTCCAAGGAAGAGATAGACCTGGCGGTACGCAGAGTATCTCGTATCGTTAAGATCGGAATGTTCATGAACCGTTATCCCGCAGAACTGTCCGGTGGACAGCAGCAGAGAGTTGCTATTGCCAGAACACTGGCACCGGAACCCCAGGTACTGTTCATGGATGAGCCGCTGTCTAACCTGGACGCGAAACTCCGTCTGGAAATGAGATATGAACTGCAGCGTCTGCATGTAGAGACCGGAAGCACCTTCGTATATGTAACCCATGACCAGATGGAAGCTATGACACTGGCAACGAAGATCTGCCTGATCAACAACGGTGTGCTGCAGCAGTATGAAGCACCGTTGACTGTGTACAGCAGACCCAACAACCTGTTTGTGGCTGATTTCGTAGGAAATCCTTCCATTAATTTTATCGAAGCCAAGGGTGTGCAGAATGAAAACGGCAGCCTGGATGTGACGATCTTAGACGGTAGAAAGGCAAAGTTTGTTCCGAAAGAACATCTGGATCTGCAGAGATGGTTTGCAGAGAGAGATAAGAACGAAGCCGATGAGGCAGCCCGTCACAAAGAGAAAATGCAGGATAAGAAAGCTGTGGAGAAATCCAACAAGGATGAAGTCTTCAAGTATCATATTGCCAGAGTGAACGAGGATGATTATGCACTGCAGGAAGCTCCCGTGATCACCAACGAGGATTTTGTCATCGGTGTACGTCCCGAAGCCCTGCAATTACACGATGGCGCAGGACTGGACGGCGTGATCTACGGTGCCATGCCCACGGGTATGGAATCCACGATTAAGCTTCGTATCGGTGATTTCCTGTTGACCGGCGTGGTCTTCGGCAACACCGCTTACAAGATTGGTCAGGAAGTGAAGTTCGAGATCGGTGGAGAAGATATTCTGTTATTTGACAGAAAATCCGGAAAACTCATTACAGCCGGCAGACTGCAGGTATAGTCATAAACACAGGTGATTCAGCATCTTAAAAAAACGTATCGGAAAACGAGACCGAATGTCTCACTACCGATACGTTTTTGTTGTAATCGAACAAAGATTCGTATATAATGAATATGTCTGCAAAACGAGAACATCAAAGATGCAGTTTTGCGAATGAGGTTCTGCATCGTTACAATCTTTTGCAACAGGTGCTACAGGGTTAATGCGGGAGGCAGCAATATGAAAATCATCCATTGTGCGGATATCCATCTGGATTCCAAAATGAGTGCAAATCTGACCAAAGAAAAAGCGAGAGAACGTAAGACGGAATTGTTGACCACCTTTCAGAATATGGTTGCATACGGGGCAGAGCAGGGCGTGGCGGCGATCATTATTGCAGGGGATCTGTTCGATACGAAAAACGTATCCGCTACCGCCCGGAATGTGGTAAAAGACTTAATTCAGGGACATCCCCAAATAGCTTTTTATTACTTACAGGGGAATCATGACGAAGGAAGCTTTACGTCCAGTCTTTCGGAACTTCCGGAGAATCTTCATCTATTCGGGAACAACTGGACAAGCTATGAACTTTCAGGGACGGAGAATACCTCCGGTAAGGGAGTTGCAGTTACCGGGGTGGAACTGACACCGGAAAACAGCGGAAGCATCTATCATACATTGTCTCTGGACGCAGATCAATGCAACATTGTAGTCCTGCATGGGCAGGAATCGGAATACAGTGCGAGAGATAAGGCGGAGATCATTCATCTGACGGCATTGAAAAATAAGGGAATTGATTATCTTGCCCTGGGACACATCCACAGCTATAAAAAAGAGCGTCTGGATGCGAGAGGCATCTATTGCTATCCCGGCTGTCTGGAGGGCAGAGGGTTTGACGAATGCGGAGAGCATGGATTTGTGATGCTTGACATTGATGAGCTGACAGGTACAATTGACAGTACTTTTATTCCTTTTGCATCCCGGAAGCTCTATACCATTCCGGTGGATATTACCGGTTGTGAATCCACGACGGAAATCCTGGAACGGATGAGAGATGAGACAACCGGGAAAGGTTACCCGGAGAAAAGTCTGATCAAGTATGAACTGGTCGGGAAAATAGATGTGGAAAGTGAAAAGGATATTGATTTTCTGCTACATCAGTTCAGCCACCTTTTTTATTTTGTGAAGATTAAGGACAACTCTGCGTATCTGGTGGATTATGCTGCTTTTGCAAAGGACAAGTCCTTAAAGGGAGAGTTTATCCGTACTGTCATGGGCAGAGCGGATCTGCCGGAAGAGGACAAGGCGACAGTGATACATTACGGATTGCAGGCACTGGCCGGAGAGGAGATCCTGGACGCATGAAACTGATCAAATGTCACATTGAGAATTTTGGAAAGCTAAGTGATTTTACATATGACTTTACAGATGGCTGCAACACCGTCTGTGAGGAAAACGGCTGGGGAAAAAGCACCCTGGCAGCATTCTTACGCGTTATGCTTTTCGGATTCCGGAATGAAGGGAAGAGAGATCCTCTGGAAAACGAGAGGAAGAGATACAGCCCCTGGCAAAAGGGCGTCTACGGCGGAGAACTGCAATTCGAAAGTGAAGGAAAGCAATATTCTGTCCGCAGAACCTTCGGAAGTAAAAGCGCAGAAGATGAATTTCAGCTGACAGATACGAAAACAAATCTGCCATGCAGAGATTTTACACAAAATCTGGGAGAAGAGTTGTTCCGGATCGACGCAGGATCCTTTGAACGGACGATTTTCATCTCACAGAATGACTGCGAGACCTTTGTTACGGACGGCATCAATGCCAAAATCGGGAATCTGGCGGAGAATACGGACGATATCAATAATTTTGAGACAGCGGACAAGCGGTTGAACGATCTGTTAAACAGCATGTCACCCTCTCGTAAGACCGGATCGCTCCGTCAGAGCAAGGACCGCATTACGGAACTGAAGACGCAGATCCGTAACGGGCAGGAGATACAGAATACGATGGAAAGTATTGATACCCGGAAAAAGGCGGCGATCGAGGAGAGAGAAAAGCTTTCTGCGGAACTGACAGAACTGCAGGAGAGACAAAAGAAACTGGGAATTTATAAGGATCAACAGGCGAAAAAAGAGAAGTACCTGGATCTGCGTGCAAAAATGGCACAGAGACAGCAGACTTTAAAAGAAGCGGAAAGCTATTTTAACGGCGTGATACCAAAAGGGGAAGAATTACGCGAAAAAACAGCCATCTGCAATCAGGGGATTTCTGTCCGCAAGGCAATGGAAATCTATTGCCTGACAGAGGAAGAACAGGCGCAGTGTAAAGATAATTTTCCCATGGCGGACAATGCCAGACTGGAAGAAAAATATGCTGAGGCACAAGAACTTGAGAGCCTGGAAAGCGCGACAAGAAAAAATGCCCTGTCAGGGGAAGAGAGCAGACGGTTAGAGGAGCTTTCCGGATATTTTGCGGAAGGAATGCCGCAGGAGGCGGAGATCGACAGTGTAAAAAATGCCTGGACGAACCGCAATGAAGGAAAAAGTCTTCTGCAGGCGAAAGAAATACAGAGGAAAACCCTGCAATCCATACAGGCACAGGAAGATGCCAGATGCTTACGGGAGCAGGAAGAAGCAGGTAAAAGGAAAAAAATGCTATTGCTTTTTGGCATTCTTTTAGCGCTTGGCGGTTGTGCTGTGATCCTATTGGGACAGGGAGTGATCGGAGGAGTCCTGATCGTACTGGGAATTGCAGCTGTGGCAGTGGCACTGTTGTTTACAGCAGGCAGATCCAAAGTCCAAACGGGAGAAAATACAGAGCTTTCCTATTTGGAACAGGAAATGGAAGAACTTGAGACACAGGTCAGCATAGCGGAAGGACAGATTGAGGATTTCTGCACTCGCTGGGGACTTCGGGAAGGACTGGAATTGACCTCCTGGCTTGTGGAACTGCAGAATAAGAGAAAAGATTACGAGGCACTTTTGGAGCGGCAGAAGCAGGACGGATCGGATGAAAAGACTGCGAGAATTGCCGCATTGCAGAAAGATTTGCAGCAGTTTTTTGCAGAATACGGAGAAGTACCGGAAACACAAAATTATCTTGCGGCATTGCATGAACTGGCGGGAAAGTGCAGACAGAGACAGCTTTTACTGGAAAAACAAAAGAAATATTTACAACAAAAACAGAAATACGAAGCGCTGGAAGAACAGGTAAAAGACTATTTTGTGTCGTTGCAGCTGATTCCGGAGGAGCACCCGGAAGAACAGTTGGCCGAACTGGAAAGTCATAGAAAGGATTATGAGAAGGAGTTACAGGAATATCGGAGAATCGAGCAGGAGATAAAAGCGTTTGAAGCGAAAGAGGACATTCCGGCACTTCTGGCACTGAAGGTCCCGGAGGGAGAGGAATCCCTGGAAAGTCTGGCAGATGAAATGCAGGTCCTTTCGGAGCGTATGGAAGAACGTTTTCAGACCATTGACAGCTATCAGAAACAACTTTCCGACTTGCAGGAATCCTGGGATAATGTGGAAAATATGCAGGAAGAGCTGGAAGCGTTGCAGGAGAAGACAGAGGAAGGACTCAAACAATATGAATTGCTTGGAATGACAAAAAATCTGTTGGAACAGGCAAAGAGTTCGTTCACTGCGAAATATACAGAACCTGTCATGCAGGGGTTCCGGAAATATTACAGAATTCTCACAGGAACGGAATGCGAAAATTATCAGATGGAAGCCAATACCAGATTGCAGGTGGTTGAAGGCAATATGCCCCGAGACATCGGATATCTGAGTCTGGGCAACCGTGACCTGATCGGTATCTGTATGAGACTTGCTTTGGTGGAAGCCATGTATGAGGAACAGAAGCCGTTTTTGATTCTGGATGACCCTTTTGTGAATCTGGATGAGAACCGGACCAAGGGAGCAATGCGGTTCCTTACAGAGATCGCAAAAGAGTATCAGGTGATTTATTTTACCTGCCACAGCAGCAGGGAATAGTGTAAAAGCGTGGAGTATGAGAGTGATTCATGCAGAGTATTCTGTAGATAAGAGAGAGCACCGGTAGACTGACCGAATCCTGTGGACAGGTCAGGAAAGAAGTGGAGGAGCTTTGGCAGATCGCTGACTAACTAGCCGAGAGTATGCAGTACTTCAAGATTCAATAGTTGATTTCGCGTAAAATAAAACCCAGAGACAGCTTTCGGATGTTTGGATTCGCAAGGCTGTTCCTGGTTTTTATTTATCACGCTGCTGTTGAAAACTTTCATTGTGCGATTCTTGTCGTTTGGCAGGTGGTTTATTCTTCAGATTCTTCGCTGTCTCCGCTTCCGGCAGCCCGGACGGCGATGCCGTTGACT
>ERZ827440.2882-NODE-2882-length-14007-cov-11.406465_pt1 | contig 14007 bp, 16 predicted proteins | sample MGYA00519774_ERZ827440 | MGnify/ENA primary metagenome ERZ827440 (study PRJEB31778, sample SAMEA3449302) | human gut metagenome | biome: human gut; feature: human-associated habitat; material: faeces | place: United Kingdom | collected 2010/2012 ... | reverse complement strand
CATTCAGGGACATCTGTAGGGGAACCTCCCGCTCCCGTTCCAGAAGATCGTAGTTTCCGATGAGCAGCTCCCCAAACTGCTTACCGGGGGCATACTTCTGCACCATGGGGTGAATGCGCTTGAAGTCCAGAATCTGATAGTCCCTGAACAGATACCGGATCTCCTGGCAGTCCACCTGGGAAACCAGCCACTTGCCCTTGCATTTTGCCAGCGTGTCCCGGAGCAGGACATGGTGATCCCAGCCGAACTCCGCGTCATAGACATACTCGCTGTCATAATATGGCGGGTCGCCGTAGAAGAAACTGTCCTCCCGGTCGTAGTGGGGGATAAGCACCTCAAAGCTCTGCTGCTCGATGATGACGTTTTCCAGCCGCCGGGACATCTCCCAAATCTGCGTAAACAGGGTGCGCACGCTGAATGGCTGACAGGCGAAGCTCCGTCCGGAACTGGAATAGCTGTTGCGCACACGCATCAGGTAAGCAGCCGCCTGCCGGACATCCCGGTAGTCCGAGCGCCTCCGGAGGGATGTTTTCAGCTTCTCTGCTTCTTCCGTCAGAGAGGCTGGTGTCGTTCTGTCGATGATCTCCAGCTGATCCGGCAAATGGATGTTGGGTTCATTTCCGCCGTCGTGGAAGTGGAGCCAGCTGGCAAACTCCTCCCTTGAATTCAGGGGCAGCAGATCCAACTCCAATAGCAGCTCTGCCGGACGGTTCTTTACTATCCGGAAGAAATTCACCAGTTCCCCCTCGATGTCGTTGTAAACCTCAAATTTGCTGGGTTCCTTCCCCAGCAGCACAGCCCCGCTGCCGCCGAAGATTTCAATATAGCGTCCGAATTCCCTCGGGAACACGGACAGGATGATCGGCAGCAGGTTTGTCTTGTTTCCAATGCGGGTTATGGGTGTTCTGATAGGTCATCTCACGCTCCATTCATAATAGAAAAGGCCGGTACAGTGCCTGCGGTCAGGCTGCTGTATCGGCCGTAAGGTTTGATTTTCTGTCCATATTGGGAACACCTGTCCCTAAATTTGCGTTGGTCTCTCATATTCATCACCCCCTTCATGTATTAAAGCATTGTTCTCCTATAGCATGGTTTTGGAAAAAGTCAAGTATTGTTGTATGTCTATGGGGTGATTGGTTGCTTTTGCTTCCTTTCTACCGAAATTTTTGTTGCTTACTGTGAATAGCTATTTTCCGCCGCTTGGGGTATGCTTGCTTTGCAAATCAGGAAAGGAGAAGCACCTATGGAGGCAACCCGTAACCTCTGCGCCCAGATCCCCATCTCACTGCACGACAGGGTGAGGGAAGAAAGGGAATCACTGGGGCAGTCCCTCAGCGAATACGTTACCCAAATTCCCAGAGAACATTTTGAAGGAGGAAAACCCATCATGACAGCAACCAAGACACTGGCGTTTCAGATCCCGGAGGAGCTGGATCTGCGGATCAAGAAGCATCTTGCCTCGGAGAAGGAGCGCACCGGGAAAAAGGTCAGTCAGCGAGAGTTCATCGTCAGGTTGATTGAGCAGGCGCTGGACGCCTATGAAGCGGCGAACACCATCGGAGAGTAGTTGGGAATCACACATGCCGCCGGGAGATCATCCCGGCGGCACAATTTTTTGGAGGTCAATATGAAAAAGTGCATTATGGTCGGATATGAGGAAGAAAAGCTGCTGGCACTGCGGATGTATGCGGAGCAGCGTGGGGTATCTGTTGAGGAGGAACTGGCGCAGGCGGCGGAGGCCATGTATCAGAAGGTCGTTCCTGCCAACGTCCGCGCCTTCGTGGACATGAAGGTGGAGAGCCAGAAGCCAAAAAGAAAGGGGAAGGATGCTTCCGTTTCTGCCGTCGGGGATCGACTGTGAACGAAGAAGAAAGGGGCAGCAGAAAGAAAGCCATTCGTCTGAAGTGTCTGGACTGCTGCTGCGGCAGTACCTATGAGGTGCGCCTTTGTCCGGCCAGACAGTGTCCGCTTTGGCGGTTCCGTCTGGGGACGGAGTGCAGGGAGGAATCCACCGAAAATGCAGAGGGTTCTCAGGAAAACTGCTCGGACAAGTCTCTACCCGTGGGCAAGGAGGTTCTCAAGTGAACACACCTGGTTTGCGGGGATTGTACGACGATTGGGGCGGGACAGAGGTCTGCCGTAAAGCGCCCGGGGGTGGTGATCCTGCCTGAGAGATCAGAACTTTGGTGTTGAGATCGAAATGACGGGCATCACCCGGAGCGCGGCGGCGAGGATCATCGCCGGACATTTTCATTCTTCTGCTGTTCATGTAGGCGGTACCTACGACACCTATACGGTGGAGGATAACACCGGACGGAAATGGAAGGTGGTTTCCGACGCCAGTATCAAGTGTCAGTCTCGGGGAGAGCGGACTGCCAGCCGCCTGTACGCGGTGGAGATGGTGACGCCCATCTGCAAGTATGAGGACATCGAGACAATTCAGCAGCTGGTGCGGGAGCTGCGCCGGGGCGGAGCCAGAGTAAACGACAGCTGCGGAATCCACATCCACGTGGACGCGTCCCGGCACGATCCCAAGACTCTGCGGAACATCGTCAACATCATGGCATCTAAGGAGGATCTGCTGTACAAGGCGTTGAATGTGCAGATCGACCGGGAGTGCTATTGTCAGAAGGCAGACCTGCGGTTTCTGGAGGATGTGAACCTGAAGCACCCCAAGTCCATGGCTGAATTTGAGACCCTGTGGTACAACGGCGATTCCCGGCGGAATGTACATTATGACTACTCCCGCTATCACGCGCTGAATCTGCACAGCGTGTTCAGCAAGGGAACCGTTGAGTTTCGGATGTTCAATTCCACCCTCCACGCCGGGGAGGTCAAGAGCTATATCCAGCTGTGCCTGGCGATTTCCCACCAGGCACTGGTGCAGCAGCGGGCGATGCGCACCAGAACCCACTCGGAAAATGAAAAGTACACCTTCCGCACATGGCTTCTGCGGCTGGGGCTGATAGGGGACGAGTTCAAAACTGCCCGACAGCATCTGCTGAAAAATCTGGAGGGCAATATCGCATGGAAAGACCCGGCGCAGGCAGAGCGTCAGCGGGAGCGCCTGATGCAGCAGCGGCTGGAGCAGGCACACGCTTCCGCTCCTAATACGGTACAGGAAGCACGACAGGAAATTACGATGGAATATGGTTAGGAGGAACTATGGCAAAATTGTATGTTGCCTATGGCAGCAATCTGAACAAGGAGCAGATGCGCTACCGCTGTCCCACGGCAAAGTTTGTGGGGACAGGAATTATTGAGGGCTATGAGCTGCAATTCAAAGGAGCGCTCCATAGCGCCTGCGCTACCATCGCGCCAAAGGAAGGCGCTGCTGTTCCGGTGGGGATCTGGACGATCCAGAAGCCGGACGAAAAACGTTTGGATCTCTATGAGGGTTACCATGAGCATGGACACAGCTTTTACGATAAGGAGCAGATAGCCGTGAAGATGGACGATGGCAGTACCATCACCGGCATGGTCTACATCATGGATCCCAGAATGGATTTCGGAAATCCCAGCGCGGGGTACTACGACATTGTCCACAGAGGGTATGAGGATTGCGGACTGGACACGGCTGTGCTGAATCGAGCGGTGAGCGACAGCATGGATCTGGCACAGCACAGGATGGAGCGTGAGGGACTGCGGTTTTGCTAGGAGGGATCTGTGTGTCGAAGCAAAAACGCCTGAAAAAGCAGCTGGGTACAGGCTACCAGTTTGAGCAGCGGTTCTCCGCGAAGAATCTGGCGCGGATGCTGCGGCGGCTGGAGGGAAGCAATCATTTTCGTGTAGCGGCGATCCTGTCTGCGGGAGCTGTGCGGCTGGAAGCGGTGGTGTACTGGGACAATGGCAAATATTCTCTGGGGTATGACCTCCTGGTGAAGGACACACCGTTCAGTCCGGATTGGATCTGCTATGAGAATCTGCCTGACCCGGTGCGCTACGATGTCCGGAATCTGGAACGGGAGATGTTTCAGGTGCTGGACAGGGCTGTAAAGAAGTACGATCTGAGCTTCACGGAGTGCCGGTTCCCCAAGCTGGACGGCAGCAGCGGGAAGCGAAAGTGAGTGACCAAGCAAGGGAATATTTTGATGTTTGGAGGTGAGGGCTTTGAAAAAGAAGTGGATTGCGGCACTGGCTGCTCTGGCGGTGATTGGCGCTGCCGCAGCCGGTTTCCTTCGTTGGAAGCGATAAAGCCGGTGGGTCGAAAAACAAGCAGGAGAAAGGCTGTGGGTCGTGAACGCCCCACAGCAAGCCTACAGGGGCGGGCAATGCCCGCCCCACCAAAGGTTTTCGGATTCAGAAGGTGTGGGTCGGTTGGGAGAGGGCAGGGTCAACCTGTGGGTCAGAGCAGCGGAAAGTCTTTGGTGCGGCAACAAATTTGCGTGGGTCAGACTGTGGGTCGTGGCCAGAACAGGAGGTGTTTGGCCTGATATGGCAGAGAATACAGAGGGAAAACGAAAATTTGCGCTTTGGATACGGGAATCCTCGCTGGAGCAGGTGCGCAAGTGGTATAAGGCGGATGACTGTTCCAGCCAGAGTGAGTTCATCGAGAAGGCAATCCATTTTTACATTGGCTATATTTCCTCGGAGAATGGCAGCGATTATCTGCCCAAGATCATTACGTCCACGGTCAAGGGTATCGTGAATGACAGTGACAACCGGATCAGCCGCATTCTGTTCAAGCTGGCGGTGGAGCAGGCGATTACCATGAATGTGGTCGCCGCTACCTGCAACATTGGCCGGGAGCAGTTGGAAAAGCTCCGGGGTACCTGCGTTGCTCAGGTCAAGCGCAGCAACGGCGTCTACTCTTTTGAGGATGCCTTTGACTTTCAAAAGAGATAGATAAATGCCAAGACTGGTAACAAAATTCAAGTACCTGAAGCCGGGGGCGGGCGGCAGATCCGTGGGGGGATATGCCCGGTATATTGCCACCCGGGAAGGGGCGGAAAGAATAGATGATTCTCACCGTCATGCCCCCGCAACCCAAAAGCAGCAGGCGCTGATTGAGAAAATCCTCCGGGACTTTCCGGACACAAAACAAAGTCATGAATACCGGGATTTCCGGCAGGAGCAGACGGTGGGAAACGCTTCGGAATTCATCTCCATGGCGATGGAGGAGAATCTGGATGCGGTTGTCAATACGAAAACCTATGCCGATTATATCGCCACCCGACCCAGAGCGGAGCGGTTTGGGAGCCATGGGCTGTTTACGGACGATGGCGTAGAGGTGCAGCTGAGCGAAGTCTCAAAAGAGCTGAACGCATATCAGGGCAATGTGTATACGGCGATACTGTCCCTGAAACGGGAGGATGCCGCCCGGCTGGGCTTCGACCACGGGGGCCGTTGGCGGGATTTCCTCCGGGGACAGACGCCGACCCTTTCCGAAAATCTCAAGATTCCAATGAACCATCTGCGGTGGTATGCGGCCTTTCACAATGAAGGACATCACCCCCATGTCCACCTCATTGCCTACTCCACAGTGCCGGGAGAGGGATACCTCAGTACCCAAGGCGTGGAGAAAATGCGGTCTGCCTTTGCCAAAGAAATCTTTTCTCAGGAGCTGATGTTTACCTACCAACAGCAGACGGAATACCGTGACCGCCTGCGGGAGCAGGGGCGGGAACGTGTCTCGGAGATCGTGGCGAAAATCAATGCAGGGGAGTATCTGAATCCCCGGATTGAAGAACTGCTGATTCAGCTTAGCGACCGCCTTTCCCGCACCACGGGGAAGAAGGTGTACGGTTATCTGAAATCGGACGTGAAGGCTATCGTCGACCAAATTGTAGCGGAGCTTGCCGGGGACGAGAATATCCGGGAGATGTACGATCTGTGGTACGAACAGCGGGAGAATGTGCTTCGCACCTATACAGACCATTTCCCGGAACGTGTGCCACTGGAACAGAACAGGGAGTTCAAGTCCATCCGTAGCGCTGAAGATCAATGACCTGATCCGGCAGGCAGCGGAGCAGGATGTGATGGAAGCAGAACTCCCGCCGGGAGAGGAGCCTGACCCTGTGCCAACAGAGAATCTTGACTGGTGGAGCGATCACTATCGCCCCCAGTTTATTCAGAAAGAAACCGGTGGGGAAGCTGATGCCTATGAGAACTGTGCCGCAGAGAGTGCGCCTGCTTACCGTGCTTCTGACGGCAGAGACTGGTGGTCAGATCCATACGAACAGGCTCGCAGATTCCTATACGGGACAGAGAAAGAAAAGCCGGATTTCCGGAAAGCGATGCCTCTGCTGGATACGGAGGCACGCGGGGGAAATGGCTATGCCTGCTATGATCTGGGACGAATGTACCTGCTTGGGCTTGGCTGTGACGCGGATGAGGAAGAAGCACAGACTTGGTTTCGGAGCGCGTTGGAAACCTTTCGGAAAGCGGAGCAGACGGCTGAAAAGAAAGGCTATCTGCGATACCGGATAGGAAAATTCCATGCCTATGGTCACGGGACAGAACAGAACTACGAGGAATCTGCCCGGTGGTTCCGTCAGGCGGTGGAAGAAAATAACCCATTTGCCGCCTATTCTCTGGGTGGACAATACCTCCGGGGGCAGGGCGTGGAACAGAGCAATACGGAGGCATACAGACTGTACACCATGGCGGCAGTCCGGGGCAATGCTTACGCCCAGTACCAGCTTGGAAGGATGTACCGGGATGGTATCGGAACAGAGGCTGATCTGGAAGACTCCAAGCGGTGGTATGCCAAAGCATACGCAGGATTTCTCGCCATGGAAGCGACTATGGCAGATGATAAGCTCTGCTATCGCCTTGGTTCCATGAATATGACCGGAACCGGCACCGAAGTGGATTTGGAAAAGAGCCGGTACTATTTTGAGAAAGCTGTGGAGCTTGGCAGCGCAGATGCCCTGTATGGCCTTGGCAAGCTGTATCTAAAGCCGGAGTTTTCGGAGTATGATCCCGAAAAGGCTGTGGAATATCTGGAACTGGCGGCGGCAAAAGACAATGCCTTTGCCAGGTACCAGCTTGGAAAGCTGTTTTGTCAGGGAAAATTGGTGCAGAAGGATATTCCCAGAGGGCTGCCATTGCTGGAGGAACTCGCGGAAGCGGGTGTCACTTCTGCGGCCTATATTGCCGGGAAAGTCTACCTCAAGGAAGAAGGCTGGCAGGATGTGCAAAAAGCCATCCGCTGCTTCCATATGGCAGCGGATGACGGCAATTCCTATGCGGAATACCAGCTTGGTAAGATCTACTATTTCGGAAATGGCATCCGTGCTGACCGGGAAAAGGGACTGGAATACTTGGCGCAATCTGCTGCCCATGGCAATGTGTATGCGGAAAACCTGCTGCGGGTGATCCGACAGCAGCACATAAGGGGTGCAGCCTCTCTGATCGCCCAGCTTGGGCGGATGTTTCAGGAGAAGGAACAGCAGAATCAGCGTCAGCGGCCAGAGATGGATCGGAAGCAGCGCCAAGAGATTGGAGAAAAGAAACAAGCGTTGGGCATCCGGGATTAAAGCACAATTGATGCAATGTTTGTTGACAGGCGGTTTTTCTTCGACTATAATTTCTTGCATCGAAAGGGACTTTTCCTGCATAATATTATTCTGAATACGGATCACGAAAGACTGGTTGACAAAACCGGTATGATCGTGTATACTGTGTTCAGTGATCGTGTTGCGGAAACTTGCGAAGCCCGCGACCGGGGGAGTTCCTGCGGGGACTCCCTTTTTTATTTATGGAGGAACACAGTATGCCGAAGCCGTTCTTAACATTTGACGCACAGATCAGCTATCTGGAAAACGATAAAAATCTTGTGATTCAGGATCATGACTATGCGAAGACGATGTTGAAACAGATCGGTTATTTCAGCCTGATTGGCGGCTACAAGGCACCCTTTAAGAATCCAACGACCAGGAAGTACAGGGATGGTACGCGGTTCGAGGACATCGTGGCGTTGTATTATTTTGATGAGAATCTGCGGGAGCTCTTTCTGAAGTACATACTGAAGATTGAACGCCATATTCGGGCGCTGCTTTCCTATCACTTCAGTGAAAAACATGGGGAACAGCAGTGCGAATATCTGAACCCCGCGAACTATGCATTGAGCGGCAGAAACGCAGGCAGCATCAACAGACTGGTGTCGACGCTTGGAAATCTGGCAAACCATAACAGTGACTATCCATATATAAATCATCAGCGGCAAATGTATGGGAATGTGCCGCTTTGGGTGCTGTTCAATGGCGTAACTTTTGGTTCTTTGTCCAAGTTTTACAGCTTTACAACGCAGGATATTCAGACCAAAGTTGCCAAAAATTTTGATAAAGTAAATCGGAAGCAGCTCGAACAGTACTTGAGTGTGATCACAAAGTTTCGCAATGTATGTGCTCACGGTGAGCGGCTGTTTTCCTATCAGACGCGCAATGATATCCCTGATACGGATCTGCACGTAAAGTTGGGAATTCCAAAGAATGGAACCCAGTATGCCCTCGGAAAGCGTGATCTCTTTGCTGTAGTAATAGCGTTTCGTTACTTGCTTTCCAATGAAGATTTCAAGCAATTTAAGGCGTGCTTAACAAATGTGATCCAGAATTATTTGAAGTTCCCTGGGGCGATGGGAGAAGCAAGCCTGTATCAGCATATGGGTTTCCCCTCCAATTGGAGTAAAATAACTGCATATAAGAAGTGACAAAAAGCCTGCGGCATTGAAGCTGCAGGCTTTTTGCCTGACCGGAGGGCAGTATCTACGAATCTATATGAATAGAACATTTGGGGGCGCGCGTTTATAAATCTGTGGGGCCGCCAAGGGGAGAGTCTAACCATGCAGTGACGCCAGCTCCCTGTCACGATGACACCAGGAAAAGAACCTTCCACCTGAAGATGTTACAGCAGATAGGAAAGGTTTGATACTCTATACGGACAAATTATGCAAATATCTCTATCCCTCACTTGAAGAAATGATTCGGAGGTAAAATGAGCTATATACCGTTTACGGAGCAGCAGCGGGAACAGGCCAGACGAACAGATCTGGCGGCATTTCTGCGGCAATGCGGGGAGGAGGTGAAACGATCCGGCTCGGAGAATATGTGGCTGGATCACGGGCAAAAAGTGACCATCCGGGGCAATCTGTGGTTCCACCAGTACGAACAGGTGGGGGGAGACGCCATTGACTTTGCCTGCCGGTTCTACAACATGGAGTACCCGGAAGCGGTGCAGCTCATGCTCGCCATGGGGGCCGGTACCATCCGGGAACCGGTAGAACCTTTCCCTCAGAAACCATTGGAGATTCCCCAGAAGCATGAGAACATGCGCCGGGTCTACGGCTACCTGCTTCGGCACCGGGGCATCGACAAAGAGGTGCTGGATGCTTTTTCCTACCGGGGGCTTGTCTACGAATCCGCGGATTACCACAACGCCGTATTCGTGGGCATAGACCGGGAGGGAAAACCACGGCACATTCACAAGCACAGTACCGCCGCACAGGGCAGCTTCAAGGGAAACGCTCCCGGAAGTGACCCGGAGTACAGCTTTCACTGGGTCGGCGGTGGGGAGACCCTGTTTTTGTTTGAAGCTCCGATTGACATGCTGTCGTTTATTTCCATGCACAAACAGCACTGGAAATCCAGCAGCTATGCCGCGGCCTGCGGCGTTTCGGACAAGGTGCTGTGGAAGACGATGGAGGGCAGACAATTCATCCGCAATGTGTGCATCTGCCTGGACAACGATGAAACCGGCCAAAGGGCAGCACAGAGAATTTCCAAGGCATTAACGGAAAAGAACATACGAAATCAAATCCTCGTTCCCACCCGAAAGGACTGGAACGAGGATTTGTTGTTTCTGTGGAAGGAGGACAAAAAATGAATGGAATTTCCATGCTGGTTTTATCTGTGGGCGGCATCATTGCGGTGCTGTTTTTGTGACCTATGCTGCCCAAAAGCATGATCTCAACGGTATCAAAGACAAAACCGTGGGCAACGGTCAGCACGGGACTGCCCGCTGGGCTACCCGGCAGGAGGTAAAGCGAACCTACCACCATGTCCCATACACGCCGAAACAATGGCGGCAGGCCGCAAAAGAGGGAAAACAGCCCATTTCCAATGGAAAGCCGCTGCCTCAGGGCATTGTCCTGGGATGTCAGGGCGGCAGAAAAACAACGGCGCTGGTGGATTCGGATGATGTCCATGTGCTGATGATCGGCGCGTCCGGCGTGGGCAAAACCGCCTATTTCCTGTACCCCAATCTGGAATATGCTTGTGCCAGCGGCATGAGCTTTCTGGCGCTGGATACCAAAGGCGATCTGGCGCGGAACTACGGCGCTATCGCCAATGACATTTATGGCTATCGGATATCGGTTGTTGACCTCCGGGAGCCCACCCGGTCGGACGGAAATAACCTTTTGACCCTGATAAACCGCTACATGGATGACCACCGGGAAAATCCTATAGAGATAACGGCCAAATGCTTTTCTGGATACGGAGCTGGAACAGGTGCTGTGCTTTGACGGAGGCATTGATGCGGAGCAGTTTGTGCGGGAAAAGTGCGCTATTTTTCTGATTCTCCCGGAAGAGGACGCTACCAAGATTTTTGTGGCCAGTCTGATGATCCAGAACCTTGCCCGTGAACTGTTTCCCGTGGCCAATGAGCATGGCGGCAAGCTTCCCAACCGGGCGGTGTTCTTCTGCGACGAGTTGGGAACTATGCCGCCCTTTGACATTCTGCCGCTGTTCTCTGCAGGCCGCTCCCGAAGATTGACCCTTGTGCCAATTATTCAGAATCTTGCCCAGTTAGAGAAAAACTATGGAAAAGAAGGGGCGGAAATCCTCGCCGATAACTGTCAGGACACCATTTTCGGCGGCTTTGCGCCCAACAGTCAGACGGCGGAGGTGCTGTCCAGAAATCTGGGCAGCCGCACGGTTCTGTCCGGCTCCGTGACTCAGGGCAAGGACAGCAACTCCCAGTCCCTGCAAATGATGGAGCGTCCCCTCATGTCCCCGGATGAGCTGAAATCCATGCCCAAGGGCAGCTTCGTGATAATGAAAACCGGCACGCATCCCATGAAGACAAAACTGAAACTATACCATTGACTGAAGACAAAAGACGGGAAAGAAGGAGAAAATTTGATGGAGAAAAACAGTGCTCCCATCGGCGGCGTAAGTCTGGCTCGGGTCGAACAGAGCCGGGAACAGATGCATCAGAAGGTCGATGATCTGTATGACGAGCTGGTTCAAAAGATTCCTACGGAGGGGAAACGGTTGACAATGGGCGACGGTGAACAACTGTTGTCACTGGCGGCAGACCCGGCACGGTTCAAGGGACTGAAGCCATCTCGGCTGTTATTCCCGGATGGCAGGATAGTGACCGTGCAGAATTGGCGGCAAGCCATTCTGGAAATTCTGCGGGAATGCAACAAAGACCCGATCAAACATGACCGGATGGTGCGGCTCCGCGATTTGGTAGCGGGCAGATTGCGGCCACTTCTCAGCAGCAGTCCAAAGGGGATGAATGTACCGGTCATGATTGACGAAGGGCTGTATCTGGAGGGGAAACCGGATACGGAGTACCTCATCAAAACTGTGCGGGATCAGATCTTAAATCCTGCTGGTTATGACTATGATAAGATTGGCTTGGTTGTCTACGATCCGAAACAGGAGATGGTACAGAAGAGCCAATCAATGCAAATAACACCCTGCACAGTCAGCCCTTGACAGACTGCGGAATCGTGGTATAATGAACATAGAAAAGGGCGTTGCCGATAGACGGTTAGCCCCCCAGTAAGTGCATTGAAGTAATCGCCGTACTTGTCAGGGTGCCGGCGGTTACTTCTTTTTTATGATCGCAATGATCAAACTGGCAAAGGTGATGAGAACCATGAGCAGCTGGAACAGTTCCTCATATGTAACAACATTCACACTTACCACCCCCTTCCAGTCAGGACAGGGGGCGAAGAAGCATCACCCCCTGAAAGAGGGGGATAACCGCCTACCGTGTTATGGCAGCGCCCGGTTCTCGAAAGAACCACATTTATTCTACCAAAATGTGACATAGAAGTCAAAACATATTTTCGATATGCCAGCTGTTTTTACGGTTGGCTTTTGTTTTGGAGGTGTGTACCGAATCAGGAGACAGACGAATTAACTATGGGCAGCCTGTTCGATGGGATTGGCGACTTTCCTCTGGCGGCGGTGCGGAATGGCATCCGGCTAGTATGGGCAAGCGAAATTGAAGCCTTTCCTATCGCGGTGACCAAGCTGCGATGTCCCCAACATGGTTCATGTCGGGGACATCACAAGGCTGAACGGAGCAGAGCTACCGCCAGTAAATATCATATGTGGGGGCAGCCCTTGTCAGGATCTCTCAGTGGCCGGAGCCAGAGCCGGTCTGGCCGGTGCGCGTTCCGGCCTTTTTATGGAACAGGTCAGACTTACAAAGGAGATGAGAAATGCAGACGAATTGCGAGGCAGAGCAGCTATCGATATACGACCTCGATTCATGGTGTGGGAGAACGTTCCCGGAGCCTTCTCCAGTGGAACGCCAAAAGGAGAAGACTTCCGGTGTGTTCTCGAGGAGATCGCCCGAATTAAGGTCGGTGGTGTTTCAATCCCTCGACCTTACCCCTGGCCATGGCAATCTGCTGGGCGAATCATACTGGGAGCTGATTTCTCCCTGGCGTGGAGATGCCTCGACGCTCAATACTGGGGTGTCCCCCAGAGAAGAAAACGGATCTTCCTTGTCGCGGATTTTGCAGGAAGATCCGCCGAAAAGATATTTTTTGACCAGGAAAGCCTGCTTGGGTATCCTGCGTAGAGCCGCTGAACGTGGGAAGGGACTCCCGGAAAAGCTGAAGCGGGCGCTGGAGATGCAGGCCGGGCTTGTGTGGCCGGGTGGAGAGAAGAGTGAAGAGGCTGATGCCTATGACGAACTACCTCAGCCTGTTGCGTTTGCGGCGAACCAGAGGGATGAAGTCCGGGATCTGCACGATGTAGCTGGGGCGCTAGGCGCGCAGCCGGGGATGAAGCAGCAGACATTTATTGCGGCTGGCTTATCCGCGGGGCAGGGGAGCAAAGCCGGAGGCGTTGGCTATCAGGAGAAATGCGCACCAACCCTGAAGGCGTCTAACAGCGGCACAAATATGGTACCGAGCGTTTTATGCCTAAACGATCAGGGCGGCAGCGTCATGGATTGTTCCGAAGACGTGAGCGGGACGCTCCGTGCTCAGGAGCATGGACACCAGCCGCTGGTCTACGAGAACCACGGCTTATGTGACTCACCACATAAGCCGTGATATGTGGTTGAGTTCATTTCTTCATAGTTCATGCTAAATCTCCTTCAAAATCAATAGTTTCATGTATAAGCTGCTCACATAATATTTTGAAATGCTATAATGGTTTCGTTAAAAACAGGAGGTGTAACAAGTAATGAACGAAACCATACGAGGATTGATAGCCACCACTATTAACCGTTTGGCCAATGCTGGCTATAGTGAGACAATCGTGGAAACGTACCAAGCAGTTTATAACGGGTTGGTACGTTTTTGTGAAACTGATGGTGTAAAGGCTTACACCACAGAAGTTGGGGAATGCTTTTGGAATCACTTCCAAAAAGAAAACCCAAATATGAGCAGAGACAGAGTATCTGCATACCGAAGCGAAACTTTGGGCTTTGTAAGTCAATTTTGCAGATGTTTGAGGCGGTTAACGATCCTTATGTTCTACAGCGCCTGTATGGAATCGTATTTGGTGCGTGTGTTAAGAGAACAGAACCACAGCCAGAGGTTTTCAAAGAGCTTGCGGAATATGTATACTCACATATCTTTGACAAGGAGTATGTCTATCCAGATATTCTGCTTCGAGATTATGCCAGATTAATCGTGGAACGGTGGCTTTATGAGAGGCCGGATGACAGCAGCTGTATTTTGGCGGATAGAAACATCGGTGTACAAGGGGTACAAACAAGATAAAATAGAAATGAGGGGCGATAGAGCGGAAATGTCAGATTTTCCACTCTATCTGAACACGGTCGCTGGTGGCCTTGATCGTAGAGATC
>ERZ827440.2880-NODE-2880-length-14011-cov-3.930854_pt1 | contig 14011 bp, 7 predicted proteins | sample MGYA00519774_ERZ827440 | MGnify/ENA primary metagenome ERZ827440 (study PRJEB31778, sample SAMEA3449302) | human gut metagenome | biome: human gut; feature: human-associated habitat; material: faeces | place: United Kingdom | collected 2010/2012 ... | reverse complement strand
TTTTCTTCCTTTTCTTACTAATTGATTAATTGTTGGCACTTAAATTTCACCTCCTGTTTTTTATTTCTAGTATTTTTCTTTATAAAAAAATAATAAAGCCATTTTTACTAGCTTTATTATTTTACCATGTTTCTTCTGTAAAGTCAATGCAATTTTTTCATTTTTTCGCATTTCCGTAAGGTTTTATTCACTTAGTTTTTCTCCACAATTACTGCAGAATCTTGCTCCATCTTCATATTTTTCTTTGCAGTTTGGACAGATGTTTTCTTTTTCAGCTTGAACTGGCTTTTTCTTTCCACATTTCATGCAGAAGTTTCCGTGATTTTCTTGTCCACATTTGCAAGTCCATATATTTAAAGTTTTTTCTTCATTTTTGTCTGTAGTATGTACTGCCGTAGCACTTTCTGGTTCAGCTATTTTGTTATCTACAATATTTTCTGTAATATTTTCTTGTTTTTCTGGCTCACTAACTTTAGTTGCTACATTGTCTTCTCTTTTTACTGGTTCTGCTATTTTAGGGTCATATACTGGAGTTTGTACAGGATTTGGATTTGTTGTAGCATTTGCAACTCCATTTAAAGGATTTCCCATGCTCATGTTTGCGACTCCAATTCCCATGAATCCGTTGAAAGCTCCTCCACTATTTTCAGCTGCTTTTTCAACGGCACTTGCATATGCTTCTGTCATAGTAGCTTTTTGTTGATATGTATCACTTCCAAGCTCATATTTATCTATTTTTTCTTTTGAATCTTCAGTAAGTGTTACACTTTCTACAACGAATGTTTCAAGTTTCATTCCTCTATTTCTTATTTGCTCATCGAATACTTGCTCGTCCATTAATTCTCTAATTTCATCAGTTTGGCTAGGTAATGATAAAGCTGCTATTTTTCTATCATCTTCACCTAAACTATTTGTTACATTTTGGAATACTGCAACAACTTCTGCTCTCATTTGCTCTGTAATTTCTGTTTTTGTATATGAATCTCTTGTTCCCGAAATTTCCATCATGAATTTTGCTGGATCTATTATTTTGAATGTATATTTTCCAAAACATTTTATTTCAACGCTCATTGGCATTAATGTATTTGTTCTTGGATTTGTTAATGGGTGTCCCCAATCTCTATAAGGTATTGGATTTTGAGTTCCAAATTTATTGTCTAGTATTTCTTTTGTATTAAAATAGAATACTGCTTGCTCTTTTGCAATTGCTCCTCCAAATTTAAATCTTTCCCACATATCTTTGAACACTGGTCCAAAATCTCCTCCAAAGAATGATGGAGATGCTTCTGTTTTAAATTCATAAGTTCCCGCTTCTGCAGTTGCATCTAAAATTCTTCCATTATCATATAGTGCTGCAACTTGACCTGGTGCTACAATTATTCTACTTCCATTTGGAATTACACCATTTTCTGTTGTTACCTTTCTCATTAATATTTCGTTACCCATGTCTTCACACATAATTGGTTTTAAAAATTGATCTTTTAATTCTCCTTTAATCGCTGCTCCTGCTGCCTTGATTAATCCCATAATTAATATCCTCCTATTGTTTTAACTTTATTATCGTTTTCTTTGGTTTATTATATTAAGTTTTCATTAATATCTGAATGGTTCTAAGTTTGAAAGTACCCAGTCATGAACTCCTGTGCTAACAATGCTTCCACAGTATTCACATTTTCCTGAAGAGGTGAATTTAAGAGGTGCTCCACAGTTAGGGCAATTTTTTGCATCTAGATTTTCTTTGCCTTTAGCAGTTAGTTTTCCTTTTGTTCTTTCAAAGGTCATTTTATATACTGTTATTCTGTCTTGATTTTTATTTCCTTGTACAACATTTCCTGTTTTTTCGTCAATTATATAATCTCTCTTGGTTGCTTTTAACGCAACATCAACAATATCTTTGTCTTCTGTTTGTCTAAAGCTGTATATAGTTGCATAGTTTACAGCTATTCTTTCAACAACATTTATTGTTTTATTTCTGATGTATTCTTGTATTTGTGCATTGTGTTGTTCAAATAATTTTTCAGTTTCTAATGGCCTCATTCCTTCCCATTTTCTCTCTGTCCATGCATGTTGCATTTTTACATATAAATCTTTTGTCCATGATAAGAATTCTTCTTCTGAGAATAATGGATCAATTGCCTTTATTTTTTCTGCTTGTTCATGTGATTGAGGCACATCATGAACCGATGTAGTATAAACTGGCATTGTGTTTTGATAATTGAATTGATTATTATCATTTCCGTTTTTCTTCTTTGCATAGTTTTTTATAAAAATAATTGCAGCTATTACAATTATCGCAATAATTATAAATTCTGGACTTCCAAAATTTATAAATGTTCCTCCATAATATCCACCTGAAGAGCTTCCCCCATCATAATCCCAGCTACTTGAAGAGCTGCCCCAGTCACTAGAAGAACTGCCCCAATCGCTTGATGAACTTCCACTGTCATATCTGTCAAAACTTCCAACATCAGCAAAAGTTACATTTAAATTAAGTAACAAAACTACTGCACATATCGTTACAATTCTTATTATTTTCTTTAGCTTCATAAAATTCCCCTTTATCTTTATTTTCATCAAAAGTATATCATAACGATTTTTAATTTACCACATATAATGAAAAAATTTTATAAATTCTTCCAGACATTTTATATTCCAATCTAATTTGCTTTACTAGCTATAAATTTTTCCCATTACTTTCATGTTTTCTATCATTACGAACAAATCAATTTTTCTGGCATTCTTATAAGTTCTTTCAAAATTTCTTTAAAATAATCTTTCCAGTCTTTTTTCTCTATTCCTTCCATGCATAATATATCCGTCATTTCTAGAATTTCTCCATTCATTTTTACTGTTAGTGTACCAATTCTTTGCTTTTCTTTCACTGGTGCTTCTAATGCATTAAGGCAATTTATTTCTACATTTATCTTGTCTATTTCTCCTTCTTTCAGTGTCATTTCTTTTAAGCTTAGTTCTCCCATTTCCAATTCAAGAAAAGATACCTTTCCTTTTATTATGGATATTCTTTTTTCGTTTATATTCTTCCATCTTGCAAACTCTTCCTGCACCTTTGCCTCAATATTTTGTATTTTATAGTTTTTAAATGTGTATTCTATTAATCTAACGCTATCTTGAGTTCTGTTCTTTTTCGTATCTGCTCCAAGAACAACAACAATTATATCCATCGAATTTCTTTTAGTTTCCGTTACGAGGCACCTACCAGCATTATTGGTAAAACCTGTTTTTACTCCCACAACTCCATCCAACACGCCAAGTAATTCATTTGTATTCATAATATTTCTTGGTTGATTATTTATATATATTGTTGTTTGTTTTGTCCCAACAATTTTCTTAAATGTTTCATTATTCATGGCATAATCTGTTAGTATTGCAAGTTCTGAAGCCGTTGTATAATGTTCACTATTATCCAGTCCATGAGGCGTTACAAAATGAGTGTTTTTTAGCTCAAGTTCTTCTGCTTTTTTATTCATCAATTCTGCAAATCCTTCAACACTTCCGCCAACAGCTTCTGCTAAAGCAACTGCTGCATCATTTCCAGACCTTAGCATAAGTCCATATAATAGATCTTTTATTGTTGTCTTATCTCCCGATTTTAGTCCTAATCTTGAACCTCCTGTCCACCCTGCTTTTTTACTTACAACCACCTCTTGGTTTAAGTCTGCATTCTCAAGCACCACAGTTGCCGTCATAATTTTTGTTGTTGACGCCATGGCAGATTTCACATCTTCATTTTTTCCGTATATAACTTTTTTAGATATTCTATCATAAACCGCGTATCTTCTTGAATTAATTGCAGGTTCTTCGCTTAACTTTGCAGATACTTCATCTATTTCATTTTTTATCTCGTTATCCACCTGTTCATCTGAAACAGTGCTATCTTCATCCACATCATCTGCACTAACTGTGGATATTGTTCCCATAAAACAAACTATAAAAAGGACCATAATTATTGTAATTATTAGTCCTTTTTTATTTATTTTATTATTTTTAATTATTATCATTTCGTAGCCCTCACTTTGAATACTTTTTCTTTAGAAATAATATTCTTTGGCTACAAAAATTATTCTTTTTTATTTTAATTTGCAAATGACATTGCAAAATTTGTGTCTTCCTTTAGTCCTATTATTATCTTAATAGTCTTATTGTTAGCTGATGCAGAAACTCTATCTTTAATTTCTATTGTGACAATATAATATGAACCTTGTTCAGATATATCTTTCATTTCATAAAAGTTATTCTCATAGAAACTTGCTTCCATGCTTTGAATATAGCTACTAAGCGTTGGGAAAGTATTTGCTTTATAGGTTGCATCTAATAAATTATAAGCTGTTTCATAATCTTTAGAATTTATCATCTTCATAAACTTGTCTGCATCTGTAACCGCCTTTGATTCATTTGATGCCTGTGCATATTGTGTTTTAAAATAGTCTGTTTCTATTGTGTAATCGTCTAATTGAATTTCTGGTTCAAACGTTGAATTTATTTTTATAATAAAAGTGTTATTTAAATTATCTATACATGTATAAGTTTCAATATTATTTTCTACTTTCTTTGAATATTTTATAAGCATTGAATCCTGAATTTTATTATGCATTTTATTACAATATTCATAATAATTCTGTACATTATTAAATCTTGCCTCTTTATAACTATTATCCAATAAATTATACATTTGATTATAATTGTTCATTAGTAGGTTCTTAACAATATCATAATAAAGCTGGGCAACCACGTCGTCAGACATATACTCGAATGAAAAAGTATTTTCTTCATTTTTTGTTATTTTTCTTTCTACTGTATATTTTCCTTCAACTTTACCATTTATTATATTTTCATATTCTTCTTTACTTATATTGTTAACATCAAATGTATAATTATTATAATCTAAATACACATTGTAATATACATACTCATTAGATTTAACACCACATACAAAATAATTTTTTGCATCATAATTATTTATTATATATATATCACTAATATATATTCCATCTTCAAGACACTGATACATTATTCTTAGTGTTTGTAAAGATTTATCTTCAGAAACGCTTTCCAGTCTCCAATCTTCATTTTCTTTACTCGTATCTATCTCATTGTCTCTTTCAATATCATTTTTATTGATTCCATCTTTGCTTTGAATATTTAACAATACAAGTATAGAACTTATTATACAAATAATAATAGCCAACATAATAATTATTATTTTAATTTCTTTTTTCATCTGCTTTTTCCACACTTTCACGTAATTATTTTTGTATTCCATAATATCTAGCTGGTTCTCCATTGGTTCCTAAAGAAGTATGTTCTAGTATATCCGAAAGAGCATACCATCCTCTTCCTCCAGAAGCAGTACTAGCAGTATAGTATGGATTTGCGACATATACATTATTATTATCATCTATGTCAAGTAGGGCAACTGCGTGTCTTTTCATATCTGCTGAACACCAAAGGTCAGCTGCTGTAGCTCTACCTGTTACGTTAAAATTAGCATACGCAACAACGGCTCCTCCATTCCTTAAATAATCTGCAACTTGACTACTCTCAATTTGTACTATTGAGCTATTAGGGAATCCAGACTGTATTGTTGCTTTTGCCCATTTAAAACACTCGTTAGGAGTTTGCACATACAATCTATAAGTTACTCCTCTACTGCTTACAAAAGTGTTCCAATATTGCCCACCTGAAATTCCATTACTCTCTCCTGTTAAATGTCCATAACCAACAACATCAACATTCCCACTGCTTCCACCATTTCCATTGTTGTTATTTGAATCTCCAGAGTTGCCAGAGTTATTGTTTTGATCTCCAATTACATCTAAATCAACTCCTACCTGTTTATATAACTTATTCATAATAACCACTACACTATTTATCCAGTTATCTGGTGGCACGCAATAACTCTTTCCAATAGATGCTACTGTATAATTTCCTCCTTTGAAGTAATATGAACTCTCGTTTATTCTTCTAGCAAAGTCCTTTGTAGCTTCAGAGAAACTAGAGTATTTTGACCATTTCGTTCCATTTTTATCAGTGTAGTAATTTGAAGAACTTCCTGCTGTAAAGTTCATCCAGTTATATGTTGATGGGTCTACTAATCCCCAATCGGTTCCTGCACTAGATTCTGTTATTGCAACAGCTATAGTAAATACTCCATTTACTTTGTATTCTTGTTGTGAATCATATATTGCATCAAGTGCTCCTAATAAATTCTCCCTTGCTTGACTACCAGATTTATAATATTTTGTGATAGCTGTTCTTAATTGATCTTTGGTAAGAACAAGTTCCGCTTCAGACTTTGTAATATCAACAATTATGTCAGAAGCAACTGCATTTACTGTTAGTTCTATATCGTCATATATGCTAAGGTCTAAATTATCTATACTATAGTCACCTTTTTTATATAATTGGATTAGATATTTAAATATTTCTGCTTGTTTCTGTGTTGATTCATTATTAATTAATTCTAAGAATATTCCCTCATCTGTAATAATTTTATTTCCCACAGATGCATTAAGATTTGAGTTTGGTACTCTATATGGCACATTCCATTGTGCTACTATAGATTTAGCCTTTGCTTCCATTCCTTGTTTGTCAATATTTACAGTGCTTCTTTCCCACTGGTTATAGTCTACCCTGTCTGTTTGAGTGTAAGTACAGCTTCCTAAAGAGTACTCTGTATCAACTCTTTTATATTCATGTACCTGAACGGGTTCTCTTTTTCCAGTTTTTTTATTTGTTTCAAATCTTGTCCTTACATTATCTTGAAAGTCTACCTTTTTTTCTGGAAGTGGGTCTGGACAAGCTACGTCTTGAACAACTACTTCTTGTCCTAGAGGATAATCTACTAGTCCTTGGTTATTTATATATGATATATCTTGCTTTGCCATCCAAGTATCAACAGATGTAATTTGAGCACTGCTTTCAACCGTTGTTGTAATTATTGTTCTCTTATATTCTTCTTTATGAACTATTGGATCTAAGTTTTTTGTATTGTCTGGTATTGAAGAGTAAGCTAATCCCCCTCCCTCTACTTCGGAACCATTATACGTTTTTTGTACTACATTTACAGTCCAATCATACCAGCTGTTGTACGTTTCAACCCTCATACTATCTTGAATTGTTATAACTATTTCTCCATTTAACACATGTTGTTCTATAAATTGATATACGTATTCCGGATTTTGAGTTACAAAACATAATGCTAGAGGTATTTCTATTGGCATAGAATATTTTTCTACTGTTTTTTTGTAATTTACAGATTGTTTAGTTACAGTGTATGTAACTTGTCCATTATCTTCAACTTGTACCCAGTTAAAGAAATATAAGTTACCATCATTATCAACAGAGAACACCCTCTTAGACATTTCACGAAGTTGTTCTATTGTATGTCCACTCAAAACTTCTTCAGTTTTTAAAGATGTAACATTTTCTGCATCTTTTCCAAAGAATTGATTACAGAACATGTTTGCAGTTTCAACAATTAATTCTTCATAATTTTTATCGAAGTTATGGTCATCTTCATATTCCAACCATTTTCCTTGGCTTGGCATTGCACTTTTTACTGCAGATACTGTGCTTGGACTTATAATATTATTAGTACCATTTATATCTTCAGAGTCATAAGCTACAAGCAAAGCTCCTGTAAATGCTCTAATCTTTTCTAATGGGTGAGATTTTGCCATCTGTGTAAAGAAAGCACTGCTAACATCGAAGTTCCAGCTTCCTGTGCTTACACTTCCTGTTTGCTTTGAATTTTCGTAAAGCGAATTATAATCTCCTAAGAATTCTAGTCCACTTAGTCCATCTCCATCTGCAGGTGCCCATAGTGCTGCAGCAGATACATTGTCTAAATATTCAGATGCAATTCTTCCACCCATACTGTGTCCAACAATTCCTATCTTATCCTTATCAATAGACAGATTAGTTTGCATATATTTTATAGCACTGTCTATATCTGATTTCATATTATTCAAGGTGTACTTATTACTTAATTCTGTACTATCTCCACATCCAGAGAAATCGATTGTTACAGATGCAATTCCGTTACTAGCAAGCAATTTGCCCAATTTTATAAAGCATTCATTATCGCCTTTTTTGTTTCCTGTAAATCCATGGCACATAACCACTAAAGGCATGTTTTCTTCAAGCTTTGTGGGTTTCATTATAATTGCTGGAATCTTTACTCCTGATCTGCTAGATTGAATTGTTGTACTGGTTGGTATTATTGTTGAAACATCAACAGATCCATCAACAATCATATTGCTATTTATTGCATAAAGCATAGCATCAAAGAAATCTTTTCTTACATATTCCATGTCTGTACTGGTTGTTCCATCACTATCATGTTCTGCTCTTTTTATTTTTATTATTCCGTTATAATGATTTTCGTCCTCAGTAATTCCAAAATCAGGATATTGTGTAGCAAGCTGTGCAAGTAAGAATTGTTTTAAATATTTATTTCTTTGCTTTATATTTTCAGGGTCATTCATGTCTTTAGAATAATCTATATCTCCACTTAAATAAAGCGATTGCATACTAAACCCTTTTTTTTGAATGATTCTTGCAAGGTTTTCAAGTTGTTCGTCTTGTATGTTTATTCCGTTATCAAGATTGTCTGTACTTGAAACTGATACAAATGAACTTCCTAAATCATCCACTCCTTTTGAAATTGATGAAAGCATACTTGTTAAAATAGCATATAAAAAACCTATAATGAGAATTACACCAAGAATAACTAATAAATATGGTAGGATTGCTGAAAATACTTTAGCTGCAACTGAAGCAACTTTTTGTTTTGCAGCACTCCTTGCCTTTTCTGTTGCATTCTTTGCAACATTTCCAGCAACCTTTCCAACTTGTTTTGCAGCCTGTACAGCTTTATCATTTTCAAGGTTTTCTATGTCATTAATCTCTTCATCATTATTATTGTTTTCAGGTCCCATAATTTTCTCCTAATTTATAAAATTTACCTCAAGTGATGATATGTCTGAATACAAACTCTTTGTTTCAGTACTATCAAATGTTTTTTTATTGTTTATAATATCGCTAAATACAAGTTTTTTTACTTTTGTATATTCATTATATAATTTATCAATTCTAACACTCAAGTATTTTGTTTGATTTGGTTCTATTGTAAGACTGTTTTCATATATTTCACTTGTAAATGCAGTATAATTTAAATTGCTTCCTGAATATGTTGCATATATTCCATCATTGTCTTCTTTTCTATTTATCATAATTGTATTACTACTGTTATTTGTTACTTTGATGTTAAAAATTTCATATTCATCATATATTGTCCTGTCAATTACCTCAACCGTTGCAACATTATTTGACCCCTTTTTATTTTCAGTTATTGTCGCTACATATCTTAATACATTTATTTTATTATCTGTATCAACAGTTATATAATCTTCAATACTATTTCCAACATTTCCAGTTGATAAAATATCATTTGAAAAAGTTACTCTATAAGTTACTCCAACCCCTGTATATTTCCATGCCTCAATATTATAATCTTTTTTGCTTGTAAATATTTTATCATAATATTTTTGTTTAAAGTCATTTTGAGTATTAAATAATTCCTTTTTACAACCATCGCTTAATAAATTATAAGCTGATGCAATATCGTTATTATTACAATAACTTATAAAAGAATTCACAAGTTCTTGACTTTTCTTTGCCACTTCTTCTTCTATTTTTGTTCCTCCAGTTGAGACATCAGTCTGCAACACATTGGGAGACTTTGAACTTGAGTCATTTCTCCTTGCTGTCGTTTCATTTACAGTTTGTATGTTTGAAGGCTGTGAATCAGCTACTATCTTATTAAGACCTCGTATCATAACAATTACAACAATGGCAACAATTATAAAAGTCCATATTTTTCTTCTATTTAAATTATAATATCTTATAATGCTGTTAAACATCTTCTTGTTCCTTTCGTCCAAAATATAATAGATTAATTTTAATTCTTTGTCCTTTAAAGCACACAATAACAAAAATTTTATTTTCAAACTTTATTGTGTCCTTTAAAATACAATGAATTAATTTTTTCTTGCATTACTATTTTTCTAAATAAAGCCAAAGTTGGAGTGCTTTGGCTTTATTGTTCTTTTGTATTATTTAGTTTTCTTTTTTTTAGGCACTTTAATGTTATTCATTCCTTTTTGTCCATAAATCATACGAGTTAAGTCAATTTCATTCTCAGCATACATTCTTGCATTTTCCCCTTTAACACCTTTGTCCTTATATTGTTCTGCAAGGTCTGCAACATATCCGTCTCTCTTCTTTCTATCATTTAATTCAGACTTGCTCCAATCATCTGTTCTTGCAAGTGCACCTTGTGCAATTTGAGCTGCATATTTTTTGGCATCTTCATCAGAATATTCAGCTGATTTGTATGCATCTCTGTATTTGTTTTCCAATTGCAAAGCTTTGTCTGCAAACTTAGCATTATCAACACCAGTTGCATATTGAATGTCGAACTCTCTAGCAGCCCACTCTTTTACTTGGTCTGCATCAAAGTCCTCATGTTTTGCTGCAATTCTTTCAAGGTTATCTCTATCATTAATATAGTTTTTCCTTGCCTTTCTTCTTTGATTTTCTTCATATCCTCCATGTGCAACATTTGATACAAAGCTTCCAAAAGAATTCTTTCCTGTTAAAGTATCTACCGCTGCTTGTCCAGCAACTTTGTTTCCAAAATAAGCTCCTGCAGATGCACCTGCTGCACCATATTTAAACACATCTGATATATCGCCGCCTACCATGCCAAGTCCAATTCCTGCTGCTGCTGCAGCTCCGCCTACACCAAGTGTGAATGCAGTTCTGACAGCTCCTTTTCCAAGTTTCTTAGCTAAATTTGTTGCAACAGCTTTTCCCCCACCAGCAAGTTTCAATCTTCTTCCGGCCTCTTTTCCTATAGCACTATTCCTTACTTTTCTAACAACTTTACTCTCTTTAAGTTTTTTAATAACATCAGGATTCATACTTGTATCTCCAACATATGTTTGAGGTATATTTGGATCTGGTTCAGATACTGGTTGTACATTTTGATCTGTTCCAGGTGTTGGTTGTGCATTTGGATCTGGTTCTGTACTTCCATCCATTGTTTCCGTATTTTGAGTTGAAATTTGTGGATTATTTGAATCGTCTTCAGAGTTTTGATCAACCTGTGCATTCGGATCTGGTTGTGTAGTCTGATTAGGTGTTTCTGTTTGATCTATTTTAGCTTTATCTTTATCGTCTTTAGCTTCTTGCGCTTTTGTATCTTCTAAATCCCAAGGTTTTGCAACATCCAAGTTTGCTCCACCATCAACAGTATTTGAACTCTTTGGAATTTTAGGAACTTTTTCCTCTCTTGGCATTCCAGGAGCTCCCTTAGGTGGCTTAGGTGGTTTTCTCATTAAGTTGAATAATGAACTTGCAAGTGCTCCACCTGCGAATCCACCGATTCTGTCTTCTGTATTTCCTTGGATATGGAACATTTTCTTAACAATTTTCTCTGCTGGTACTATAAATGCCATAGCAAATATTGCATATATCATGTTTTGTGATGCTAAGTCTAATGCCGATGATACAAATACTGTATATAGTAGCATGTGTAATACTGGTAATAAAGCATAGAATATATAATCTTTCAACCAGAAGTTGAATGCCTGCGCTTTTCCATCACGAATTTTATCTAATGGATATGTAAGTGCTACCGCTGGTGCTATCATCGTATGAAATGCAAGCATTAATAATCTCTTCAAATATATAATAGTAAAATATACCGTATAGCCAGTAAAAGCAAAATACAATGCCATATATCCAAATTTTGCAGGTAAATTATCATATTGAGTCTTCATTCTTGCAACATTCACGAAGTTAGATTTCCACTGTCTTTCAGCAACAGGTTGTGGATTTCCATTATTATCTGTCGAGTCGTATAACCTTATTATGCACTCATTAATTGTTCCTTCTTCATCGTTTGTAAATACTTTTATAATCTGCTCTGATACAGTCATTGTAAATGCCATAATATAGTGCATAAAGAATATTAAGCAAAGTGCGACTAACCAGTCAACAAGCATTTGTTTATATTTTGCTTTATCGTTTGAGCTTGAGCTAATTACGATTCTTATACCCATATATAGTAATACAGACATAAGTCCTACTATAGCAATATTTCTTATTGCAACATACCAATTACTTACAACATCTCTTAGACTTCTAACTATTGATTTATCTTCTCCTCCTAAAAGTTTATCATAGTCCTGATCAGTCTTGAAAAAGTTAGCATTTAATGCCGAAATTCTTCCTGCAAATATTTCCACTGGTGTATAATCTATTGCAGAAACAGCATATGTTGTTCCATAAGAATGATCTATTCCTGTTCTTGATATATATACCGTTGGAGGCTCTGAATCATTTGTTGCATCATTTGCTTTCATATAATCTATAGCTCTTTGTCCTGCTATAACAACTTTGTAACCCTGACCATCTGCTGCTTTGCTTCCAACTATAGCTGTACGTAAAATGTAGTTTACTCCATCTGCAATTCCAATAAACAATGCAGTAAATGGTGAGAATAAGACTCCAAAAATGTCACTATCAGATTCAGTGTCTTCAAAATCTCCAGAAGAAGAAGTATCTGACGTAGAATCTTTTGCAGGGTCTTGAGATGATGCTGCATATCCCGCATAAACTCTTGTACTCATAATAAAGTTACTTAGCACTAGTATTACAAATAAAGCCATAATCTTTTGTATTACTTTTCTATTAAAAATTTGTTGCATTTCATTCCTCCCTTATTATGCTCTATTTTGATTATTTTCCATTAGTTTATTTAGATTTGTTTCCACAAATTCAAATTCTTTGGCAGTTGGCGTAATTTGTAGTATTGCCGTATCAGAACCTACTTTAAGTAGTCCCTCTCCTCTATTACATGTGGTTAAAAATCCTGCTTCTCCTTCGCTTAGTTTAAATACTTCTTTTACATATTGTATTTCAGATTTATCTTGTGCTAGTAATAATTTTGTATCAGATGATGTAAGTACTGCTTGTACCTCTGGTTTTTCATAGAAATCTTGGAATCTCTGAGAGATAATTGCAAGGGATACATTTCTTTTTCTGGCACGTCTTGCCATAGTGTTTAAGAAATCTACTGCCTCAGGATATGGAAGTAACATCCATGCCTCGTCGACAAGCACTCTTTTCTTTGCAGCCTTTTTTCTATCCTCACTATTTTTCTTAACGTATTTTTCCCATATCCATGATAGAAGAATTTGTTGTGCAAGTGGTCTTGCAAATCTTTCCTCTAGTTGAGATATGTCTAGATTTATGAATAATGTTCCATCTAGTAAATCGAATGTTGATTGTCCATCGAAGTATGCCATCTGTCCATCATATTCTCTTATATACTGTTTCATAACTTTTAATAAGTAACTATAATGGAATCTGTAATCTTGATTTTGATTCATCTCTGCATTTCTTTGTAATCTTTTATACCAAGATCCTATTGTAGGCATTTTCTTTCTCATTCTTCCTAGTAATTCTCCACTATTAGAAGTCCTAGATTCGTATATGCTTGCTGGATTACTTGTGATTCCGTAAGCAGCATACTCTTGTGCTACGGATTCAGCAATTATCTGTTTCGTTACTTCGTTTACTTCTTGGCTTCTTGTACTTCCTCTAGCCATTGTAAGTAAGGCTTGCGTAACATCTTCAACTTTATTTTCAACATTTAGTACTGTTTTATCTCTACCTGTTATTTCGTCTTTAACAACTTCTGTTTCTATATCAAAAACATTTATAACTGTTTTTGAATTTGGGCTTAATACAACATTTATTCCTCCCAAGCTTTCTGCAACAAGGCTGTACTCGCCTTCAGCATCTAGTGCCAAACTTTGAATTCCCATAAGTACTGCTGACCTTGATATCAAAGTCTTCATAGTTACTGATTTACCAGCACCAGACTTAGCAAATATAACCATGTTGTAGTTTGATAATG
>ERZ827440.2877-NODE-2877-length-14025-cov-2.879742_pt1 | contig 14025 bp, 10 predicted proteins | sample MGYA00519774_ERZ827440 | MGnify/ENA primary metagenome ERZ827440 (study PRJEB31778, sample SAMEA3449302) | human gut metagenome | biome: human gut; feature: human-associated habitat; material: faeces | place: United Kingdom | collected 2010/2012 ... | reverse complement strand
CACCCTTCTGGGTCTTGCCCATCTTCTTACCCTCGGAATTTAACAGCAGGGTGATAGTCATGGCATACGCATCCTTGCCCAGCTTTCTGCGGATCAGCTCGGTACCGCCTAACATATTGCTCCACTGATCATCACCACCGAACTGCATGTTGCAGCCGTATTTCTGGTATAAGGTCAGGAAGTCAAAGCTCTGCATGATCATGTAGTTGAACTCTAAAAAGCTTAAGCCCTTCTCCATTCTCTGCTTGTAGCACTCTGCGGTCAGCATACGGTTAACACTGAAATGCGCTCCCACATCTCTTAACAGTTCCACATAGTTCAGGTTCAGCAGCCAGTCCGCATTATTGACCATCAGTGCCTTACCATCGCTGAAATCAATAAAACGGCTCATCTGCTTCTTGAAGCAGTCTACGTTATGCTGAATGGTCTCCTTGGTCATCATGGTACGCATATCGCTTCTGCCGGAGGGATCACCGATCATCGCAGTTCCTCCACCGATCAGAGCGATGGGCTTGTTGCCTGCCATCTGCATTCTCTTCATCAGGCACAGGGCCATGAAATGTCCCACGTGAAGGCTGTCTGCAGTAGGATCAAAACCGATGTAGAAGGTAGCCTTTCCGTTATTGATCAGTTCCTTGATCTCCTCTTCATCTGTCAGCTGTGCCAATAGTCCTCTTGCTTTTAATTCATCAAATACTGTCATTTTCTCTTCTCCTTTTTGTGCTCTTTTTACCCTGTATGCCTTTTTTACATTTTAGGGGATTCGGCTCAAAAGGCACTAAAAAAGCCCGCCCCTTTTTTCAAAAGGACGAGCTTGATCACTCGTGTTACCACCTAATGTTCCCGCCAGACTCACATCTGACAGCTCAGTAAGTATCTATCAATACTTCGGCCGATATCGGTGCCTGCCGTCCTGATCTACTCGTTCGGGATCCTCTGATAAAAATCATCTGATCCTTCTCTTTCCACCGGCTGCTCCGGGATGTATTCCTGCTCTGCTTCTGTGCGCCTCTCACCTGCCGGCTGCTCTCTGTCAGAAGTGGAGGAACAGTACTTCTTCCCTTCATCGCATTCTTCTTATCCTATGTTTGCGTTAAACATGAGCTTATTATAGCCAGTTTGCGTTTTTCTGTCAACACCAAAAATACGATTTATTCTTCCGGCCAGGGCAGGTGGGATACTTCCAGCTTCTTGTCACGAAGCATCAATTCTTTTACCGCCTGATCCGCGGGCTTACCGTCAAAGAGCACTTCATTTACCTGCTCGATAATAGGCAGCTGAACGTCATATTTTTTCGACAGTTCCATGGCAGCTTTCGCAGAATACACGCCCTCTACCACCATCTGTACTTCCTTCATGGCTTCCTCGTAGGTCTTGCCCTGCCCGATCAGGATACCGGCACGACGGTTACGGGAATGCATGCTGGCGCAGGTCACGATCAGATCTCCGATACCGGTCAGACCGCAGAAGGTCTCGAAATTACCACCCATGGCAGTACCAAGTCTTGCGATCTCGGTAATGCCTCTGGTGATCAGAGCTGCCTTCGTATTGTCTCCGTAGCCCAATCCGTCGGCAATACCGGCAGCCAGCGCTACTACATTTTTCAAGGCACCGCCCAGTTCAATGCCCAGTACATCCGGGCTGGTATAGACACGGAACACCTCGTTCATAAACAGATTCTGCACATATTCCGCACAGCTTTTACTCTTTGAACCCGCTACGATCGTCGTGGGGATACCACGGCTGACTTCCTCCGCATGGGTCGGCCCGGACAGTACCGCTACCTGTGCCTGGGGGATCTCATCTTCGATGATCTGTGCCTGGGTCATCAGGGTATGCTCCTCGATTCCTTTGGAGACACTGACGATTCTCTGTCCCTTCGCCACCAGCGGGCTGATGCGGTGTGCCGTGCTTCTGGTGTAGGAGCTTGCCACTGCCATAACTAACAGGTCCTTACCCTCGATCGCAGATTTATCATCTGTAGTAAAGATCATATCCTCCGAAAGCTTTACTCCCGGCAGCATCTTGTGCTCATGCTTCTCCTGAAGCATCTGAATCTCTGCGGGAACCGCAGACCATACCGTCACTTCATGTCCGTTCTTATGTAATACCACTGACAGGCCGATACCCCAGCTTCCGCCACCCAATATACATACTTTTGCCATAGCTTATTTATCCTCCCCGGATATTTCCGTCTGCTCTTCTGCAGCCTTTTTCTTGAACAGATAGGTCTTCCTCTCATTCCCGTGGATCAGGCGGACAATATTCTGTCTGTGCTTCCAATATGCCATAACCGTGAGAAATGCAGTAATTGCATACATTTCATACAGTTGTGACTGTGGCATGGCACCGAACAGTCCCATCTGTCCGCAGACTACCATCTGGATCATAAATCCGGCATATACCAGCAGTGATCCCAGCGACACATAATGTGTGGTCAGAAATGCGCCGAAAAACAGTACCACACCCATCACGATAAAATAAGGATGGAATGACAGTATCAGTCCTGCAGTGGCAGCGATTCCTTTTCCGCCCTTAAATCCCATATAAAAGGGGAAGTTGTGTCCGATGATGGATCCTGCACCGGTATACAGGCACAGCAGATAAATATTCTCCGGATGTCCGGTACTGAATAAGGCTCTGGTGATGCATACGGCGATGATACATTTTAAACAGTCTCCCGCAAACACGATCAGTCCCGCCTTCGTTCCCAGTACTCTTAAGGCATTGGTGGTACCGGCATTGCCGCTTCCGTACTTACGGATATCGATTCCCTTTGTCTTGCCATAAAAATATGCAGTCTGAAACAGTCCAAATACATAGCCGATGAATAAACAGATAACACGTTCCATTATTGATCTTTTTCCTTTCGTTCTCTGATGATAAACCGGAGGGGAGTACCCTTAAAACCAAAGGTCTCCCGGATCTGATTCTCAATATATCTGGTATAGGAGAAATGCATCAGTTCCTTATCATTTACGAAAATAACAAAAGTAGGGGGTTTTACCGCTACCTGGGTAATGTAGTACAGACGAAGTCTCTTACCCTTATCGGAAGGGGGCTGCTGCATGGCTACAGCCTCTGCCATAATCTCATTCAGTAGCCACACGCATGGCGTGGTTCTCGCTGACGATATCGATGGTCTCGAACAGCTTGGGCAGTCTCTGACCCGTCTTCGCAGAGACGAACAGAAGCTCCGCATACGGCATGAAGGACAAAGTATTGCGCACCTTTTCCGTAAATTTGTAAATAGTCTTGTCGTCTTTTTCGATAGCATCCCACTTATTCACAACGATGATCGTAGCCTTGCCTCTCTCATGGGCAATTCCGGCGATCTTCGCATCCTGCTCCGTAACGCCTTCTTCCGCATCGATCATCAGTACCACGACCTCCGCACGCTCCACGGCACTGACAGTACGGACGATCATGTAACGCTCCAGTTCTTCCTTGATCTTATTCTTACGTCGGAGTCCCGCAGTATCAATGAAGACATATTCCTTGCCGTTATAAGTGATCTCAGTGTCCACCGCGTCTCTGGTAGTACCTGCGATATCGGATACGATCAGTCGATTCTCACCCAGCAGCTTATTGATCAGGGAAGACTTCCCTACGTTAGGTTTACCGACGATAGCCACACGGGTGCGATCATCCTCCTCTTCCTCTGCCTGTTCCTTATCAAAATATTCCGTGACAGCTTCTAACATGTCACCGATTCCCAAGCGGTTCACCGCAGAGATCGGATGGGGATCACCGATACCCAAATTATAGAATTCGTAAACATCCGCCATATACTTCTGGAAACTGTCTACTTTGTTGACTACCAGTACCACCGGCTTGTGGGAACGGCGCAGCATGTCCGCCACCTTGGAGTCAGCGTCCACCAGCCCTTGCTTTACATCTACCAGGAAAATGATCACATCCGCCGTCTCCATGGCGATCTCTGCCTGTTCACGCATCTGGGATAGGATCACATCCTTGCTGTCCGGTTCGATACCGCCGGTGTCGATCAGGGTAAATGTCATATCCAGCCAATGGATATCCGCATAAATACGGTCTCTGGTAATACCGGGCGTATCTTTTACGATAGATATATTTTCGCCAGCCAATGCATTGAACAGGGTGGATTTACCTACATTCGGGCGTCCCACCACCGCAACGATGGGCTTGGATTTTCTCTTTGCCATAATTTCCTCCATTTCTGCTCCTGCTTCTTATTCCTGCCCGGAATCACTGATTCCAAGCAACGCATCCACAAGATCATATCCGCTTGATTTTACAATATTCACGGGCACTTGTAAAGACTTTTCCAGTTCAGGCACCGTTACATCATCCAGGAACAGATCCGCTCCACTACGCAGTACATTTCTGGGCAGATATAAGGTATCTCCCAGTTTTTTTCCCTTTAACTGTTTTTCAATATCCCCGCCGGTCAAAAGTCCGGACACAGTGATCATCTCTCCGAAAAATTCATTTACGATCTCATATACATGAATCTGCAGTCCCGGATATTCCTGCATCACTTCTTCTGACATTCTCTTCAAATAAGGAAATGCAAGCTTTCCCGTTGCCAGGGAAATTTCTCTGATACCTTCCCATGGAAGACCTGCACCTGACTGTTTTTCTGTAATTCTCCTCTCAAGTCCGTCATGGAATTCATCTAATAGCAGTCGTATCATACCTACACCGTTTTCCAGCTGGAGATAACCATCATAGCGTTCCTCTTCAGGCACTTCTCTTCCCGCCAGAATATACCACTCATCACTGGCCTGGATAAAATGTGTTCCATACTTTTCCATACAGATCTTCTGATATTTCTCGATCAGATCTATGACTTCTCCTGCATCCTGCGCGTTAAAAGGTTCTAACGGATACAGCCCGTCACGGTATTTAGACAGCCCTACCGGCACCACAGAGACACTTTCCACATTCGGAAGGTACTCCATCAGCTTCTGAATACTGAATTCCAGCTCTTTCCCATCATTTACCCCTTTGCAGAGTACGATCTGTCCGTTCATCCGGATTCCGGCTTCATTCAGGATATCCACCTTTTTCAGTGCCTCCCCGGCGAAACGGTTATTCAGCATCTTACAGCGCAGATCCGGATTCATGGTCTGGAAGGAAATATTGATGGGCGACAGATGATATCTGCAGATTCTGTCGATATCATGGTCTGACATATTTGTCAGTGTCACATAATTTCCTTGCAAAAAAGACAGACGGGAATCGTCATCCTTAAAATACAGGGTATCCCGCATGCCCTTCGGCATCTGATCGATAAAGCAGAAAATACATTTATTATGACAATGTCGGTATTCGTCCATCAGACCGTTTTCAAATTCAATGCCCAGATCCTCGTCGAATTCCTTGTCGATCTCTAAGAGCCACTGCTCTCCGTCCGCTTTTTCCACCAGCATTTCAATATACGTATCCTGGGTGAGAAACTGATAATCAAAAATATCCTCGATTTCCGTGTTATCTATGGCAAGTACTTTATCTCCGGGAGTGATCTCCAGTTCCTCTGCAATACTGCCCGGTTTTATTGTTTTTACAATATGTTCTTTTTTCTTCATTTAATTCACCTGACTAACTTTCTTCTATCCCATTGTACAAGAAATTCCTTGACGTGTCACTAGCATAATGATATAAAATAATTGTCGCTTTGACATATTTCTACAATATTATAATAACTATGATGCCAGGGGCAAAAGGTCTAAGCCCACATGAGCTTGCTCATAAGTGGGTGAAAGACCTTATGACCCGCCCCGATATGAGCATAAAAGTGGGATGATAATCCCACGATATGCGAATAGCGGGTAGGATTGTGAGAGTGCGTAGCACGAAACAATCCGTAGGCATCAAAGTCGGGGGCTTTTGCCCCCGACATCATAACTATCTCGTCCAGGAGGGACATCATGCCTAATTTACACGAACTGGAAAATGCCATGCCTGTGGCTCCTTTGAAGATCATTGCTCTGCCTTCCGCAGAGAAAATGGGACGTCGTATCAACGACTACATGGTAGAATTCCGCAAAAGTATCCACAATGACAAAGTGAAAAACGATCCTGCCTTTCACGGCTATATCGAGAGCAATTATCTGGTAGACGTGGATGTACCCCGCTTCGGCAGCGGTGAAGCAAAGGCGCAGATCGGTGAGACTATCCGTGGCAGGGATCTGTTTATTTTAACGGATGTATGCAATCATAGTATTACTTACAACATGAACGGCTATACCAACCATATGTCTCCCGATGATCATTACCAGGATCTGAAGCGTGTCATTGGCGCATGCAACGGAAAAGCAAGACGTATCAATGTGATCATGCCTTTCCTCTACGAGGGCAGACAACATCGCCGCAGCGGCCGGGAATCCCTGGACTGTGCCTATGCACTGGAAGAATTAAGAGATATGGGAATCGATAACTTTATTACCTTTGATGCCCATGATCCCAGGGTTCAGAATTCCACACCTCTGAACGGCTTTGATAACTTTACTACCCCTTATCAGTTCATTAAATCACTGTTAAATTCCGAGGATGATCTGATCGTGGACAAAGACCATCTGTTAGTCATCAGCCCGGACGAGGGAGCTTTGGACCGTGCCATCTATTTTGCCAGCGTCCTCGGTGTAGATACGGGTATGTTCTATAAGAGACGTGACTACTCCACCATTGTCAATGGCAAAAATCCTATTGTGGCTCATGAATTCTTAGGTGACAACATTGACGGCAAAGATATCATTATCATCGACGATATGATTTCTTCGGGAGGAAGCATGCTGGATACCGCCAGACAGTTAAAAGCCATGAATGCACGAAGAGTTTATATCTGTTGTACTTTCGGCCTGTTCACCGATGGGCTGAAGAACTTCGATGCTGCTTATGAGCATGGGGACTTCGATAAGGTCATTACTACAAATCTCACTTATCTGCCCCCCGAAATCTACACCAGACCTTATTTCGTAGAAGCCGATATGAGTAAATTCATTGCTTCCCTGATCGACTTTATGAACCATGACGCTTCTTTGTCTAACGTCATGGCCACTACCGACAAGATTCATGGTATTGTAGAGGCATACAACAGTCGAAAAGATATGAATGAATTTCATTTTTAACTAGCAAACATAAAAACGCAGAAGCCTGTGATGCTTCTGCGTTTTTATTATGCTTCTTCTGTAGTTTCAACCGGAACCGTGGTCTCCTCCTGTGACGGTCTCTCATACTCCGGGAAATCCAGAATGATTTTAAACAGATCTCCGTCCAGCTGAATCTGAAATTCACCATGCTGGGCCTGGGTAAGATTTTTTGCAATGTACAGTCCCAGTCCGCTTCCTTCCGTTGTTCTGGAGGCATCTCCACGGATAAAACGTTCCGAAAGCTCTTCTCCCTTCAGATTCATTGGTCTGTCGGAAATATTTTTAAGGGAAGCGGTTACTCTCCCACCTTCAACCTTCATCTCCAGATAAACTCTGGTTCCTTCCAATGCGTATTTGCAGATATTTTGGAATAAATTTTCTATAATTCTCCACATTCTGCGGCTGTCAGCATATATCATCCCCACTACATCACTTCCGTCAAATATGATCTGCAGCTTTTTCTCTTCCAGCCGATCCGAGAATTCTCCTACTGCCTGATTCAGCAATTCTGTAAGATTCAACGGTTCCAGGTTCAGTACGATATTGCCGGAAGATATTTTAGAAGCCTCCACCAGATCATCTGTAAGCTGCTTCAGTCTCTGAGACTTACTGTCAAGCACCGCAATATAACTCTTGGCCGGTTCTTCTGTAATTTTTAATCTCTTCAACAGATCCACATAGTTGATAATGGAAGTCAGAGGTGTCTTGATGTCATGGGAGACATTGGTGATCAGATCCGATTTCATCTGTTCATCCTTCATGCTGGTACTTACCGCCTTGCGGATACCTTCGCCGATGTTATTTACGGCATCCGCCATCTCGCGGTTATCTCCGTGAAGCGCCTCCACATCCAGTTTGTAATCCACTTCTCCGTCACGGATCCTGCGGATTCCCTCCACAATGTCAATCTGTTCCGCCTTCTGCTTGAATTTGAGCACTCCCACAATGCCATCCAGAATAACGGCCGCAAATGTAGGAAGAAGCCACCATACTCCCTTGCCGCGAAGCAGATACGCCGCTAATATTCCAGCAAGATTTGCCAACAGAAACAGATTATACGGAATCAGGGAACTGACCGCAGAGTTCCTGTGGGATGACACAAAATGTACCGCCTTGCCAAAGCTGCTGACCAGCCAGTGCAGAAAACTGTCACTCCACATATTATGAGATTTGATTCTGCGGATCAGACTATACCAGAATACGTTGATTCCGGCACTAACCGAGAACCCGTACACTGCGAACACACCATAGGCCGCCAGACGGGTAATTTCCCGGCCCTGTATTTCCGAATGACTCAGATATACCTTATTGGCCGTATCCATCAGATAACCGTATCCCACTTTTCCGGCATAAACACATGCCAGCAAAACCAGTACCATGCATTCGATCCAGACATGATCGATTCCGTTCAGATACAATACCGGTTCGTCTTCCTCGTCAAAAGCCACTCCTGCTGTCACCGTCAGATAAATACCGATCAACAGCCATAACACCACCAGCAGAATACCCCCGCCGATCAGATACCAGATATTCGGAACAATTCTCTGGAACACTACATTGGCATTGTAAAATGCATCTCCCTGTACCGGATAGTTCGTATCCACTGCGATCCATATATGTGTCATATCCGGATACGCATAATCATAATCCTTGAGATACTGGTAGATCTGTCTCTCCGTCATTCCGGTATTGCCGGTAAATTCCAGACTGTCCGGATAGTAAATAAGATACCTTCTGTATTCGGAGAAATAATCCGTCATCTCGTTATCGGAACTGTCCGCAATCTCCGAGACATTTGTATAAGTCCTCGTAATGCCATCCTTTGACATCAGGCGCACCGCATACTTCAGGTTGCTCGCATTCTCCTGATACAGATCATTACAGTTCTGATACTGTTCGTAATTTGCGGACAATGTATGGATTGCCAGTGCCAGATTATTTTGTAAAGCAGTGTACTCCACCCAGTTATTGGCACAGGCGGTCAGTTGTTTTTCCCCATCCACCGTAGCATATCTGCATACGAGCATAGGAAAATAGACCGTCAATGTTCCGTCATCTTCCCTGGACACTCTGATATCCGTGACACTCTCTTTGACGATATACGTAAATGCCAGATCTTCCAGCCGTTCTGTCCGCTGGCTCTCCGGAATTGCTTCGATTGCCTGTGTTACCGCCTGCTGCTGTTCTTCTGTCTGTGTGCCTTCCACAGAGAATACCAGCTGCCCGTCTGCGTCCAGTCTGAAATTAGAATTCTGATTCACCGATCCAAAGTAATTCACAAAATCCGACATGCTCATAATACGATCCGTATATTCCACGCCGTATTTTCCCCATTTGATCAGATCCTCCAATTCGTACACCGCAGTCACCGGGCAGTCTGCACTGCCGGTTTTACCGGAGACAAATTCCGTAATGTCAATATGTTTGTAGGGATCAAACGAACCATTTGTTTCCATCTGTCCCTTAATCACCATAAGCTGTATAATGTCCGATACTGAGCTTTGAAACAGATCATGGAAAATCACAGAGTCCTCAAATTCAGTCTCCGCATCCAATGGTGATAATTCATATACTTTGGTTCCGTCTGCCGTATCCACTGCCAGGTAAGAATTAAACAGGATCGCAGCAATGGCAACCATCAGCAGCAATGCGGCCGTCTGCTGTACCAATCCCAGTGCCAGCCGCTTTAACGTTGGTTTTCTCATGCCTGCTCCTTATCAATCTTGTAACCGACCCCCCATACTACTTTTAAGTATCTTGGTTCCTTGGGGTTGATTTCTATTTTCTCGCGAATGTGCCGGATATGCACCGCAACGGTATTGTCTGCCCCTATGGCATCCTCGTTCCATATGCTCTCATAGATCTGATTAATGGAAAATACGCGTCCCTGATTCTTCATCAGAAGCAGTAAAATATTGTACTCGATGGGTGTCATCTTGACCGGTTCGTCATCCACCGTTACCTGTTTGGTGTCGTCATTCAACACCAGTCCTCCCACCTGATAGATTGCCTTATTCTCTCCGGTGAGACTTCCCAGGGAAGTATATCTGCGCAGGTTCGATTTCACCCTGGCCACGAGTTCTAACGGATTAAACGGCTTGCAGATATAATCATCCGCCCCGATGTTCAGGCCCAGAATCTTATCCGTATCTTCGGATTTCGCCGACAGAATGATAATGGGAATACTGCTGTACTCACGAATCTTCAGTGTTGCACGTATGCCATCCAGCTTCGGCATCATAATATCCATGATCAGCAGATGAATTTCTTCCTTATCCAAAATCTGTATCGCCTGCTCTCCATCATATGCTTTATATATTTTGTAACCATCCTGACTCAGATAGATTTCAATCGCATCCACGATCTCTTTGTCATCATCACACACTAAAATGTTTGCCATACTTCCCTCATTTCTGCGTCTGCACGCTACTCCCACCTAAAATGTTATTAACTATTATTTTTCAGCATTAAAAAAGCTGCAAGATTCCCTCTTTGTCCGTGACTTGCACGGTGTGAAAAAAGGTACTCCGGGTTATGGCAGGTACATACATCCGTTACAGCAATATGTTCCGGAAGTACCCCCGCATTTAATAAAATGCTCCGATTGGCCTGCCACAGATCCAATTGATATTTTCCGGGTGTCTTTCCCTTTTGCAGAACTTTTTCCGGAAAATGTCCCCGAAATTGTTCCGCTACGTCTTCACCGATCTCATAACAGTCAGCACAGATGGATGGACCGATTGCCGTCACCAGCTCCTCCGGTCTGCTATGAAAATGCTCCTGCATATACAGTACCATACAGGCAGCCATTCCCGCAACCGTTCCTCTCCATCCGGAATGTGCCAGACCTATTGCTCTATGTACCGGATCTACAAAATACAGAGGGACACAATCCGCATAATAAGTCACCAGTGCAATCCCCGGAACATCCGTTACCAGTCCGTCAATATCCTCATAAGAGGAAGCTCTGCCGATTCCATTGCCGCAATCCTTCTCCGTTACCGCGTGTATATTGGTAGTATGGGTCTGTCTGGATGCCACCATATGCTCCGGGTCCGTTTCGAGTACTTCCCCGATCCGTCTGTAATTCTCCATAACATTCAAAGGATCATCCCCTCTGGAAAAGCTGAGATTCATGGTCGCATAAATTCCGCTACTTACACCACCGGTTCTGGTGGTAAACAAATGTTTCACCACTCCGGTCTCTTCCAGCTTCGGGAACACCAGATACTCCAGTTCTCCTGCCTGTCTCTGTTGTATGCTGTTTTTATCGCCGTGCTTACTTCTGATCAGTTGATACATATCTCTAACCTCTTGTGCGATAATAATGTGGAAAAGCATTAGGGATCCACTGAATCTTCTCTCCCTGAATTGCCACCACATCATAGCGCACCCATGTATTATCGTTATAGTTATGCAGACAACGGTAATAATCCGCTACACTGCATATTTTTCGCTGTTTTGATATTGTCACAGCTTCTGCCGCATTTCCTTTGGCGGTTCCGGATCGATATTTCACTTCGACAAATACAAGATATTTTCCGTCTCTGCCTACAATATCAATTTCTCCGTTTCTCCCCCTGCGGAAATTTCTATCCAGGATTATCATTCCTTTTTTTTGCAGATATTCTGCTGCCATCTGCTCATAAGCATTCCCCGTCTGCCTGTTATTCAATTCTTATGTTTTCCCCCATCTGCTACATTCTCTTTTACCATACGATGATCTACCGCATCTACAAATACCAGAATTTCCGCTACCACTTCATAGAGTTCCGGTGGGATCATCTCTCCGATATCCAGCCTGGACAAAGTATCTGCCAGCTTGTCATCCCGATGGATCGGCACGCTGCTCTCCCTGGCCTTTTCGATAATCTTATCTGCCAGAATTCCTTTTCCGCTGGCTACCACCCGCGGTGCCTCATCGGAAGGATCGTATTCCAGGGCGATCGCCTGTTTTACTTTCTTTTTCTCATCATCCATTCTGTTCCCTCTCCGGTTTCGCTTACCCTATCCATTCGCCATGCTATGTCCTTACATCAAATGCATATTGTGCCACTGGAACGCTGCCTCCCGCCTTAAGAATGGGTGCCATTGCCTGTGCTGTCTGCTGAAGTTCTGTCCGCAGGGTAGTCTCACAATTGCAATCATATCCCCGTTGTTTCAGTCTCTGTGTCAGTACCTCCATATTGGCTTCCAGGTAATCCAGAATCGTATCATTCTGAACATAGAATTTCGTGCTGACTTTGGTATCCTGTAACGCCACATAGACATCCAACGGGCCCAAATGTTCCATATCCAGATGAAGCAGTGCGCTGACCCGTCCGTCTCTCCCGGCGAGGTTTTTCTTATTCGTATATACAAACAGTTCTCCTGTCTTATGTTCCCCCTGCCGCAAATGAAGAGGAAGCTGGATATAGGCATACGTCTGGTTGATCTGCTGTAAAAAATCCACATTCCGGCTTAAATTTGTCACCGCCTGAAAAGCGTTGGAACTGCTTTGTCCGTTTTCTTCCAGAAGACCCGCCAGACTCTTTAACTGTTTTCCAAGTTTCTGATAAAGTTCTTCCACCTTCTCCGAAGATTCCACATCCTCCGGTCGGATACTCCATGCATCCTGCAACAATTCGCCCGGCAATCCCGCTATTTTGAAATTCTGTAAAACACTGCGCAGTAAAGCAGTGTCCTTGGTCGCCAATCCCTGTTTTAACAGCTTCAACACCACTTCTGCGGCATCTTCCGGTTTCGTTCCTTCCACGATCATTTCCTGTGTAGGAAGCATAGTTTTTGATGCTTCCGGCGTTCCCTTCGTAACAGCAGTATCCGTATGTGCTATTGCCTCCTTTGTCTGTGACATGGGCTCCCCAGGCTGCAATACCGTCTCTGTCTGCTCCGGATCGGGGAATTGTACGGTTGCCCGCTGTGCTTCCGGATTCTCTTCTCCGGGAATCAACAACTCCAGAATATGACCGTAGATCGTAGCTGCCTGTTCTATCTCACCGTTTGTTGTCAGTCCCTGCAATGTACTATTCAGGCTCTCCGCCACAGCTGTGATTCCCTCCGTCAGCTGATGTGTCAGATTACGATAAGATGCCATCTGCGTCAGATTTTCCTCCGTAACCGGAAGTTCCAGCCGGTGCAGGTTCACGATATCTTCGATTGCCGCTTCCGGAAACACATTGCTCTCATGCCAGATCTGCTGCAAAGTATTTTTATCAATAGGGAAACCTGCATCCATCAACTGTTTCGTCATGGCTACTGTACTCTCATTGGTCGGCAGCGATGCCATTTCCAATGCTTTCAGCACGGTTCCCTCCGTTGCCATATTTGTAAATAACGGACTTAAGCTCAGTACCTGTCCGTTATTTTTGACCTGAAATGTAATATTCTGTCCTAAATCCAGACGAATATCCGCATCCACCCTGGCATCGATCAGAACATCCTGAAGCAGACGGATCTGCGCATTATTCCCTTCTCTGGAGACTACCTCCCCTCGAATCGTCTGTCCCGGAACCAATGTCCGGATCTGCCGGCTCACCTGTTCCGCTTACAGTCGTTTCCATCCAGTCGACAAGATAATTTTCCGCCGTTAAACGAGGATATATATTAAGCACCCTTACCTTTTCATTTCCGTTCCATGTAGAGCGTGTCTCCCAAACACCGTCTCCCTGCTTTCTAAATACCCTGTAACCATATCTTTCGTCATCATTTGTTATGTCATTCCAGTCAAGCTCTATACCATAATCTTCACCGTCTTTAACTGTACATGTCAATTTCAGTTCAGGTTTTTCCTTTTTATGCACCGTAAAATTAAACTCAGTACTTTTCCATATATTCTCTATTCCCGCATCTTCCTTAGACAGCACTTCAGTACGGAGTACATATGTCCTGCCTT
>ERZ827440.2873-NODE-2873-length-14047-cov-6.134291_pt1 | contig 14047 bp, 10 predicted proteins | sample MGYA00519774_ERZ827440 | MGnify/ENA primary metagenome ERZ827440 (study PRJEB31778, sample SAMEA3449302) | human gut metagenome | biome: human gut; feature: human-associated habitat; material: faeces | place: United Kingdom | collected 2010/2012 ... | reverse complement strand
CTGAACGGCCTGCTGGCCAACCTCCAGAAGCCTCTGCTGGCCCTGGACGCCAAGGCTGGTTTTGTGGGCCTGGTGATCCTGATGTGCTGGCAGCAGATCGGTTACATGATGATCATCTACATTGCTGGCCTGCAGAACGTGCCGCTGGATCTGATCGAAGCCGCCAAGATCGATGGCGCAAACGCCAAGCAGATCCTGTTTAAGATCAAGATCCCCATGGTTATGCCCAGCATTACCATCTGCACCTTCCTGACTTTGACCAACTCCTTCAAGCTGTTTGACCAGAACCTGTCCCTGACGGCAGGCGAGCCCGCCAAACAGTCCATGATGCTGGCCTACAACATCTACGATACCTTCTATGCCCGCTCTGGACCCCAGTGGAAGGGCATCGGTCAGGCCAAGGCCGTCGTTTTCTTCCTGTTTGTGGTCGTTATTTCGCTGCTCCAGCTGCATTTTACCCGCTCTAAGGAGGTGCAGGCATAATGGGTGCTACCAAAAAAGACCGCCGCATCAATGCGGTGCTGTCCGTCCTGCTGACCATCCTGTGCATTGCCTGGATGTACCCGGTGTTCATGATCCTGATGAACTCCTTAAAGACAGAGCGTGCCATCACCACGACCCACGCCTTTGAACTGCCGAACGCCGAAACCTTCGTCGGGCTGAAAAACTACATTTACGGCATTCAGGAAATGGACTTTTTGTCCTCTTTCTGGTATAGTTTAGTGATCACGGTTTCGTCTGTGGCACTGATTTTGCTGTGCTGCTCGATGTGCGCATGGTATATCACCCGTGTGCAGAACACCTTGTCCAAAGGTATGTACTATCTGTGCGTATTCAGCATGATTGTTCCCTTCCAGATGGTCATGTTCACACTGGCAAAAACCGCTGATACCTTAAAGCTGAATAACCCCTACAACATCTGCATCATCTATCTGGGCTTCGGCGCGGGCCTGGCAGTGTTCATGTTCACTGGCTTTGTCAAGAGCATGCCCATCGCCATTGAGGAGGCCGCCATGATCGACGGCTGCAATCCCCTCCAGATCTTCTTCAAGGTCGTCTGCCCGATTCTGAAGCCAACGATGATCTCCACCGCCATCTTGGAAACGATGTGGGTCTGGAACGACTACCTGCTGCCCACGTTGGTGCTGGATATCAAGACCTACCGCACCATCCCCATGGCGATCCAGTATTTCCGCGGCAGCTACGGTAAGGTGGAAATGGCCCCCATGATGGCCTGCATCAGGATTACGGTGCTGCCGGTCATCGTGCTGTCCCTGCTCTGCCAGAAATATATCATTGACGGCGTTGTGGCCGGTGCGGTCAAAGGGTAAACTCAGCCGAACCAGAAAAGAGGTCCGGTTTTATGACCATCAAAGATATTGCGCGGGAATCCGGCTTTGCCATCGGTACGGTGTCGCGGGCGCTGAACAACGCCCCCGGCGTCAGCGCCGAGACGCGGCAGAAGATCCTGGAAGTCGTGAACCGCCACAACTATGAACCCAACGCAAACGCAAAGCATTTAAAACAGCAGGCCAATGACGGCATTGCCCTGATTGTCAAGGGCACGCAGAATATGCTGTTCGCCGATATTTTAGAGCAGTTGCAGAGCGTGATTGAAGAGAGCGGCTACGTGGCGACCGTCTATTACATCGACGAGGAAGCCAACGAGGTCGCCCAGGCCCGGCGCATCTGTGCGGAGCGTAAGCCCTACGGCATCCTGTTTCTGGGGTCGAACCTGGAGTATTTCACCCCTGAGCTGGAAGATTTGGGCATCCCCTGCCTGCTGCTGACGAACAGCGCGGCATCCCTGCGCATCCGCAATTTGTCCAGTGTGTCCGTAGACGATATGGCTGCATCGGACACGATGATCGAATATCTGTACAAAAAAGGGCACCGCCGCATCGGAATCATCGGCGGCAAGCCCAATCTTTCCCGTCCCAGTCTCGCCCGTCTGGCTGGCTGTCAGGGTGCTATGCTGCGCCTTGGTCTGCCGTTTGACATGGAAAAGCAGTATGCGTATGCGCGGTTCTCGCTTTCCAGCGGGTATGAGGCAATGGAGTATCTCTTAAAGCACAGCCCCGACATTACGGCAGTGTTTGCCATGTCCGACCTGATGGCGCTCGGTGCAATTCGTGCGCTGCGGGATCACGGGCTGTGTGTGCCGCAGGATATTTCCGTCACAGGTTTTGACGGCATCGCGCTGGGACAGTACAGTGTGCCCCGGCTGACGACCATCCGGCAGAATATGGAGCAATTGGCGCGGCGTTCGGCGCGGATCCTGCTCCACAACATCCAAAAACCCGGCAATGCCGTGCACGAGATCGTCTCCTTCGATCTGACCGAAGGAGAAAGCGTGCGCGAACTGTGAACGAAAGACATCCCGGCTGCTTACTATCAAAAGAAAGAGGGGTTCTCTGATGAGAGCAAGCGGCATTCTGATGCCCATTTCAAGTCTGCCCTCGCCTTACGGTATTGGTACCATGGGTGCAGCCGCGCGTAGCTTTGTGGACTTTTTGGTCAAGGCCGGGCAGGCATACTGGCAGATTCTGCCTGTCTGCCCCACCAGCTACGGCGACAGTCCCTATCAGTCGTTCTCGACCTTTGCGGGCAACCCGTATTTTATCGATCTGGACGATCTGGCAAAGCAGGGACTGCTGCTGCCGGAGGAATATGCGTCCATCGACTGGGAATGCACCCCCGACTGCATCAACTACGGCGTCATGTACGAAAAGCGCTACGCAGTGCTGCGCTGTGCAGCCAAACGTCTGCTGGCAAAGCCCGGTGCCGACTACCGCCGCTTTGTGAAGGAAAACGACTTCTGGTTGCCCGACTACGCGCTGTTCATGGCGCTGAAGGACGCCCACAACGGAGCCTGCTGGCTGGAATGGGAAGAACCGCTGCGGCGCCGTGAGCCCGCTGCCCTGGCAGCAGCCCGGCAGCAGTACGCCGACGATGTGGCGTTCTGGCAGGCTGTACAGTTTATGTTCTACAGTCAGTGGCAGGCGCTGAAGCACTACGCCAACCGGCAGGAAATCCGCATCATCGGCGACCTTCCCATCTATGTGGCGCTGGACAGCGTCGATGTGTGGAGCTGCCCGCAGGAGTTCCAGCTCGACGAGAACCTGCTGCCCACCGAGGTGGCAGGCTGCCCGCCGGACGGCTTCTCCGCCACAGGCCAGCTGTGGGGCAACCCGCTGTTCGACTGGGACTCCATGGCCAAGACCGGCTACGCATGGTGGGTGCGGCGCATCAAACACATGTGCAGCACCTATGATGTGGTTCGCATTGACCACTTCCGCGGATTTGCGGGCTATTATGCTATCCCCTACGGGGAAGCAACCGCCCGGAACGGCCGCTGGCGCGAAGGCCCCGGCTATGCGCTGTTTGCTGCCATAAAGAAAAAGCTGGGCAGCCCGCGCATCATCGCCGAGGATTTGGGATTCCTGACGGAAGATGTCACTGCCCTGCTGAAGCAATGCGGCTATCCCGGCATGAAAGTGCTGGAGTTTGCCTTTGACAGCCGTGACGGCGGCGATTACCGCCCCCACAGCTACCCCAAGAACTGCATTGCCTATGTAGGCACCCACGACAACGAGCCTGTGAACGGCTGGATGGAAACCGCCGCCCCTGAGGACGTGGCGCGCGCCGTGCGCTACCTGAATCTGACGAAGAAAGAGGGCTATCACTGGGGCATGATGCGCGGCATCTGGTCCAGTGCTGCCGATCTGGCTGTCGTGCAGGCACAGGATCTGCTGGGCCTTGGGCATGAATCCCGCATGAACACGCCGTCCACTCTGGGCGGCAACTGGTGCTGGCGTGCCGAACCCGGTGTCTTTAACACAAGGCTGGCCAAAAAGCTGCACAGTGAAATGGAACTGTACGGACGTTTGCCGGAATGAAAACAGCCTTCGTGCTATGGTGTCGGCTCGTCCTCCGTGCAGGATCCGCCGCCTAAGCACATCAAGGCTGCATTCAAATTATTCGACCGTTGTATCACACGATACAACGGTATTTTTATTGACAAAAAAATTCCTGCGCCCCGGCAGGGGCGCAGGACAGATTCTGCCGCTTAGCGCTGCTTTACCTTCTTCCGATAGGTTCATTCCCCATCTTGCTTTCTGCCTACAATCAAAATGCTGCAACTGCTGTCCCTGCGGCAAGGAGGGCGGCGGAGATTTTTTGCACGAAGGCGAGGGCTTTGGGGCCGTCGCCGTGGACGCAGACGGAATCGGCCTGCAGGGTTACGGTGCTGCCGTCGTCGGCCTGTACGGTACCCTGCGCTGCCATCTGCAAGACCCGCGCAATGGCGGTATCTTCGTCCTCGATTATTGCGCCGGGAGCGCCGCGTGGCACAAGGCTGCCGTCGGCCTGGTAGCCGCGGTCTGCAAATACCTCGCTGGCAACGGGCAGTCCGATGGCGTTTGCGGCCTTGACCATCTCGCTACGGGAGAGAGCCAGCAGCACAGCACCGGGAGCTGCAGCCTGCACAGCGCGGCAGATGGCCGCCGCCAGCACCGGATCCCTGGCGGCCATGTTGTACAGCGCACCGTGGGGTTTGACGTGGTGCAGCGGTACGCCCGCCGCGTCGCAGAATGCCTTCAGCGCACCGATCTGGTACATCACGTCGGCCTCGGCTTCGGCGGGGGAAATTGCCATTCTGCGGCGGCCAAAGCCCTGCAAATCCGGCAGTCCCGGGTGTGCACCCACCTGCACGCCGTACTTTTTGCACAGCAGAACGCTCTTTTGCATCACGGACGGGTCGCCCGCATGGAACCCGCAGGCAATGTTCGCGCTGGTCACATAGGGCAAAATTTCGGCATCCATGCCGATGGTGTACGCGCCGAAGCTCTCGCCCAGGTCGCAGTTTAAATCAATGGACGGCATTGCAACATCCCCCTTAGTATTTCAGCAGTGTGTTTTTTACGTCGGTCACAAACATATACCCCGGCGCTTCGCTTTGCATTCCGGCAGGATTGCTGGTATAATAAATATATCCCATCGGGCCGCCTGTGCGGCCAGGAAAGGTCCCCGCTATGGAAACACCTCACCAGGGCACAGCCCTGTTTCATCTGCCCGGTCTGTTTGAATTTTATGACCTGTATGCGGCGTTTTTGCCGCTTTATCGTGCGCATCGGGAGTATTTTTACGACTGGTGCGCCATCGGCTCAATCTACGGCGCACCGTCTGACTGCTTATGGGCGGGCGGACGGGTCGAGTACAGTGACCGCACCCCACGCGAGGTGCTGGCGTTGACGCGTGAATACGGCATCTCGGCGCGGCTGACACTCAGCAATTCATTACTGCGCCCGGAGCATCTCACAGACCCGGACTGCAATGCGCTCTGCCGACTGTTTCAGGAACAAAATGACCCGCAAAACGGCGCCATCGTTCATGCTGAGCTGCTGACGCAGTACCTGAAAAAGAACTATCCATCGCTGTATCTTGTATCCTCAACCACAAAAGTGCTGACAGACTTCAACGATTTGCAGCGGGAGCTGGCACGGCCCGAGTTTCGCTATGTCGTGCCGGATTTCCGGCTGAACCGAGCATTTGACCGACTTGCAGCGCTGCCCCAGTCCCAGAAGGACAAGGTGGAGTTTCTCTGCAATGAGTGCTGCTGGTTCGGATGCACGGAACGCAGAGCCTGCTATGAGGCCGTCAGCCGCAAAAATCTGGGTCTGCCCGGCCCGGAGCATTACTGCAGCGCCCCCGGCGCAGCGGACGGGTATCGCTTCTCCCGAGCGATGGCGAACCCCGGCTTTATCGGCATCAAGGCCATCCGGGATACCTACCTGCCGAGGGGCTTCACCCAATTCAAGATCGAGGGGCGCGGCCTTGGCAGTGCACTGATCCTTGAATTTTTGCTTCACTACCTGACCAAGCCGGAATATCAGCTGGCTGTCCGCGAGGAGTTGTATCTGGATACCATGCTGGACCTTTTCTGACTGACTTTGTGTCGGGCCGGGTGAAGCTGTTTGCATTTTCTGCGTTGTAATGCTCCTGTTACCCCAGTGCCACATCCAGCACCATCATCACACTGAAGCCGACAGCAAAGAATACTGTGCCAAGGTTAGAGTGCCGTCCCTGTGACATTTCGGGGATCAGCTCTTCCACCACGACATAGAGCATCGCGCCCGCAGCAAAGCTCAAAAGGTAAGGCAATGCCGGTATCACAAGCTGCGCGGCCAAAATCGTCACAACTGCGCCGATTGGCTCAACCACGCCCGAAAGCACACCGCCTGCAAAGGCCCTGCCTTTGCTCTCCCCTTCGGCGCGCAGGGGCATCGAGATGATGGCGCCCTCCGGGAAATTCTGGATGGCTATGCCGAGGGACAGGGCCAGCGCGCTCGCCGCGGTGATCTGCGCGCTGCCTGCGAGAAAGCCGGCGTACATCACACCGACTGCCATGCCCTCCGGGATGTTGTGCAGGGTCACTGCCAGCACCATCATCGTAGTGCGGCCCAGCCTGCTTTTTGGCCCCTCAGCCTCCTCACTGCCGACATGCAGGTGGGGTATCAGATGATCCAGGGCAAGCAAAAACAGCACGCCGAACCAAAATCCGGCAAACGCCGGGAAAAAGGCGAACCGTCCCAACTTCTCCGACTGTTCGATTGCCGGGATCAGCAGGCTCCAGATGGATGCCGCCACCATCACGCCCGCTGCAAATCCGGTAAGCGCCCGCTGGATGTAGTCTCCCAGCGATTTTTTGAGGAAGAACACGCTGGCCGCCCCCAGCGAAGTGCCCAGAAACGGGATCAGAATCCCATAAAATGCATCTGTCATTGAATCAACTCCTTGTCAGCTGGTTAGTTATATATAACCGCAAGGAGAGTATATCGCATCTCTCGTCTTCCGTCAATGCATTTTGTGATTGATTCTATATGGGTGCATCAAGAGAGGACTGTTGGGGCTTATTTTACAGCCTGTTTCAGCCGCTCCAGATCATCCGCATCCGGATGAGAAAGAGCCTTGTCGAAATTCTCGATCATTGCGTCCAGATTGGGCAGATGAAGTGGCTGCTTTTTCATATTCTCATATCGCTGGCGTACCGACATCGGCATCTTGCCCTGACACATGAAGCTGCCGATCACCGTGTTGCTGCTGTGCAGATCTTTTTGCACGGTTTTCAGGATCTTGTTAAAATATTCTTCGCTGCCGCCAAAACCAGCGGTACCAAACAAAAACACCTGCTTTCCCCGCAGCTGCTTCAAAAAGTCTGAAGAGCTTTCATCTGCTTTTCCCTTATCCGTCCAGAAACCCACATAAAGGGTGTCCGCTTCCATGGCGGCAGAGTTCGGGTTGCCAAAATAACAGCAATCTGCCTGCGGCAGGCAGCTGTGCAATGTGTCTGCCAGTAATTCCGTGTTGCCTGTTTTACTGCTGAATACGATTGCGTAACTCATAGCTTCTCCTTTGGAGCCGGTGGCTCTCTGATATTATAATGTTTCCCAGTTGATTTTTCAATCCCGATAGAAATACTCTTTGTCATGTTCGCTGATGGGGCGCAGCACACGGCATGGATTTCCTACGCCACTACGTTAGCAGGAATGTCCTTTGTCACAACGCTTCCCGCACCGATCATCGTATCATCCACAATGGTAACACCCGGCACCACGATCACGCCAGCACCCAGCCAACAGTTGCGACCGATGCGGATGGGCAGATTGTACTGGTATGCTTTCTCCCGCAGTTCCGGCAGGATCGGGTGGTTTGCGGTTGCAAGGACACAGTTCGGGCCTATCATGGTATGCTCCCCAATGTAGATATGGGTATCATCCACGCAGGTCAGCCCGAAGTTGGCATAGACATAATCGCCCATGTGAACATGCTTTCCGCCCCAATTGGCGTGAAACGGCGGCTCAATCCAGCAGCCTGCGCCGCACTCTGCAAGCATTTCTTTCAAAAGCTGCTCCCGTTTTGCGTGTTCGGAAGGGCGGGTATGATTATAAGCATACAGCCGCTCCATGCAAAGTTCCTGCTCTGCCATGATGGATTCATCCGTTGGGTCGTAGACTTGTTGGCTGTGGATCGCATTTTTTATCGGCATGGTTCTACTCTCCTTATTTATAAGGAATCCTTCTCATTTTTCAGTAGATTCTTCCAGATTCTTTCGGTACTGTGCCGGACTGACACCATACTCTTTCTTGAACACCCGGCTAAAATAGAGTGGGTTATCATACCCTACGATCTCTGCAATTTCTCCAATATTGTATTCGGTGTTCTCCAATAAGCTTTGTGCATTTACCATCCGAAGGGACAGGATGTATTGTGCAGGGCTTATTTTCATGTACTGCTTAAAATTACGGATAAACCAGTTCGTACTGATATGCAGCGATTCTGCGTAATCGTCCACACTGACCTTTGTATTATAATTCTCGTTAAAGTAGGCAACGGCGGCTTCGATTTCTTCGGGGATGCTTGTAGTTGTTTTCTCGCTTTCCTGCTGTTGCCTGCTTACTAAAAGCAGAATGATGTTGAAGAGAGAAGCAATATAGTCTTCATAGCCATATTCACATTGTTGCAGTTCCCGGATGATCTTTCGGAACAGCATTTTGTAATCCGGCAGTGTGCCGCTGTAAAAAACGTGCTTGTCCAAGGGTATTCCGTGATAGTTCAGGATGTTTTTGACATCATATCCTGTAAAGTGAATCCAGAACACCTCTGGATGATCTTCTACATAGTAGACATACTTCTGGATTTCTTTCGGCTGATAAAGCACCATGTGTCCAGAAGTCACCACTTCCTCAACACCATCGAACCAGAAGTGTGCTTTACCAGATGCCACATAGAGGATTTGATAGTCTCTGCGACCCTTTGCCCAAAAAGTAGGCAGCTTAGGGCGTTTTTTCAAGCGATAAGTGCCGCAGCTGCCTACGACCAGCGGCTTTGAGTAGTCTTTGAAATCCAAACGGGAGTTGTTCAAATATCCTGAGTTGAAATACATCCCTGCGTCCTCCTCATCTTCAGAGATTTTACAGTGATTTGGGAAATGTTCTATCAAAAAATTACAAACTCTTTGATTTTGTGCATATTTTGTTCCATCTTGTCTATATCTTTTCGTTCCATTAGATTCTATAATATTTTCAGACGAAACGCAAGAGATTTGGGCAACTTGCGTAATGAGAATTCCAGTCTGAAGTGCGCAGCAGATTGGTCGCGCCCACACAAAACAAGCAAGATGGGAGAAAGCACAATGACTGAAAAACGTTATCTAAAGTGGTATAATAAAGTCGGCTATGGTTCAGGCGATATTGCAGGCAACGTGGTGTATGCATTCCTGTCCTCCTTCGTCATGATCTATCTGACCAACACCGTTGGCCTGAACCCCGGTATTGTCGGCACTCTGATTGCAGTTTCCAAACTGCTGGACGGTGTGACGGACATTTTCTTTGGTTCTTTGATTGACAAAACGCATTCTAAGATGGGCAAAGCCCGTCCTTGGATGCTGTACGGCTACATTGGCTGTGCCATTACGCTGGTGGCAATTTTCGCCATCCCGACCAATCTGGGACAGTTTGCACAGTACGCATGGTTCCTGATCGCATATACTCTGCTGAACGCTGTATTCTACACTGCCAACAACATTGCTTACTCTGCACTGACTGCTCTCATCACGAAGAACAGTGCCGAACAGGTCGAGATGGGTTCTTGGCGTTTCATGTTCGCCTTTGCCACCAGCCTGCTCATCCAGTCCATCACGCTGGGTGCTGTTACGGCATTGGGCGGTGGTGCTGCCGGTTGGCGCACTGTTGCAATCATCTACGCCATCATCGGTCTGCTTGTCAACACCCTCTCCGTTTTCTCCGTGAAGGAACTGCCGGAAGGCGAATTGGTGGATACCACCGACAAAAAGGAAATCGAGCAGGACGAAAAGTACAATCTGGTTCAGGCTGCAAAGCTGCTTGCTGGTAACAAATATTATATGATGATTTGCGTCACCTACATTTTGCAGCAGATCTACGGTGCCATGATCAGCATGGGCACCTACTATGCAACCTACATCCTTGGCAACCAGAATCTGTTCGGTGTATTCTCTTGGGCAATCAACATTCCTCTGATCATCGCACTGGTGTTCACCCCGACCTTGGTTGCAAAGTGGAATGGAATGTATAAGCTGAATGTAATGAGCTATACTCTGGCAACGATTTCTCGTGCACTGGTTGCTGTAGCTGGTTACATGGGCAGCGGCAATGTGACCTTGATGCTGCTCTTTACTGCAATCGCAGCTCTTGGTCAGGGTCCTTGGCAGGGCGATATGAACGCTGCGATTGCTGCTTGCTCTGAATATACTTGGCTGACGAAGCATAAGCGCGTGGATGGCACGATGTACTCCTGCACTTCTCTCGGTGTGAAGCTGGGCGGCGGTCTGGGTACTGCCATCACCGGCTGGCTGCTGGCAGCAAGTCATTTTGACAGCGCCCTGACCGTTCAGCCGGATTCCTGCATCAATATGCTGAAGATCATGTATCTGGTGATCCCGTTTGCTCTGGATGCCATCATCACCTTCCTTCTCTCTCGTATGAAGGTCGAAGAAGCAAATGAAAAACTGCGTGCAGCAGTCTGATAACAAGCCATTATCATTTCTCCTTCATCTGCTGTTCCCCGGAGGAATCCAGCGATTCCTCCGGGGAGGCTGGAGAAATATTATAAAATTATAAAAGGTAAATGAGGAAATACTATGGCTGCATTTGATTTTGCAAAAGTAAAAGACCCCACCTTTTTCAAGGAAAACGTGCTGAATGCTCATGCAAGTTTCCGTACTTACGCTTCCCGCGAAGAATATCGGACAGGCTCCTCTTCTTTGGCGCTGAAGCTGGACGGTATCTGGAAATTCGCCTACGCAAAGAACTACACCAGTGCCATCCCCGGCTTTGAAAAGACAGATTACGATTGCAGCGGCTGGGATGACATTCATGTTCCGGCACACATCCAGATGGAGGGCTACGACATTCCCCAGTACGCGAATGTTCAGTATCCGTGGGATGGCCGTGAAGAAGTACAGCCGGGCGAGATCCCGCAGCGGTTCAATCCGGTGGCAAGCTATGTAAAATACTTCGAGCTGCCGGAATCCATGCAGGGCAAGCCCGTCCACATCGAGTTCGAGGGTGTGGAAAGCGGCATGGCTCTTTGGCTGAACGGGTCTTATGTGGGTTACACCGAGGACAGCTTCTCCGCACACGCATTCGATCTGACTCCCTATCTCCAGCCGGGCGTGAACAAACTTGCTGTGCAGGTGTTCAAGTGGACTTCCTCCAGCTGGTGCGAAGATCAGGACTTCTTCCGCTTCTCCGGCATCTTCCGCAGCGTGTGGCTGTACGCCATCCCCACCGTGCATCTGGAAGATGTATCCGTCAAAACGCTGTTTGCCGGGGATGATTTTACTCATTCCACGCTGGAAGTTGCATTGCAGGTGGAGGGTAAGGGCGCAGCCCGTCTGACCCTGCGCCGCAGTGAACTGGAAGTGTTCTCCGAAAAAATCGCACTGAACGGCGGCTCTGCTCTGTTCAGCCATGCGGTGGAGAACCCCCACCTGTGGAGTGCAGAGGACCCGGCTCTGTATGAACTGGAAATCGAGCTGCTGGACGATGCAGGCCATCTGGTAGAGGTGACTGGGCAGAAAGTCGGTTTCCGCAAGTTCGAGCTGAAGAACAATCGGATGCTGCTCAACGGCAAGCGCATCGTGTTCAAGGGTGCCAACCGTCATGAGTTCAGCTCCATTACGGGTCGTGCTGTGGGCGTACACACCCATGAGGAACTGCTTCGGGATATCATCACCATGAAGCAGAACAACATCAATGCCATCCGTACCAGCCATTACCAGAATCAGGATGCGCTGTACGACCTGTGCGACGAGTATGGTCTGTATCTGATCGCAGAGAACAATCTGGAATCCCATGGCACATGGGACATCCATCAGGCGGGCATTCGCGGCATCGAGGGCGTTTTGCCCAATGATAAGCCGGAGTGGAAAGCTGTCTTGTTTGACCGCATGAATTCCACTTACCAGCGTGACAAAAACCATCCTGCTGTTCTGATCTGGTCTCTGGGCAACGAATCGTTTGGTGGTGAGACCCTGCTCCAGATGGCAGAGATGGTCCGCCGCTTTGATGACACCCGTCTGGTGCATTACGAAGGTGTGGTCAATGATCCCCGCTTCCTCGAAACCACCGATATCGAGAGCCATATGTACAGCACGGTCAAGGACATTAAAGAGTATCTGGCACAGGGCGATAAGCGGCCTTATATCGAGTGCGAATATTCTCATGCTATGGGCAACTCCAACGGTGCTTTGCACAAGTACACGGAACTTGCCGACCAGAAGGACTGCGGCTATCAGGGCGGCTTTATCTGGGATTACATCGACCAGTCCATCTGGAAAAAAGACCGCTACGGCAAGTGGTTCCAAGCCTACGGCGGCGACTTCGGTGAGCGTCCTACCGACTATAATTTCAGCGGAAACGGCATTGCCTACGGTGGTGACCGTGCTCCTTCTCCCAAGATGCAGGAGGTCAAGTTCTGCTATCAGAACATCGCCGTTTCCATCGACAACTCTGGATTTGAAGTCTGGAATAAGAACCTGTTCACCTCTACGGATGCTTTCGACTGCGTTGCTCTGCTGCATCGTGATGGAAAGCTGTATCAGCAGCAGGAACTGACCAATATTGATGTTGCTCCCGAAGAGCGTTCCAGCTTCCCGCTGCCGTTTATGGTTCCTGCGCTCCCCGGTGAATATGCAGTGACCATCAGCTTCCGTTTGAAGGAGGACACCAGCTGGGCAAAGAAAGGTCATGAAGTCGCCTTTGGACAGGGTGTGATCGCTGTGGTCCGTTCCATTCCCAGCAAGAAGGTCACGCCGTTTACCGTTACGCACGGTACACACAACATCGGTGTCCGGGGTGAGAATTTCGATGTTTTGTTCTCCGATCTGAACGGCGGCTTGACTTCCTACCGCTATGCCGGCAAGGAGATGATTCAGGAGATTCCCCGTCCCAACTTCTGGCGCGCTCCCACCGACAACGACTGCGGCAACAACATGGGCGGCGTTCGCGGTCAGTGGAAGCTGGCAAGCCTGTACGCTACCGCCAAGGGCATCGGCAAGGAGATTCCGTCTGTTCATGGCGGCACCATCCTCCAGAACCCCACCTGCGAGGTGGAAGCCGACAGCGTGGTCGTGACCTATCTCTATAACCTCCAGACCAGCCCCGCAGCAGAGTGCAGCCTGCAGTACCGTGTGTTCGGTGATGGCCGCATCCAGACCACCCTGCACTATGACCCGGTGGAAGGACTTGCAGCAATGCCGGAGTTCGGCGTACTGTTCAAGATCGACGCTGACTACGACACGGTGGAGTGGTACGGAAACGGCCCTGCGGAGACCTACTGGGATCGTCAGCATGGTGCAAAGCTGGGCATTTACCAGAACAAGGTCGCAGACAACATGGCACAGTACCTTGTGCCGCAGGAGTGCGGTGCAAAGACCGCTGTGCGCTGGGCAAAGGTAGTGGACCGCAAGGGTCGCGGGCTGCTGTTTACCGCAGATGCCGCAAAGCCCATGTTCTTCTCTGCGCTGCCCTACACTCCCCATGAAATGGAGAGTGCCAAGCATCCCTACGAGCTGCCCCCGGTCCATTACACGGTCATCCGTGCTATTGGCGAGCAGATGGGCGTCGGCGGTGATGACAGCTGGGGTGCCAATGTCCACCCGGAGTATATTCCTGATGTGACCAAGCCTGTGGAGTTCACCTTTACGTTCCGTGGCATCTGATGATTGCCCGCAAATGAGGTGTTCTCTGTGAAAAAAGCGAAAGATCAGCCTGAATCTGAACCAGCCGAACTAGCATCCCTTGTTGGAGAACGGATCAGAAAGATACGCAAAGAAGAGGGGTTAAGCCTAGAGCTTTTTGCTTTACGTTGTGACATGAATGCCGCATACGTTGGGCATACTCTTTCTCCCGGCATGTCCCCGGTGCGATGACCGATGCGGATGTACCTGATCAGTTCCGTGCCATCCGGCAGGAGCTTCGGGGACAGAAGATTCCGAATGGCGAAA
>ERZ827440.2864-NODE-2864-length-14097-cov-13.376086_pt1 | contig 14097 bp, 10 predicted proteins | sample MGYA00519774_ERZ827440 | MGnify/ENA primary metagenome ERZ827440 (study PRJEB31778, sample SAMEA3449302) | human gut metagenome | biome: human gut; feature: human-associated habitat; material: faeces | place: United Kingdom | collected 2010/2012 ... | reverse complement strand
GTTTCCAAAGGGCGATCGCAAAGCCCTTTGGTCGCTCCCGCAGGAGCGAAATCCCCTGCGACATGAAAAATCAAGTCACACAGGAAAAACACACGCCAAAATCCGCATCGCGAAAAGAGGTTATGGGGAAAAATCGCAAATTCCCCTATCGTCCATTTTACCACGAAAATCCGCATTTGAAAAGCCCAAAAATCCCCCCAATTCCTTGCCAAGCACGTCATGGCGCATCAAAATAGGGCTGCAGAAGCGCATTTGGCACGCTTGCAGCCCCGCTGATTTTATTCCGCCACAATCGCAATGGCGCTGTAATTGTCCGCTTCCTCGTCGCGGCGCTGCGCAATCAGCGCGCACATGCCGTTCAGCCATTCCTGCGCGGTTTTGCCCCGTGCGCACGCCACCATGTCCGCCTCCAGCACCCATTCCCAGAAGCCGTCGGTGCACAGCAGCAGACGGTCTCCGCGCCGGATTCTACCCGCGAAATGCTCCGCCGTCACGTCGTCCTTGTAGCCAAGCGCGCGCGTCAGCAGATTTCGGCTTTCATGCCCCCGAATCTGGTCGTAGGTGATTTCGCCGCACGTCACCATCATCTGCGGGATGCTGTGGTCTTTGCTCTGGTAGATGATTTCTCCGCCGCGAATCCAGTAGATGCGCGTGTCGCCGACGTACGCCAGCTGTGCGCGCGCGCCGCTCAAGCGCAGGAGCGCAAGGGTCGTCATCATCCGGCAGTGCTGCTCCTCCTGCTGGTCGCGGATGAGGCGGTTCGCTTCCCGCACACAGGCGTCCAGCGTGCGCCGGCCGATGGGCAGAAACCCGCTCATCCGCCGGATGGACACGTCCGTCGCCAGCTTCGACGCAAAATCGCCGCTTCCCTGTCCGCCCAGCCCGTCGCCCAGCGCGCACGCCAGATAGCATCGCCCGGCGCGCACCTCCAGCGCATCCTCGTTGATTTCGCGCTTGCCTACGTCCGACACCGCCGCATAGCTGTACTTCATTGCACCTCAAACCTTTCTTTCGGCGAACCGATGGCAAGCGCATCGCCTTTGCTGATAGGGGTATCCTGTTCGCTCGTCAGCCGCTTGCCATTGAGCCATGTGCCGTTGGACGAGCCCAAATCGCGCACGATGATGCTGCCCTCCCGCAGGGTGAGCAGGCAGTGCACGCGGCTGACCCCCTCGCCGTGCAGGGTGAGCATGTGCTTGCCCGTTTCGCGCCCGACGCGCAGCTCCTGCCCATCGAATAGCGTCACCACGCGGTTCGCATACGTTCCGCTGATGCCGATGAGCCGCCCCGTGCGCGCCTTGCGCCCGACCACCGCGCCGCTGCCGACGGTGAGCGCCTGCGTGACGCACAGGCGAATCGTCCTGATGAGCGCCGCCATGCCGATTGCCAGCACGATGACGTGCTTCACCTCAATGGCATCCGTGCGCGTGAGGGCAATCAAATCCGCGTTCAGGAACGTCCAGCCGAAGGGGGATTTGGCGCTGTTCATCAGATAATTTTCGGCAAAGCCCAGCAGAATCAGGAGAATGACGCGAACATCCGCAAAATGGCGAATGTTGATTTTCTCGCCGCTCATGCGCAGTCCCAGCGCCCCCGCGACCGGCGCAAACCACAGCGCGTGATTGCCGAAGAGCATCGGCACGCTTGCGCTGATGGCGTTCGTCAGCCCGCTGAAATCACGTGCCAGCCCAGTGGGCGTTTCCACAATCGGCGTGTCCACGATGGATGCCATCAGCATGGTGAACAGCGCGTACCCCGCGCCGATAGCCGCACCAAGCGCCAAGCCGCCCAGCCCGTACATCCGCTTGCGGGTGCACACCAGCACGAGGATGAGCACGCCCAGCATCAAAACGCTGTCCTTCACATAGCCCCAAACCGGGGCAAAATAGCCGCTGATGATGCTGTTATCCACCGGCGTGCCGAACAGCACGCAAACCACGCCGGAGAGCAGCGCCAGCCCCATCATCTCGAAAATCGAGATATTCACGAAGGGGTCAAGCTCCCAGAGGAACATTGCTAATGTCAGCGGCAGCAGCGCCCCGCACCAGAAGAAGGCGTAGATGTACGGCGCGGGCAGCGCGCCAATATCCAGCCAAATACAGGCAAGGCACACCGCCGCCATCAGCAGCAGGATGCCGAACAGGCGCAGGTACATCCACGGCATTTGCCATCGGCGGACGGCTTTTTGCGGGTTTTCCATCTGGCGTGTCAGCGCTCGGAAGACTTCTCCCCGTGCGTGACGGCGGAAGGCGGGTGCCATCACATCCCGAAAGCTGATTCTCAATTCATGCTGCATTTAGGCTTTTTTCCCCTTTCTCATACTAATTCGATTCTAAAACATAGCATCGAGCATAGCAGATTTTTCGTTCCGGCAAAGCTGAGTGAAGCGAGGCGTACTGGAGGTACGCGCGAGCGGAACGAAGCAAAGCCGGGACGGAAAAGATGCTGTGCGAATGCCATGTTTTAGATGAGAATTAGTATCACTGAATGACGAAGCATTCGTCCTTCGAGCCGATTTCCACCCGGTCGCCGCGCTTCAGCGGAACATCCTGCTGCGGCGGAATCCGTGCGCCGTTGACCTTCGTGCCGTTGGCGGAGTTCAGGTCGCGGATAACCAGCCCATCCGCCGTCAACCGCACCTCGCAGTGCTTCCGGCTGACCTGCTTCGATGCAAGCACCAGCTGGCAGGATGCCTCCCGCCCCATCGAAATCGGCTTGTTTCTCGGCACACGCAGCTTTTGCCCGCTGAATGAACCCGCCTGCCCGCAGAGCATCGGCGTATCCGGCGTGTCAGACACTTTCGGCGCGTCGATTTTGCCGTAATGTTCCATGTACGCCATTGTTTTGCCGCGCTCGCTCGCCGCCAAGGCTTGGCGGATGCCGCCGCGCAGCACAAGGAGCAGCGCTGTCCACTCGACAAGCGCGACAATCAGTTGACTCATGAACAGCGGATAATCGCCAATGGTCAGTATCGTTACCGTGAGAAACCAGTAGGAAATCGGCAAGTACTCCTTGCTGGCATTATTGAGTGCGTGGCAGCCCATGCCAAGCGCAAGGCAGAGAATCACCCGCCAGTTCAGGAAATGGCGCAGTTTCAGCTTTTCCCCGTTCGCCGCCAGCCCCAGTGCGCCCAAAACCGGGGTTGTAAACAGCAGGTGATTAGAGAACAGCGTCCAGAAGTTCCTCGCTTCCATCGTGGTCAGCCCATGGACATAGCCATACTGCGTTGTTTCGATGAAGGCGAATCCGGATGCAACCGCCGCGCCAATCACCAGCCCATCCAGCGCGTTCAGTCTGCGCCTTGACAGCAGGATAAACAGAATGCAAATCAGGATTTTTGCGGGTTCTTCTGCTACCGCCGCCCACGACTTCGAATACTCCTCCCCCAGCGAAAACACATGCTCCATGAGGCGAAAAAACGGTGACACGATGGCAATACTCGCCAGCCCGCCGACAAGCAGCAGCCCCAGCAAATCAAAGATGGAGAGATTGCCATACATGTCCATCTCCCAGATAAACAGCACCATCGTCCACGGAATCACCGTACTGCCGACAATGTTGGCAATGACAGACAGCGGGAAATTAAACTCCATCTTGAGTTTAGGCGAAATATACACCATCGTCTCCGCCGCGAAAGTCAGCAGCACCGTCGCAATCAGCAGCATCACGAACAGGCGCAGGAACATCCACGGGCGCTGCCACGTTTCCAGCATTTCCGCCGTCAGTGCGGGGCGCCGCGTCAGGGAGCGGAACGCGTCGCCCTTTTTATGGCGCTTGAGGGTCTGCGCGAAGATATCCTTCACGCCCAGCCGCCCCTGCTGCACCTCCGCCAGAAACTGCGTGTTGCCGCCGAAATGCAGCGCCCTGCCGCACGCTGGGCAGACGGTGCTGAAGGGGATTTCCCGAAAACAATAGGGACACTTCAAGGCAATGCTCCTTTCTGATGCGGATTACAGGCGGCGCACCACAAACACGTTCTCGCTGCCGCCGAGCGTGAAGGCGTCGCCGGGATGAAGCGTCACGCCCTTGCCCGCCGTCAGCTGCTGCCCGCCCGCCATCGTGCCATACGTCGAGCCGAGGTCGGTGAGGATGATTTGCCCGTCCGCCGTGGGTTCTGCCGCGCAGTGCACGCTGCTGATGCCATGGGCGTCCTTGGGGTAGATGATGGAACAGTGCTTCGGATCACGCCCGATGACGACGCGCGAGGAAATCGGGAACGTCATGCCCTGCAATGCGCCGCCGATGCACGCCAGCGCGACGTGGGCTTTTGATGCTTCCTCCACCTGCTGGGTGGGTTCATCCGGCACTTCCGGGGGAAGGGGCTTCGTTTCCGCCGCCTCCTGCTGATTTATGCCGCCTTTCTTCCTGCCGCGCGTGAGAACAAGGGCGACGACTGCCGCCGCGAGAACGCCGATGATGACGTAGAGCACGGTTTGCGTCTGGGATTCAGCTGCGGGGGATTCCGTCGGTGCGGCGGTCGGGGCAGCGGTCGGATGCTCCGCTGCTTCCGCAAGGGCATAATACGCATTCAAATCCAGATAGCGGTGGTTTTTGTCCGCAAGCCCCAGCATCACAACCGTGCCATCGCTGCTTGACCCGAAAATCGGGCTGCCCTGCGCCAGCGCTGATCCGCTGTATGTGCCGAACAGTTCGCCCTTTGCTGGGCGCGTCGCCGCCACCACTTCCGGCATAATGGTCAGCCCATCCGCATCTTTTTGCACAAAGCCGCTTATGGTGCCGTCCATTTCGCCGCCGGACAGACCGATGATTTCGCCGTATGCCACGTTGCCGCTCATGTACAGGCTGGGAATATCATGCGCGCCATCAAGGACAAACCGGATGACGGAATTTTCCTCCTTGCCCACGCGCACGCTGTACGATTTTTCCTCCATGAAGTCGTACAGCTCCAGCGTCGTCCCGCGCGCGGCGTATTCCCGCAGTTTATCGCTGCTCACGGCGATTATGCTGTCGTCGATGTAGCAGACTGCCATCGTCACCAGATGATTGTTGTCATAAACGCCGAGCCAGCCGCCCTCAAAGGTCGCCTTTGCGGACGATTTGTTATCCATCGACGCGTCCGCCATACTGGATACATCCGGCTTTTTCTCGCGCTCCTGCAAGCCGGTCAGGCCGTTTCCATCCAGCGCCTTTTCCGCCCACGCGGTGCACCCCGCCAGCAGGCAGAGCATCATCAGCACCGCGAAAAACCTGCACACCCACTGTTTCATGGTTTTCTCTCCTTTACGCTTGTATCCGGTTCAGTTTGCGTATGTTTGCAATCTCGATAATCACCGCTGTAAAGTTATCCTGATTCGCCTTTTTCTCCATCAGCACCGCATCTTCCAGCTTATGCGCCGCCTCCACCACGTTTGGGCTTCGGACAAGCACGCGTGTCAGCGTTTCGTCGTCCAGCGTGCCGAACACGCCGTCGGACATCAGCACAATTTTGTCCCCGCTGTTCAGCGGAATTGGCTCGGCGGGGAAATCCATCGCCGGGTCATCCGCCAGCCCCAGATAGCTCGTCAGCGCGCGGCAACGCGGATTCTCCGCCACCTCCCGCCACGGAATCATCCCCAAAGCCGCCTGATGGCGCAGCATCGCGGCGTAGTTGTGCTCGCGGTTGAGCGTCAGCAGCGCACCATCCCGCAGGAGGGCAATGCGGCTGTCCCCGATGGTGAGGAAGTCGAGCTTGCCGCCGCGGATGTTCGCCAGCACCAGCGTTGACCCTGACCCTGAACCCGTGAAGCGCTTCTGCACCATGTCCAGCACGCTGTGCGCGACGCTCGCCAGCGTTTCGCCCGTGCCGCCGGGGGCTTGCGGGAAACTGCGCAGTGCCGCCAAAACTGCTGCTTGGCTCAGTTCGCCGCTGTTCGTCATGCCGCCCATGCCGTCCGCCAGCACTGCCAGCACACCTCTTGAATGCCGCAATTTCTCTTCCTGCAGGGGCGACACGCCGAACGCGTCCTGCTGATAATTCCGTTTGCCGATGTTGTGTACGTTGCCAACCTCCGTCACATCAAGGATTGGCGGCTCGCCGGTCGTATCCATAACGGCAATCGTCTGTCCGCTCTGCGCGGTCTCCGCCGTCCGCTTTCTCCTCCCCGACCGCGCAAGCAGCGCAATCAGCACCACGAGCACAATCACCGCCAGCGCAAGGAGCACCATCAGCCCATACTGCTGAACAAAAAAACCCAGCTGCCCCGACACGTCCACAGGTGTTTCCACACCGGGTTCAGCGCCCGACGTGGGCGCGGGCGTGTCAGACCGCTGGGTGGGTACCGCAGAGCTTGCAGGCGGCTCTGCGGTACTGGTGGTTTGTGAGGGCTGATTGGTCGTTTCGGCAAGCACCGCCTGAATCGGGAAAAGCGTAAAGAGCATCAGCATCATTGCCAGAAGGATGGAAAACAACTTTTTCGCCCTCATGCTGTGTTCCTCCCCTTACGCCTGCGTCCAGTCCCAATCGAAGGCATCGCTGCTGAAGGGAACGAACATCAGCTTCGTTTTGCCCAGCTCGATGATGTCGCCGTGCTTGAGCTGCGTGGTGGAAAGCAGGGGCATCCCATTCAGGCGGACGATGGAGCGGCCGCCCATGAATCCGCAGTAGAAGCTGCGGCTGTTCGCGTCGTAGGTGACGACCATCGGGCTGTCGCGGGAGATGGTGGCATCGCCGGCGATGTAGATGTCCATCTGCACCGAGCGGCCGAGGTAGTTGTTTTCCTTGTGGATTTCGTAGGAGCGGCCGCGATCGGGGCCCTCGATGCACACCAGCCAGCCAACGACCGGGCGCACCTCCTTGGACATATCCAGCCCGATTGTCTCGCCGCCGCCAAATCCCGTGGTCGGATTCACGGGAACGGTCGGTTCAAGCCCGTTGTCCACCGGAATCACGTTCGGCTGGGTGTGCACCTTGTCCTCGTTCGTGCCGCAGTATGGGCAGCTGTCGTAGCGTTCTGCGTCGTAGAAATGGCCGACGCTGCACTGCTTCATAATCATATAGATTTTCCTCCTTCTACCGTGCTCCGCTTTGGTCGGCGGGGCTTGCTTTCACTGGGAATTATAGCACTTGATGACGGCGGGTTTTCCCGCTCATTTCCGCGCGCACCAATTCGGAATGCGGAATGCGAAATGCGGAATTTTGCTGCCGTACAGGGCGGATTCCAGCGCGGCGAAGTCAGCCGGACGTGCGGCGGAATCCAGCGAAAGCCCTGCCATCAGCGCATCCGCCTGTTTTCGCGGCAGCTTCGGGCACAGCGTGCGGATGGAAACAAGCGGGTCATCCTTGCCAGATTTTTCGGCGCACAGGCGCATCATGGCATCCAGCGGTCTGTGGGCGGTCAGGGCGTAGTACATCGTCGCACAGAGGGCGTACACGTCCGTCCAGCTGCCTTGTTTGCCTTGGCAGGTTTGCTCCGGCGGAAAGCACCCCCACCCCCGCAAGCTCGCGCAGCGCGTCAGCGGTCCATCGCTATCCGGGCGCGCACCGCCGAAATCCAGCAGCATCGGCGGATTTTCCCCGCGCAGGAGGATATTTTCGGGCATGATGGCGCGGTGGATGATTTGCCGCCGGTGGAGCGCCGCCAAATCGTGCAGAAACGGGCGCATCATCCGCATCAGCGCCCGCGGCGGAATTTCCCCATGCGCCTTCACCCGCTGCAAAAGCGTTTCGCCCTCGATGTACGCCATCACCACATACGCCGTGCCGTTCTGCTCGAACAAATCCAGCAGGGGCACAAGCGCCGGGCAGTTCGCCTTTGCGCGCAGGACGCGGTATCCATGCACGAACTGCGCGCAGTACAGGGCAAAATCCGCCGCACCTTTGGGCATGGGCTGCACGCTGCCGTCAGCCGCCCGGACAGCAAGGGCGCGCGGAAAAAACTCCTTCACGGCGACCACCCTGCCGCGCGCGGGGGCATCCAGCTGCACGGCGCGGTAGGTGATGCCGAGCGCGCCGCCGCCGAGCGTGTCGCCCAGCAGATAGTGGGCGTGCAGGACGGTTTGCGGCGGCAGAGCAAAATCAGGCTTTGCAGAAGCCATTGGTCAGCAGGCGGAAGATAACGCCGCTGCCCTGCAAAAGCTGCTGGAGGCTCTCTGCCTGCTGCGCGATGCTGCTCAACCGGCTGATGCGGTCGATTTCGCGCAGGATGCTCTCGTACTTCTGCGGCGCAAAGCGCTTGAGCAGATTCCCGGCACGCTTGGCGGCAAGCAGGGTGCGCGTCGTCTGCACGCTGTCGATGATGGGCGCGGGCTTCGGCGCATCCGGCTTGCTTTCGCTGAAGAGCGCCGTTTCCAGCTTCGTGAAAGACGACGGGCGCTCGCCGGACTCCATTGCAAGCCCCGCCATCAGCGCATCCGCCCACTGGCTTTTCAGCCTCGGGCACAGCTTCTGGATGGGCACAAGCGGGTCGCTGCCCTTCACCTTGATGGCGTACTTGCGCTCCAGCGCGTCGGCGGGTTCTTGGGCGGTCAGGGCGAAGTACATCGTCGCGCACAGACCATAGACGTCCGTCCAGTTGCCTTGCAGGCTGTTCTCCTCGTACTGCTCCGGCGGCGCGTAGCCTTTGCTGATGAGGATGGTCTTGCGCGAATCGGGGTCGTTGGGGCGCGCGCTGCCGAAATCCAGCAGAATCGGGGTATCGCCGCCCTTGAGGATGATGTTGGCGGGCTTTATATCCCGGTGGATGATTTTCTTCTCGTGCAGCATCCGCAGATTCTCGATGAACGGCTTCATCATCCGCATCAGCTCCTCCGGCGGGATTGCGCCCTGTTCGCGCACCCGATGCGCCAGCGTTTCGCCCTCGACGTACGCCATCACCAGATACGCGGTATTGTTTTCCTCGAACAAATCCAGCACCTGCACCACCGACGGGCAGCGCGAGGCTTCCAGCAGCATGTTGTATTCCGTCACGAACTTATCGCGCCAGTTGGTGAACAGCTTGGCATCATTGCGCTGCGGGACGACCCTGCCGTCATCGCTTCGGGCGGCAATGCTGTGCGGAAAGTACTCCTTCACCGCCACCATTTCGCCGCGCACGGGATCGACGCTCTCCAGCTTCAAGGCGCGGTAGGTCGTGCCGAATCCCCCGCCGCCCAGCGCCGCGCCAAGCAGATACTGCCCATGCAGGATGGTCTGCGGCGGCAGCGCATCGCGAATCCGCTGTGCATTCTCCGTTTTCGCCCCGCACACCGGGCAGACGGCTTCCTCCGTCGGCATCATGCAGCGCGTGCAGGCATAGGGCATCGTCATGTGGCATCCCCTCCCAGAGCGTCATTCTCTTCCGTCTCCCGCAGGACAGCCTGCAGGCGCTCATTGCCGTTCAGCTCGCCGTGGTCGTACATGCAGTAGAGCATCAGCCAGTCAAACACGTTACGCGGGTCAAGCTGGCTGTATCCGCAGTCATCCAGCATTTGGTTCACGCGGCGGTAGCGGTCGTCAAACAGCACGCGCGCATCGTCGCTGACGGCAGCATCGTTCACATACAGGCTGTTTTCCGCCCCGTCGGTGATCAGAAACAGCAGAATCAGCACTTTTCGCGGCACATCCTGCCGCCGGTTGGCAATCTGCGAGAGCGTTTTTTCATCCGGCCAGTGGGCGCGCAGGGTTTTGCCAAGCACGCTGCTGCTGCCCGCGGGGGGCTTCAAGTACATCTGCACAATTTCGCGCACGCTGTATGTGCGCTCCGGCAGGTGGGGGAAGCTGTCCGGCGGCTTGGTGAGCACCTCCATGTACTCCTGAAAATACTCGTAGGCAGTGTTGTGCAGCTCCCCCAGATTCATCCGCTGCTGCCTGATGAAATCCACAAATTCATCTTCCCCGCGGATTTTGGTGAACTCGTTCTCCAGCACCTCGGTTTTGCCCTGTCCGCCGATGGCGATATGGCGGATGCGCTCGATGAGGTGGCACGCCTCGTTGTAGTTGAGGCGGCTGCGCAGCGCGTAGAGGTACGCCAACTCGATAGGATTGCGCTGATGCAGGCAGCCGCCGCCCGCGCACGCCAGAAAATTCTGCGCCTGCTCGTCGCTCATGTCCAGCGCGAACACGATGCGCACCAGCTGACCGCGGTTTTCCGGCGCGGTTTTGCCCGTGAACCAGACGGACACCTTGCGGCGGATTGACGCGGCGTTCGGCTCGCCAATCATGCCCTGCAGGCGGGTGCATAGCTTCTCCCGCAGCGCCGAAGCATCGGTGACGCCGGAATATTCCGCGAGGATTTCCGGGAACGTCGGCACGCGAATGCCCTTTTCCAGATACGCGCGGGCAAATTCCGCGTTGCGCGACAGGCGGATAATCCGCTCCACTTCGCTTTCCGCCAGGATCATCGGTGCGGACATAGCCAGTCTCCCTTCCTATTATAAAAGTCGCTTTAGTAAGCAGCGTTCTGCCAATCCCGCCCGTACACGGTGATCGCCGTGCCGTCAAACATCGAGAAGTCGCTGATGGCGTTGCCGTCGAGGGCGATTTCCTTCAGCTGCGGCAGCGTCGATAAATCCAGTTCATCCAGCGTGCGCAGGAAGTTCCGCTCCAGATTGATTTCGGTTGTCAGCGGATGTCCGTTGAGGGCAGTCAGCTTGGCGGAGGTCAAGCCGCAGTTCTGCAGGTTAATGCAAATCAAGCCGCTCATGCTGCTGATTGCTTCCACGTTATCCACCTTCGCGCCCAGAACATGCAGGTACTTCAAGCCCGTCAGCCCGGACAGCGGGGCTAAATCCAGCGAAATGCGATGGCCGTTCCAGTCGTCGCCGATGCGCAGGTGATCCAGATTCTCCATGCCGCCGACGGGGGTCAAATCCACAGCCAAACCCGCCATGTCCAGATTCACCAGCGTCTCTCGCATTCCTTGCGCCAGCGGCTCAATGCTCGTGATGCCGGGATTCCAGCTGATATTCAGCGAATGGATGCGCGTCAGGTCGCTTAGCGGGGACAAATCGCTGATGCTGTTGCGCTGCACATGCAGCGAGTTAAGCGTCGTCAGCCGCTCCATGCCCGACAGGGACGTAATGGCGTTATTCCCCAGATTCAGACTGTACAGCTCGTTATAGCGGTCGCCGTCATCCACGTTGATGGCAGTGATGTACGGCATATCCGCGTCGGTCAAGCCGCAGTTAGACAAAATCAGCCAGTGAATCGGCAGCTTCGGCAGCACCCAAGTGCCTTCCGCCTGCTGGTTGCGCAGCTGGAAGTAGTGCAGGTGGCGGAAATACTGCAATTCGCTCAGGTCAAACGAATCGAGATTCATGGTCGGCAGGTCGGCGTCTGTCGGGTTGGGCATCAAAAACAGCGGATCACTCCAGTTGTCGCTGTATTTGTCGACGTACTTGCCCCAGTTGTTGACTTCCCGCTCGCGGCGCTGCCAAGCATCGTGATTCTTTTGCTCTTCGTAGAACACCCACTCGATTTCGCCGTCGCGCACGGTCACGCCGATTACGTTATCCAGCATTTTCTGCGTGATGAACGCCTTGGGCGGCAGATTCAGCGCCTCCCGCAGCGACGTACCAAGCCATCCCATCAGCATATCCGGGCTGTGCTGGTCGGTAATCCACGTTTCCGTGGCGGTGCACTGCTCCAGCGGCGAGAAGTCGGTGATGAAATTGGCGTGCAGGCTGATGTATTCCAGCTTCTGCAAGCGCTCAAGGTGGAGTTCCTCCAGGCTGGTGATGCGATTGCCGCCAAAGTCGATGTACGCAAGGGTTTCGGGCAGGGTCGCCTCGCCAATCATCATGCTCGTCAGGTTGCTCGTGGCAATCAGCAGATAGCGCAGATTGGGCAGGCGGCTCACGAAATTGATGTCCTGCACGCCGACATGGCCAACGTCCAGCCACACGAGGTTTTGCGCGTTCGCCAGCGGAGACAAATCCAGCACAAGCGATTTGTCGGTGCTTTCGTCGCCGTTGATGGTGACTTCCTCCAGCTGCGGCATTTCGCCCAGCAGGTCGTATCCGTCCGTGACAATCGGGCAATTCCATTGCCGGATGCACTTTGCCAGCCGCGTGCCGCGCAGTTCGTTAATGGACACAATGGCGGTATTTTCGGTCATCAGCTGCCGGATAGTCCGGTTTGCCAGCGGGGTCAGCGTCCTTACGCCGGTGTTGCTGATCATCAGGCGCTCCAGCTTCGTCAGGCTTGCCAGCGCCGCAACGCTCGTGATGCTGCTGTTGCTGATGTTCAGGGTCGTCAGCAGCGGCGCGTGCTGCGCGATGGTCAGCAGGTCGCTTTCCGTCAAGCCGCAGTGGTCGAGCACGAGCGTCGTCAGGCGCGGCAATTTCGACAGCGCGTCGAGGTTCGTCACCCGCTTATCCCACACGCCCAGATACTGCAAATTCGGGAAGCAGGCGAAATCCGACAGGTTCATTTCCGTCGTCAGCGCTTCGCCGCGGACATCGGGGGTTTGCGAATCATCGCGCCGCCACGGGTTCATGTAGAAGGAATCGCGATATTCCAGCTCGCCCTCGTCCGTCAGGAAGGTGAAGTCGATATTGCCCTCCAGCAGCCGCACACCGCCGATTCGCGCCAGCGCATCCGCCGGGATGGCCTCATCCGCCGCAATCGCGCAGCCGTTGGCATTCAGGAAATCGCGCAGCGCCGTTTCCACGGCGGACGGCACGGGCGTGGCGGTGGGTGCTTCGGTCGGAATCACCGTCGGGGCTTCGGTCGCCACGTCCGTCGGCGCTTCGGTTGGCGCTTCCGTCGGCAGGGCGGTCGGCACGTCGGTTGGCGCTTCCGTCGGCGCGTCTGTCGGAATCTCCGTCGGAGCAAGTCCTACCAGAACGGATTGGCTGTCGCGCCCAAGCAGCACGCCCACGCCCACCATAATCAGCACCAGCAGCGCCGCAATGCCGATCAGCAGCCGCTTTTGATGCTGGCTCGGCGCGGGCGCGGGGGCATTCTTGCCGTATAGCCCGTCAAAGAACTCCTCCATCGTCTGATAGCGGCTCTTCACCTGCACCGCCATGCCCTTGAGCAGCGCCGCTTCCTGCGCGTGGGAAATGTCCTTCACGCCCAGCGCGGAGGGCGGCACAAGCGGGTCATTATCCAGCCGGTCGGTGGCGGGCGGCGGCGTAACCCCGGTAATCAGCTTGTAAATTGTCGCCGCCATCGAGTAAACATCGGAGTACGGGCCGTCCTCGCCGGTGCTGGAATACATTTCCACAGGCGAATAGCCCGCGCGAATCATCAGCACGCGCGTTTTCTTCTCGCGGTCGCTCTCCATCGCCGAGCCGAAGTCAATCAGCTTTACTTTGCCATCCTTGGTAAGCATCAGGTTTTCCGGGCTGATGTCGCGGTGCCACGTTGACGCGCGGTGCAGCTCCTCCAAGGTCAAAATCGGCGTGCGGAGGAGTTTCAGCGTTTCGGTGAAGGTCAGCTTGCCGCCGTGCAGCTCCGCGTACGCGCCCAGATTGATGCCGGAGATGTACTCCATGATGATATACGCCGTTCCGTTTTCCAAAAAGCAGTTTTTGACGGACACAACGCCGACGTTGTTGTCGAATTTCGCGACCTTCTGCGCCTCGCGGAAGAAGCTGCTGCGCCCCTGCAGGAAGGATTCTTCATCCTTCCCCGCGAACACGCTGACCGTGTGCTGTCCCTGATCGCGAATGACGACGCCGGAGGGAAAATATTCCTTAATCGCAACCGGAATATGCAGGAACATATCCCAGCCGATGTAAGTGATGCCGAAGCCGCCCTCGCCCAGCGCACACCCCACCAGATACTGCCCCTTGAGGATGGTGTGGGGCTGAAGATGATGCTTCTCCGGCACAAAGTCCTTCTCGCTGAATCCGCACGCCGGGCAAGTCTCCTGCTGCGAATCCTTCTGGCCCATGCACCGCATACACCGATTCTGATCGTCCATGATACCGCTCCCCCTTGTCCGCCTCTGTTTTGAAGTACCTTGATTATAACACAGGCGCTATGCTTCGTTTTCCAAACCTTTCTCATGTGACCGATTGATTTTGCTGATTTTCCGCGCCTTTTGCGGCTGTTTTTTGCCGTGCGGATGAGCGCACGGCAATTAGCCATCGCTAACCGTCAACCAGGCGAAGCACAAAAAAGCTGCACGCGGAAGGAGCATGAAAGTGCGACCAACTCAATCGCGCGGAGGG
>ERZ827440.2859-NODE-2859-length-14117-cov-3.168326_pt1 | contig 14117 bp, 10 predicted proteins | sample MGYA00519774_ERZ827440 | MGnify/ENA primary metagenome ERZ827440 (study PRJEB31778, sample SAMEA3449302) | human gut metagenome | biome: human gut; feature: human-associated habitat; material: faeces | place: United Kingdom | collected 2010/2012 ... | reverse complement strand
CAGCAATACCTATGCGCCCGCCGATCAATTAAGGCCGCTGTTTCTGGCCGCAATCGACCGGGATGAGATCTGCGCGCTGTCTATCGCGACCAGACCGGACTGCCTGCCGCCGGAGATCCTCGCGCTGCTCGCGGAGCTGCGGGAAAGGAAGCCTGTCTGGGTCGAGCTTGGCTTACAGACGATCCACGCATCCACTGCGCGGTATATCCGGCGCGGCTATCCCCTTTCCGTGTTTGACAATGCCGTCCGGCAGCTCAAGGCGCTGGATATCCATGTGGTCGCGCATATGATCCTTGGACTTCCCGGCGAAACACCGGAGATGATGGTGCAGACCGCACGCTACATCGGTCAGAGCGGCGCGGACGGCATCAAGCTCCATCTGCTGCACGTTTTGTCCGGGACAGACCTTGCTGAGGACTACGCCGCCGGAAACTTCGAAACCATGACGCTGGATGCGTATCTGTCCGTACTGGAAGACTGCCTGCGCGTGCTGCCGCGCGAGCTGGTCATTCACCGTATGACCGGAGACGGCGCGAAGCGCAGCCTGATCGCTCCCATGTGGAGCGCGGATAAAAAGCGGGTCCTGAATGCGCTCAACCGCCGGTTCCTGTCCGACGATCTGGAACAGGGTTCGGCGCTGCTGCTCTGAACGTTTCTTCGATTCTGAATATTTTTCGAAAATGTCGAACAGAAAAATGATTGACAATCGTGAAAAAGCGTGTTATTCTGATTCAAGAGTAACGAATGCGGGCGAAAAAGCCCGCATTCACGTCGTTTTCGATATTCTCGTTCCAGAATATCGAACTTCGGCGAACTTAGTTCGACTATATCGGAGGAAAGAGAACATGAAAAAAGAAAACCTGTTCGTCATTCTGACCGGTGTTGTCATCGGCATCGCAGCACTCGTGCTGACGGCGCTCGGCAACCCGGCCAACATGGGCTTCTGCATCGCGTGCTTTGAGCGCGACATTGCAGGCGCTGTCGGTCTGCATTCTGCGGCCAAAGTTCAGTATGTCCGCCCAGAAATTATCGGCCTTGTGCTCGGCAGCTTCCTGATGGCGCTGGCCTCTAAGGAATGGAAAGCCAGAGCCGGTTCGTCTTCCGCGCTCCGCTTTGTGCTCGGCGCATTCGTCATGATCGGCGCGCTGGCCTTCCTCGGCTGCCCGCTGCGCATGGTGCTGCGTCTGGCTGGCGGCGATCTGAACGCCGTCGTCGGTCTGGCCGGCTTCGCCGCCGGTATCTTCCTCGGCACGATCTTCATCCGCAAGGGCTTCACGCTTCAGCGGAACTACGCCACCAAGACGCTCGACGGCACGGTGCTGCCCGCTGTCATGGTCGGCCTGCTGATCCTGTTCCTGGCTGTTCCCACGCTGTTCAAGCTTTCTGAGGAGGGCCCCGGCTCCAAGCACGCCCCGTTCCTGATCGCGCTGCTGATCGCGCTGGTTGTTGGCGCGCTGGCACAGAAATCCCGTATCTGCATGGTCGGCGGTCTGCGCGACACGATGATGTTCAAGGATCTGCACCTGCTGTGGGGCTTCATCGCCATTTTCGTCACAGTCCTCATCGGCAATCTCTGCCTGCATGAATTCAATCTCGGCTTCGCCGGACAGCCGGTTGCACATTCCGACCATGTGTGGAACTTCCTCGGTATGCTGCTCGCGGGCTGGGGCTCGGTGCTGCTGGGCGGCTGCCCGCTGCGTCAGCTCATTCTGGCCGGCAGCGGCAACGCGGATTCTGCCGTTACGGTGTTCGGCATGATCGTCGGCGCTGCGTTCGCACATAACTTCGGCCTTGCCGGAAACGCGGCCTCCGAAAGCTCTGCGGGCGGCGTTTCCACCAATGGCCGCGTCGCAGTGGTGCTCGGTATCGTGATCGTGCTGGTGATCTCCATCGTAAACAGCATGAAGAAGCAGGAGGCGCAGAAAAATGGTTGATGCAAGAGGCTATCTCTGCCCCATGCCCGTCGTGATGGTGCAGAACGCGATTAAGAAGGACAATCCCGCTGCATTGGAAGTTCTCGTCGACAACGAAACTGCCGTTGAAAACATCAAGCGCTTTGCCGCGCACAGCGGCTATCAGGCGGCTGCCCGTGAAGACGGCGCCGATTATCACCTGACACTCACGAAGAAATAAGCAATACGCAAAACAAAAAGCCGTGAAATTCCGATGGGACATTCGGAGTTTCACGACTTTTTTGATTTTTGTAGTACGTCAGCCGACGCTGCAGCGGATGGCAAGCCTTGACTGGCCGCCGACGGTACAGGTGAAAAGCGTCAGGGCCCAGTCTCCGCTTGTCATATCGGAAATCGCGTAGGGAGAAAGCGTCTCGAGGGACGAGACCGCGTAGGAAAACACGTTGCCGTCCATGTCCGTGAACGTGACCGTGTCGCCCGGCTGGAGCTGGGGAAGGGATGCAAAATGGCTGCGGTAATTGTGCCCGGCGATGACCAGATTGTCAAGATACGCGGAGCCGGAATACCGGCAGGGAGCGATTTGCAGCGCGTCATAGCTCCATTCGCTGATGATGGGAAGCGACAGCTCCAGCGCGGGAATGTCCAGAACGCCGATATAGTTCCGCCCATCAATGGTTTCTTCCGGCATGGCCATCTCCGGGTTCAGCACATAATCCGGAACGAACGCTTCTTCTAAAGCTTCGCCGGAGCTAAGCGGCGGAAGCTCCGATTGCCGGGAAGAAAGTGTGGGAGTCAGGCGCCCCAGAACAACGTCCACCGACATGCTCGCCATCGCGTCGCGCCAGAGATTGTAGGCCGTGAGAAGAAGCGCCGCGAGAAGCAGCAGCAGGCCCAGCGCCGTGCAGAGCTTACCACGCTTACTCATGGCCGTTTTTCCTCTTCGAAAGCGCGCCGAAAATCAGAAACAGCAGACCCGCCGCCGCGAGCACCGGAACCGGCCACCAGAGAAGTCCCGTCTGCGGCAGCTTCTGCCGGTCGAGCGTATTCGTCAGGATGAAGGTACTCCCCGACTGCTGCACGCTCGCCGTATAGCCGGGAACGGGGCGTTCTGTTACCGTCCAGACGATTTCCGAGCCGTCCGGATTGTACCGGGGAAGATCGCTCCACGTGCGCTGCCAGCCGTCCGCGCGGGTGAGCGTCTTCGTGTCATAGACCGCGCCGTCTTTTAAAAGCGTGACGGTGATCGAGTCCGGGCGCTTTTGCTCGTAGCCTGCGTCGTTCCAGCGTTTGAGCACGGTGCGCGTCACGGTGTCGCCATCCGGATTTCCCGGGCGATAGGTGTTGGTCACGAGGAAGGTCACGCCGTCGCGCGTGATGCGGACGGTATAATTTTTGGGAACGCGCTCAGTGACGCGCCACGCGATCTTCGAGCCGTCGGCGCTATATTCGGGAAGATCGCGCCACGTATGGCGCCAGTTGTTCTTCTCGTTCAGCGTCACGGTATCATAGAGCTTGCCGTCCCTCAAGAGCTCGATGACGACCTCGCTCGGCCGCAGCTCCTGCACATCGTCCTGCCAGAGCTTGATGACCCGGCGGTCGACGGTATCGTCGGATGGGGAAGGGGGATTTTCCGTCCGCGTATGCTTGGGGCTGGCCGTCACATCGTAGACCCACGCGTCGTTCTCTAAATTTGGAAGCGAGACAAGGAACGGCTCGGTCGTGTACGTGTATCCGCCTGCCGTGTGCTTTTTTCCGACAGCCAGATATAGACCCGGCGCGAGACGATTGGTTTTGTTCGGGAAGGTCAGCGTGCCCTGCGCGTCCGTTTTTCCGGAATCAAGCGGCGCAAGTTCATCTCTGGCTGCGTAGGCGGCGAGCGTCTCGGCCAGCGCCGTCCATTCGGCGGCAGCGAGATTTTCAAGCGTCACAGGGTAGGCCGCAAAATCGCCCGCGAGGGTAAAATTCGCGTACGCGTCAACGCTTGCGACATAGTAGAGCTCAAACGGGACAGACGCAACGGGTTTTCCGTCATGGCGGTACTCAATCGTGAGGCGCACGTTGCGGCTCGTATCGATCGCGCCCGCAGCAGCTGCCCGCACGGGAAACAGCGCAAGCAGGCAAAGAATGCAAAGAGCCGTCGCGCAGACTCGCTTTGTCCAGTTTCGCATGGTGGTTCCTCCAATAAGGTTTGGAAATATGTCATAAAGGTTTGTAGGGGCGGACGACCCTGTCCGCCTATGAGAAGTTACGAATTTGCCGGAAATTACCGTATAATCGGATGATTTTGCGGGCGGACAGAGGCGTCCGCCCCTACGGATTTTTCGAAATCTTCCCGTCTGTGCGTAGGGGTCGATTGAGCACATCGACCCAAGGGAAGTTACGAATTCGCATTGGATTTTCGTAAAAACGGTTCGTATTGCCGGGGCGATGTGGGCATCGCCCCCTACGAAGAAGGTCGTTCGTTTACGTATCGTCCCGGCTCTTTTTCTTGGGCGCGGCGGCAAGCAGCAGCAACAGCGCCAGCAGCAGCGGGATCGCGGCGATGGGAGCGACGAGCAGGGGATCGACGCGGATGGCGTCGGCGGTCAGGCGCACGGCCTCGGACTGATTATCGACGCGGTGGCCGCGCATGAGCATGCGGTGGGAATTGACGCCGTAGGGCGTGCAGGTGACGAGCGTGCAGAGGTCCTTACCTTCCTCCGCAGCCAAGGCCTGAAGCTCGCTGGGCAGGACAATGAGAATGCGGTCGACCTCGTAGGTGAGCACCTCGTCGAGCGTGCGGATGACGAACAAATCGCCCTCGGCGAGCTGGTCTAAATTCGTAAAGAGTTTGGCGCTGGGAAGACCCCGGTGGCCGGAGAGGACGCAGTGGGTGCTCTCGCCGCCGACGGGAAGCGAGCTCCACTCCAGGTGTCCCACAGCGACCTGAAGCACGTCGTCACTCGTGCCGTGGTAGATGGGGAGCGAGACCTTGATCGTCGGAATCTCGATATAGCCCATCACGCCGGAGCCGTCGATGTCGAGCTGGCTGTTATAGTCCTCGCGCTCTTCATCGGTCAGAGCGAAGAGGGTTCCGCGCAGAAACAGATCGCGGTTATACTGCCCCGCGCGTTGCAGCAGTTCGTCGTATTTGCCCTCGTCCATGCTTTTCACGGCCTGGTCATATGACGCGACGGCCTGTGAGGTATGCAGCGAGTTCCAGTAGTCGCTTACGGTGGGGTAGAGCAGCAGGGACAGTCCCGCAACGAGTGCCAGAATCAGAAATATATTGATCAGCTTGTTTTTCATTGCGGGATTCTCCTCGCTGCCGGAAAGGGACGAAAGAAATAATCCTCCGTCCCTTTCCGGTAGATATCAAGTTACTTAGTTGTCGGCCTTGCCCATGCGCTTTTTGGTCACGAGCAGAACGCCCGCGCCAACGACGAGCAGCGCGCCGATGACATAGAACAGCGTCGTGCCGATGCCGCCGGTCTCCGGAAGCGTCGCGCCGGAGTTGTTGGCAATGTCGAAGTTCATGCCGGTAAGTTTAATCGTGCTGTCATTCAAGGTGATCCACGCAGGATCAGTCAGTAGATCCATTGTGGCCGAGGTGTGGAAGGTGAATTTGACAGGTTCAGCAAGCAGGTTATAGCCGTTGGGGGCCTTCGTTTCATAGAGGTAATAGTCATGCTCGCCAAAACCGGCGATGGTTGTATCGCCCAACTCGATAACATAGGTGATGTGCTCTCCAGCGGTAATCTGATCGGCAGTGGCAATATCATACGGAGCAGTTGACGACTGACCCGCGGGGGCGAAAAGCGCGATCAGACCCGTTGTGACGGCTGGGACACCGTTTTCGTCGCACTGCATTTCGCTGACCTTGAGATTCGGGTTGCGGGAGAGGACGAACTTTGCACCGTTCAAGATTTTTGTGTTGTCTTTGCCGTCGACCTTGCGGATGATGGCCGGCAACGACCAGGCGTTGACCGTGCTTTCGGGGGTTTTGCCGGTGCCTTCGCCGTTGGGATTGTTGCTGTATTCAAGCTGCGCTGTGTTTGTGTTGTGTTTTTGCCCAACCTGGTAGAAGTCGGCCTTCTCGTTCAGAACAGCGGCGTAGTTGATATACAGCTTATCGCCCGGTTGGATTTTGCCGTCCGCAATGGCCTGGCTGATGTTGATGGTGATGTCAAAATGGGAAGTCTCACCAGTATCGCCGTGGGGGTTAAGCACAATCGTGTAATAGTCGCCCGCGAGCGTATCTGTCGGATCGTTGTCGATTACGATGGATACGGAAGTTTTGTCAGTAGTAACCTTGGAGGTGAAGCCCGCAGTCATGGTATCATGGACGATGTAGGTGTAGCCGTCCGGATAGCGGGAAACGTCCGGAACCGAAGTGATGATGCGGAAATTGACAGTGTCGCCAAGCTGGAAGGCAACGTTGCCGGTGGTGCTCCACTCGCCGGTGTTGTTGTTCTGAATCTGCTTTTCCAGCGTAGGCTTTTCGCCCTTGGGCGTGGCAGTCACATTGGCCACGACCTTCATCAGATAGGCGGTATAGAAGTCATTTGCACCGGTCAGAGTGTTATCCTTGTCCTTGACGAGGTAGTAGCCTGCCGACAGACCGGAGATCACATAGTTGCCGGAACCGTCCTTCGTGCTGCAATCGGTGTGGACATCCGAGAGGAAGGGGGCAATTTTTTTGGCAAAGGCCCGTGCCTGCTCGACGGTTGTCAGCAGTTCTGCTGTTGCAGCGGCAGAGACGGGGAAAGCCTCTGCAAAGCCCTCTGCGTTGGTGTTAACGCCGGTGCCCCAGACGATGTTGGAGAGAATTTTGGAGGTGTTTCCGCCTTCTCCGGTTGCCGGAGCGTGAAGGTCGCCCTTGAAAATCTGATAGGCCTCAAAGGTGTGGTCGGCGACGGTTCCGCTGCCATCGACAGTGATGCTGTAGGTCGTGTCCGCGGCCAGCGCTGTGACGCTCAGGGAGAACACGATCGTCAAAACCAACAAAAGTGAAAGTAGTTTGCTTGTCTTATTCATATGCTTTTCCTTTCTTAACACGTTTTTAACGTTCTTAACATCCATATAACTTTTTCACAAAAAAAGAATACCATATTCCGACACGTTTTTCAAGAGATAGTTAAAAAATAATTAAGGGAAAAAAGTTCGGGGGGGGGTTGAAATCATTCTATAAATGTATATAATATAGAAAGAAATATCTAAAAATGTCGGTTTTGTAAGGCAAATTTTCCCATGAACCATGGAGCTCGGCCTATGAATGATTTTCTTTCACGCGATGTTAAAAAAATCCAAAAACGTCGCACCCGCCGCCGTGTTTGGCATAGCGTGCTGACGGTTCTTGCATCCGTCGTTGTCTTCGCGACAACATACGCGCTCATCTTGCCGGCGATTACAATGACTGCCGCACACGCACACGATGAGAGCTGCTACACGCAGGTCACAACAACTGAAAAGGAAATTCTTGCCTGCCCCGTGTCAGCGGAGAGCGGGCTTGTTGTCGTGCACCGGCACGATTCGCGCTGCTATGACGAAGACGGCATGCTTGCATGTCCTTTGCCGGAGCTTGCGGCGCATGTACATACCGAGGCCTGCTACGACTACCCCGAAGCGCATGTCCACACAGATGCGTGCTATTCGGAGGAAAGAGGCGAGCTGATCTGCGGTCTGGAAGAAGGAGAGGAGCATACCCACACGGACGATTGCTACGCGTGGGAGACGGTTTTGTCCTGCGGCCAGACGGAGGAGGAGCCTGCCGAGCCTGTGCTCGTCTGCGGCAAAAAAGAGATCGTTCTGCACCGGCACGACGAGGATTGCTACGCCGCGGACGGAACGCTTACCTGCGCGCTTCCGGAAGTGATCGAACACCAGCACACGGGAAAATGTTTCAAGACCGTTCAGGTCCCTGTGGACACGCAGGCGCTCACCTGCACGAATACGGATCCTGACCATGTGCACACCGCGCTGTGCTACGGCACGTGGGTTTTGACCTGCGATCAGGGAACCGACGACACGACCCCGGACATACCTGCGGACAAGGAACCGGGCACGGAAGGGTCTGCGGACAAGGAACCGGGCACGGAAGGGCCTGCGGACGAAGAACCGGGTGCGGACGAAACGCCTGCGCCCGACGCGGACCGATCCGAGCTGAACGGCGGGACGTCGGATGGGACGGAGCCTGCGCCGGAGGACGGGATGGACGTTACGACGCAAGACGAACGCTCCACTGCAACAGTCGCCCTGAAATATTACGTTTATCTCGACGGCTCGCTGGATCCTGTTTTGGAGGAGTCCAGAACGCTCGAGCGGGAGAACGGACGCTATTACATCACGGCGCAGCAGCTGCAGACCGTGTACGGCGATTTTGGTTTCGAGGCGGACAGCTATCAAGGAGAACGCTTCTTCCCGCATACTGATCTGCACGACACATCGCTTATCTGGGCGGACGCGCCGGCGTATCCGGTCGAAAACGCGGACGGAACGCAGGAATGGCGCATTCCGCTCAGCCGCACCACAACAAGCTATATCTACTATCTGCCCCACAACACGCAGGACTACGGCAGCTACTTTGAAGGCAGTGCCTCCAACACCAATGCGGCGCTCATCAGCGACAACACGTTCTACACCGTGAACATTTCCGCGCCGCCCGATGCCGCGTCGGAGAGCAAGATCTATCACGTACTGAACGGAGCGACGTTCAGCGTCGAGCTGTCTGTGTTCGACGACTACACCTGGAGCTACACCAACCTCGCCGATGGCAGCGAGATCACGCCGAGCGATGTGCAGGAGCTGGAAGGCGGCAAGCTTTTCATCGAGTTCCGGAACGTCTCGCATCCCATCAAGGTCACTGCGCGCAAAACGATCGCCGACGAACAGATCTATACCATCCGCTACCATGCAGATACGCTCGCCGACTGTCTGGAACGAATCAGCAGTGCGGTTAGCGCCAACGCGCAGAGCGTTATCACCGACGGCAAGGTCGGCGGCATGGCGACGCTTACCGAACAGGTAACGGTCACGGCGGATACGATCTATCCGCTCCGTTCGCCGGATTCGCTGCGCGTGGTGTCGCAGGCAGACCCGACCAGACAGGCCAAGCACTATTTCTACACCTTCCGCGGCTGGCGCGTCAAGGCGACCAACACCGTTCTCGACCCCGCGCAGCCGCTGACGGCGGTGCAGCTGGCGGGCTATGAAAACGGCGGCGTGATCGAGCTGGAGGCGGTCTGGAGTGTAAAAGACGCAAATGGCAGAGCCACATCCGTCAACTTCTTTATTCACCTTTTCTGTGAGATCAAGGACTTCCACAGCAACGGCTTCACCAACAACCCGGTCGGTGACTATACCAAGTCCCTGTTCACCACGACGCTGCTCGGAACTGATGCACTCTCCTCGTCCGATAACCTTCTGGTTCTTGCGCCTCCGACGACTGACGCAACGGCCTACGAAACGGATGACATCCTGCGCACCATGACGGATACGCCCTACGATGGCCTGACGATGGAAGCATTTCCCTCTGACCGCGAGATGTTCGCCCTGCTCCGCGAGAACAACTACACCATCAAAATCGGCAATAGCACGATCCCGCAAAGCAAGCTGACTTCAGACTATTTTCAGGTTCGCTGGACCAACCTCAAATACGATATCAGCGACGGCTGGCATGTCGACGGTGTGCTTGTAGCGAAGGAAGCAGAGCTCCGCGTAACGAAGACATTCCTCGGAAGCGCCGCAGCCATTGCAAGCGTTAAGGCGCAGACCGGCGAGATGGAATACGGAATCCGGATTCAAAACACGACGACGAATGCCGAAGAGCTCCTCCTCACGCTCAACCCTGCCGGGCAGGAGCCGCGCACGGATTGCGTGGGATATGACGACTACGATGCCGCCAGCAATACCTATACCTGGATCGTCAGCGGGCGCGTCGACAGTATCTATGCGCTTTCCGAGCAGAACTATCTTTTGCAGGATGTGCCGTCGACCTCCTATTACCGCATATCTGACATGGCAAAACCGGGTGACTGGCAGAACTATGACGCTGACAGTCAGCCCACCACGGCTATGGTCTCCTACGCGACGGATACCCCGAAAAACAGGTACCGCACGGTATCCTTCCGCAACAAGTATGTCGATGCCGGTACGTTGACGCTGCGAAAGTTCGACTCCTTCACACACAATGGCATCGCAAATGTGGAATTTCTGCTTACCGCAGATGACGGCGTTAGCGGCCAACATCTGCACCGCAAGCCGGGAACGAGCATGTATACCAACGCCAGCACCTCCGGTTCGGAATATACCGAAGCGACGGGGAACAGGATCGTGACGGACGTGAACGGTGACGCATACCTTCGCCTGACACCTGGCGCATACACACTGCAAGAGACATTGCCGACCGGATACAGCGGAGCTGCGGAGATCCGGTTCACTGTCGACGAGGAGGGCAGCCTGACCGCGCTGACCTTTGACGGCGCGCCGGCCGCCTCTTCGCCCGGCGGCGTGGCATCCGGTGTGGGAACCACGCTTCTGGCCATTATGAATGATTCGCAAGTTCTGACGACAGTTACCGCTGTGAAGGATTGGGGCGAGGTGCCGGACGAGTGGCAAAAGCCGGTGAAGGTCACGCTGATGTGCGACGGAGCGCCGCTCGGCGGCGCAAACAGCGAATACACGCAGGTTTTGAGCCCGGAAAACAACTGGACATACGTCTGGGAAGACCTTCCGCTGTTTTTGGACGGCGAGGTCGCGGACTACACGCTCAAGGAGATCATGATTGGAGATACGCCCTACGACTCCGCGCTGCCGGACGGCTACAGCGGCTACGCCGTGCGCCACGACCCGGCCAGATACCGTGAGGGTGACGCGGGAGATTACAAGGATCCTGCCACGTGGGTCGACGGGAGCGGAGAGCGGCACTACGCAAAGCATGTACTGCTCACCGTTCACAACCGGCCGGACGGCGATGTGGGTAAAATCACGGTCACGAAGCTGTTTGTAAGCATCGACGGAAAAAAGCTGGAGAAGATCGACGGCACATACACCTTTGCGCTTTACGAATCGCCGGATGCAGCCGGAACACCGGTCGCGACTGCGTCCGTGATCTACGGAAACGGCACGATCACGCCAGAGGACGGTATTGTGCGCTTTGAAGGCCTCACGCTCGGCAAAACGTATTACGTCTTCGAGCTCGACGACAGCGGCCGGCCCGTTCCGGATGGCGAGACCAGAATCATCAGCGGCATGCCCTGCAGCGCCTTTGGCGGCGGAACGGCCGTGGCGCTCTCCCCGGAGCGTCCCGGCGGCAAGGCCGAAATTACGAACCGCATCAACTACGCCGAGCTTCCCGAAACGGGCGGCCATGGCGCGCACGCGATTTACGCGGCGGGAGGAGTGCTCCTTGCCTGCGCGCTGACGCTTCTGCTGCTGCAAAAACGGCGCAGAGGGCGCGGATAACACACAAGACGGTGGTGAAACCCTATGACCAATAAGGAGCTTCGAAAGCTCAGCCGTGCCGAGCTCATCGATATTCTCTTTGAGCTGCAGACGCAGAATGAAAATCTGACTGCGGAGAACCGGGAGCTCGCCGCGCAGCTGGAAAGCCGGCAGCTTCAAATCACTGAGGCCGGCTCCATCGCGGAGGCTGCGCTCCGGCTCAACGGCGTCTTTGAGGCCGCGCAGGCCGCGGCGGACCAATACGTGCGCTGCACGAAGGACTCTCTGACCATTGCCGAACGGACGCTCGCTGCGGCAAAACGGCAGGCCGATACCCTCGTGCAGGAGGCGACAGCGCAGGCGCAGAAGCTCCTTGCAGATGCAGACGCGCACCTGGAGAGCAGCTGGTCGCAGTTTTTGCTGGATGACAGCGCACAGCAAACAAAGAACGGAGAATAAGCATGCCCCATACCAAAGAAACCTCGCTTCCGACGGCGGAGCAATTAGATATGGAACGCCGCCGTCTGCGCTATAAGCGCCGCTATAACCGGACGCTCCGGAGCACGGTCGCGATTTTGATCGTCGTTGCAGCTCTGGCCGTTCTGGCGGCGACTCTCTGGATGCCGGTGCTGCGCGTATATGGAAGTTCCATGGCGCCGACGCTTCATAACGGGGAGATCCTCATCAGCGTAAAGACCAAGGACTTCTCTTCCGGCGATATCATCGCCTTTTACCACGGCAACAAGCTTCTCATCAAGCGCTATATCGCGGGTCCGTCTGACTATGTCAATGTCGATGAGGACGGGAGCGTCAGTGTGAACGGAACGCTTTTGGACGAGCCGTATCTTGCGGAAAAGGCCTATGGCGAGGCAGATATTGAGTTTCCGTATCAGGTGCCCGATCAGCGCTATTTTGTGATGGGCGACAACCGAAGCGTGTCCATTGACTCGCGCAGCAGCATCGTCGGCTGCATTGCCGGAGACCAGATCGTCGGCAAGGTCGTCTTCCGCGTCTGGCCGCTGAGCGCCTTCGGTCCCCTGAACTGAGAAATATAAAGGATGCGCCTAAAACACGCGCCGCTTTGCCCTTACGGAAACTCTGAAACCAACGCGTAGGGGGCGATGCCTACATCGCCCCAAGGGTACCAACGAATTCGCCGGAGATTTCCGTAAAATCGGTTTGTACCGCCGGGTCGATGTGGGCATCGACCCCTACGAATGGCCCTGAGGGTCTACAAAATCGCCAGACGCAAAAGCCTCTGCATACCAATTCGGTACGCAGAGGCTTTTGATTTATGCGGGGATACGCTTACTTGAGGCCAGCCTGCTCGAGAAGCGCGGGGACCTTGGATTCCCAGCCGAGGGACATGATGTGAACGCCCTGGCAGTAGGGCTTGCACTCGCGGATGATGCGCGCGGCAATTTCCACACCGGTGATACCGGCCTTGGTCTTTTCCTTGTCGGCCTGAAGCTCGGCGATCAGCTCGTCAGGGATATGCACGCCCGCGACGTTGTTGTTCATGAACTTGCACATACCGGCAGACTTCGGGATGATGATGCCGACCTGCACGGGCTTGCCGAACTGCTTGGCAGCCTCCATGAACTTGATGAACTTTTCGGGCTCAAACACAGCCTGCGTCTGGAAGTACTCGGCGCCAGCCTTGACCTTGCGCTCCATCTTGACCAGCTGCGCGTCAACAGAGTCCGAGCACGGAGAGACAACCGCGCCCTTGGCAAACTTGGGCGCTTCGCCGACCAGCTCGTTGCCGCCCAGATCCTTGCCGGTTTCGAGCATGCTCGCAGCATAGAGCAGCGACACAGAGTCCAGATCGAACACGGGCTTTGCCTGCGGATGGTCGCCCAGCTTGGTGTGGTCGCCGGTGAGGCAGAGAATGTTGTCAATGCCCAGCATGGCGGCGCTCAGCAGGTCGGACTGCAGCGCAATGCGGTTGCGGTCGCGGCAGGTCAGCTGGAAAATGGGGTTCAAGCCCGTATCCTTCAGCACCTTGCAGGTGGCAAGGCTGCCCAGACGCATGACGGAGGACTGGTTGTCGGTTACGTTGACGAAGTGGACGCCGGTGAGGTACTTCTTAGCCTCTTCGACCATGCCGTCGATGTGGATTCCCTTGGGAGGACCAACCTCGGCAGAAACTACAAATTCCCTGTTCTGAAACAGTTCCGTAATTTTCATATTTCCATCACTCCTGATTATTCAGATTCTTTGGCTGTCTTGGTAGCCTGATCCGTGTTGAAATCGTGCAATTGTGTGGCGCAGCGCAGGACGTCCAGGCGTCCCTGCTCCTTCAGCCGCTGGATAATGCGCTCCCAGCCGCAGTCCATCTCGGGACAGACCTCGCACTTGCCGTTCTTGGTGCCGCCGCACGGACCGTTGACAAGGCTCTTGGAGCAGGCCGTGATGGGACAGATGCCGCCAGTCAGGTTCAGGAAGCATTCGCCGCACTGACCGCAGTCGTATTCCAGCGGCGTGACGCCCTGGAAGCCGGGAAGCTCCACGGTATCGCAGCAGGCGTAGACGGGCTTGTCTTCCAGCGTCTCGGAAATGGTCTGAACGCCGACACCGCAGGAAAACACCAGAACGGCGTCTGCCTCGGCAATCTTTGCCATGGGACCTCTCAGGCGCAGCGCAAGCTCGGTGGGATTGCAGACATAGTCGGTCGTCAGCGTGCCGACGACTTTACCAGCATCCGCCAGCTTCTTTTGCAGCGCGTTTGCTTCCTCCTCGGGGAAGCCGACTTCCTTACAGCCGTGGCAGTTGATGATGAAC
>ERZ827440.2851-NODE-2851-length-14148-cov-3.463209_pt1 | contig 14148 bp, 23 predicted proteins | sample MGYA00519774_ERZ827440 | MGnify/ENA primary metagenome ERZ827440 (study PRJEB31778, sample SAMEA3449302) | human gut metagenome | biome: human gut; feature: human-associated habitat; material: faeces | place: United Kingdom | collected 2010/2012 ... | reverse complement strand
CGGATGAACTGAATGTTGATATTGAGGACGTACTTGCAGCACTCGATGAGGAGGAGAGCTCCCGTATAGAGCTGCAGGATGGGTATACGTTGATTCTTGTGGATATACCTTCGATAGAGACTAGGCATGACAAGGAGTCATATACCACAATCCCACTTGGCATCATACTTACAGATGATGAGATAGTGACAGTCTGTACAGAGGATACACCGGTGCTTCAGGTATTTTTAAATAACCGTGTAAAGGAATTTTCCACCAAGAAAAAGATGCGCTTTGTATACCAGATTCTTTACAGGATATCTGTACTGTATCAGAATGATCTGCGCATCATAGACAAGATGCGTACTGAGATTGAGGAGAGAGTCGGAGAGGATACAGAGGAGGATGATTTGATCGCGCTTCACGAGCTGGAATCCACACTCGTATACTTTGCCACATCGCTTCGTGCCAATGGAGTTGTGTTAGAGAGACTGACCAGATACAAGCGCCTTGAGCAGTATCCGGAGGATAAGGAGCTTCTCGGAGACGTGATTGTCGAAAATAAACAGGCTATTGAGATGACGGGAATTTACAGGGACATCATAAATGGTACCAGAGAGCTTATGAGCACGGTCATTGACAACAGACTTAACAATGTCATGAAGTCGCTCACAATCATCACACTTATCATGGCTATTCCGACAGTTATCTCAGGAATCTATGGCATGAATGTCAGTTCAAAGTGGGTGCCGCTTGCGACGACAGCACACGGATTTATGATTATAATAGGTGTTATGGTTGTCATATGTGTGCTGATACTGATTTTATTGAAGAAAAAGAGAATATTGTAATATATTGCATATTCATTAAAATGCCGCAGTGTTTCATAGAAAATAATGAAATACTGCGGCTGATTTTATTTTAGAACTGATTAGCAGATACTTTCAAAGCGTCCGCTTGCACCACAAGGCAGCACGAGTCCGTTTGAAGAAACCGGAAGACCAATTTCGCTTGCGGTTACTTTACCATCAAACTTTTTAAGCGCAGTGCTTATCATATAGGTGAGCACTGCAGGCTGTAAGCCAGTCGTATAGGAATTAATAAGGAAGAAAAGCGGCTTGTCGGTAAGGAGCTTTGCACAAAGCTGCACAAGCGGATATACGCTTTCCTCAATTTTCCAAATTTCACCCTTAGGACCTCTGCCGTATGACGGCGGATCCATTATGATGGCATCGTAATGATTGCCACGGCGGATTTCACGCTCAACAAACTTCACACAGTCATCCACAAGCCATCTGATAGGTGCGTCACCAAGACCGCTGCTTACAGCGTTTTCCTTAGCCCATGTGACCATGCCCTTTGAAGCGTCCACATGTGTGACAGCGGCGCCTGCGGCAGCGGCAGCAAGAGTGGCACCTCCGGTGTATGCAAAGAGATTTAATACCTTTACATCACGACCGCTTTTTTTTGCATCATAAATCTTCTTTGAAAACCAGTCCCAATTGGTAGCCTGCTCAGGAAACAGACCGGTGTGCTTGAAGCTGAATGGTTTTAAGTGAAATGTGAGCTCTTTATTAATAGGAAGAGAGTAGTTTATGGTCCACTCCTGCGGCAGATCAAAAAACTCCCACTCACCGCCGCCTTTCTTGCTTCTGTGATAGTGACCGTTAAGCTTTTTCCAGTTCTTATTAGTCTTTGGAGTGTCCCAAATTACCTGAGGATCTGGACGCAGCAAAATATATTTAGACCAGCGCTCAAGCTTTTCACCGCATGAGCAGTCAATAACCTCGTAATCTTTCCATCTATCTGCTAACCACATATGTTTATATTCCTTTCTTATCTGCGTGTAAAAATAAACTACACGTTGCTTGCATTTAATCGTGTTTCTTCTATAATAATATACGTGCAAAAGTATAATTTTTCAATGGAATATTACCCGAAATAAAAAAATAAATTTTTTTTGAAAAAAGTATTGCAATTATTGTAAACGTCATGTATAATATCACTTGCTGTGGCATGATAGCTATGAAGTTTGAAGTTACTGTCCATGAGACAGAGAATTCGGCGGAGCGAATGTCAAGTTAGGAAACTGACGGCAAGTCACTGTACAGAACAGATATGGTCTACAAAATGTAGAAACAACGTGTGAAAGTCCACAGGACACACACGGAGATGTGTACAGTCACCGCTTGTCGTACTGAAGTTAAAAGTGCGAAAAGGAGGCGACTTTTTTTATGGCAAGTCAAGTAATGAGAATTACTCTCAAGGCGTATGATCACGAGTTAGTAGATTCAAGCGCAAAGAAAATCATCGAGACTGTAAAGAAGAATGGATCACAGGTGAGCGGACCGGTACCTCTTCCAACAAAGAAGGAAGTAGTTACAATTCTTAGAGCTACTCACAAGTACAAGGATTCTCGTGAACAGTTCGAGCAGAGAACTCATAAGAGACTTATCGATATCATCAATCCAACACAGAAGACAACAGAGTCTTTATCAAGGATTGAAATGCCAGCTGGTGTTTACATTGATATCAAAATGAAGCAGAAATAAGCTTCAACAATTAATTAGTATATCCCCGAATGGTTTATATAGAAGATACAGTGCGAAAGCATAACGATCTAGTAGGCTGCTCTAGGATGAACGGTTCCGCTACTTGTTCCGGCTAATTCTTCGCGGGCTGGGTTGACAGGCAAGAGGCGTTCCGCTGTAGAAAACAGGAGGTAAAGAAATGAAGAAAGCGATTTTAGCAACAAAAATCGGTATGACACAGATCTTTAATGCAGATGGTGTATTAGTACCTGTAACTGTATTAGAGGCTGGTCCATGTGTTGTAACACAGATTAAAACTGTTGAGAATGACGGTTACAGCGCAGTTCAGGTTGGTTTCGGCGACAAGAAAGAGAAAGTCGTTGAGAAGGATGCCAACGGTAAAAAGAGTGTAGCACACAGACATGGTGTTAACAAGGCTCAGATGGGACACTTCAAAAAAGCAGGTGTTTCAGGAAAGAGATTCGTTCGCGAGTTCAAATTCGAAAACGCAGATGAGTACAATTTAGCAGATGAGATCAAGGCTGACATCTTCGCAGAGGGTGACAAGGTTGATGTAACTGCTATTTCAAAAGGTAAAGGTTTCCAGGGTGCTATCAAGAGACATGGACAGTCCAGAGGACCTATGGCTCACGGCTCCAAATATCATCGTCATGCTGGTTCCAATGGTGCTTGCTCCGATCCGAGTAAAGTATTCAAAGGAAAACACATGCCGGGACACATGGGAAGTAAGAAGATTACAGTCCAGAATCTCGTAGTTGTACGTGTTGACGCTGAGAACAACTTACTTCTGGTTAAAGGTTCAGTACCGGGACCTAAGAAATCTTTAGTAACTATCAAAGAAGCAGTAAAAGCTAACTAAGATTTGGCGAAGGAAGGAGGACACTTAAGATGGCTAACGTATCTGTTTATAATATCGAAGGTAAAGAAGTTGGTAAGATCGACTTAAGCGATGCTGTATTCGGTGTTGAAGTTAATGAACATCTTGTACACATGGCAGTTGTAAGCCAGCTTGCAAATAACCGTCAGGGAACACAGAAAGCAAAAACACGTTCTGAAGTTTCTGGTGGTGGAAGAAAACCATGGAGACAGAAAGGAACCGGTCATGCAAGACAGGGATCTACAAGAGCTCCACAGTGGACAGGCGGTGGAGTAGTATTCGCTCCGACACCGAGAGATTACTCTTTCAAACTTAACAAGAAAGAAAGAAGAGCAGCTCTCAAATCCGCTCTGACATCAAGAGTAGAAGAAAAGAAATTCATCGTTGTTGATGAAATTAACTTTGATGAAATCAAGACAAAGCAGGTTGCAAATATGCTTAAAGCTCTCAATGTTGAAGGCAAGGCTCTTATCGTAACACCCGAAAGTGATGCAAATGTTGTGCTTTCAGCAAGAAATATCGAGAAAGTTAACACAACTTATGCTACTAACCTTAATACTTACGAGGTGCTCAACAGCGGTAAGCTTGTTATAGCTAAGGACGCTCTCGGAAAAATCGAGGAGGTATATGCATAATGAAAAGTGTATATGACGTTATTAAAAGACCTATTGTTTCCGAGTCGAGCATGAACAATATGCAGGACAGGAAATATACATTTGAAGTTGCACTCACTGCCAATAAGATCGAAATCAAGCAGGCAGTTGAAAAGATTTTCCCGGGTACAATCGTTGAAAGCGTAACGACCATGAGAGTTCTCGGCAAGAAAAAGAGAATGGGTGTTCACGTTGGTAAAAGACCCGATTGGAAAAAGGCAATAGTTAAGCTGACTGAAGACAGCAAGACAATAGAATTCTTTGAGGGTATCAACTAATACCCACAGATTGAAGAAAGTGAGGAGAATTAAGGATGGCAATTAAGAAATACAATCCTACCTCCCCGGCAAGAAGAACTATGACGGTTTCGACCTTCGAGGAAATCACGGCTTCAAAGCCTGAAAAATCCCTCGTTAAGGCTCTTAAAAAACATGCCGGCAGGAACTCATACGGTAGAATTACCGTTCGCCACAGAGGCGGCGGTGCCAAGAAAAAATACAGAATAATTGATTTCAAAAGACTGAAAGACGGTATTCCGGCTTCCGTTATGACTATCGAGTACGATCCTAACAGAAGCGCAAACATCGCTCTTATTCAGTATGAAGACGGTGTAAAGAGCTATATTATCGCTCCTAACGGTCTTAAGGTTGGAGATACGGTTGTTTCCGGCGCAGGCGCAGACATAAAGCCCGGTAACACACTTGAGCTCAGCCAGATTCCCGTTGGTACACTTATTCACAATATTGAGCTTGCTCCCAAAAGAGGCGCTCAGCTCGTTCGTGCCGCAGGAAACGCTGCACAGCTTATGGCTAAGGAAGGCGACTATGCTCAGGTAAGACTTCCTTCCGGTGAAGTTAGAAAGATCAGAATCAACTGCCGTGCAACAATCGGTCAGGTTGGCAATCTCGATCATGAAAACATTTCAATCGGTAAAGCCGGAAGAAAACGCCACATGGGCTGGAGACCTACCGTTCGAGGCGTTGTTATGAACCCGAATGACCATCCCCACGGCGGTGGTGAAGGTAAGTCACCTATCGGCAGACCGAGCCCTGTTACACCTTGGGGTAAGCCTGCTCTCGGTTACAAGACCAGAAAGAAAAAGAACATTAACGACAAATTCATCGTTAAGAGAAGAAACGGTAAATAATAAATTTTTGTTAATCCTGAGGAAGGAGGCATAACATGAGCAGATCAATTAAAAAAGGACCTTACGTTGATGAACGTTTGTTAAAAAGAATAGTTGAAATGAACGAAGCAGGCGAAAAGAGAGTTCTCAAAACATGGAAAAGAGCAAGCACGATTTTCCCTGAAATGGTTGGTCACACAATCGCAGTTCATGACGGAAGAAAGCACGTTCCGGTATATCTTACAGAGGATATGGTAGGACACAGACTCGGAGAATTTGTTCCCACAAGAACATATAAGGGTCACGCAGGTGCTAAAACAAGCAAATAATTCGTATGCCAAAGATGATTTGGTGAAAGGAGGCAGCTTCTAATGGAGGCAAAAGCAACACTGAGCTACGCTCGTATTTCTTCAAGAAAAGTTAAAATCGTTCTTGATTTAATCAGAAACAAGCCTGTTGGAACAGCAATGGGTATTCTGAAAAATACACCTAAGGCAGCAAGTGAGCTGCTCATAAAGCTCCTTAATTCCGCAATCGCAAACGCAAGCAACAACCACAATATGGATGTTGACAAGCTTTACGTTGCAGAGTGCTTTGCAAATGCAGGTCCTACACTCAAGAGAGTTAGACCGGGAGCAAAGGGAAGAGCTTTTCGTATCAGAAAAAGAACAAGTCATATCACACTGGTGTTAAAGGAAAAAGAATAAAGAAGGAGGCTTAAACATGGGCCAGAAAGTCAATCCGCATGGTCTTCGTGTCGGCGTTATAGCTGACTGGGATTCCAAATGGTATGCTCCCAAGAGCGAGTACGGCAACAATCTTGTTGAGGATTACAAGATCAGAAAAATGCTTAAAAAGATGCTTTTTCAGGCAGGCGTTGCCCGTATCGAAATCGAAAGAGCGGCTAAGGTAAGAATCAATATTCACGCTGCAAAGCCCGGTATTATTATCGGAACAAAGGGCGCTGAAATAGAAAAAGTTAAAGCAGCTGTTACAAAGCTTATTAAAAAAGATGTTGTTATTAATGTTGTTGAAGTTAAGCAACCCGATTTGAGTGCTCAGCTCGTTGCCGAAAACATCGCAGCTCAGCTTGAAAAGCGTATTTCTTTCAGAAGAGCTATGAAGCAGGCAATGCAGAGAACTATGAGACTTAATGCAAAGGGTATCAAAACAACAGTATCCGGCAGACTCGGCGGTGCCGAAATCGCACGCTCCGAGCATTATCATGAAGGAACTATTCCGCTGCAGACTCTCAGAGCTGATATTGATTACGGTTTCTGGGAAGCTGATACAACCTACGGCAAAATAGGCGTAAAGGTTTGGATTTACAAGGGTGAAGTTCTTCCGGATAACAAAAAGGCGCGTAAGTCGGAAGGAGGAAAATAAATGTTACTGCCTAAGAGAGTTAAATACCGCAGAGTTATGCGCGGTCGTTTAAAAGGTAAGGCACTTCGCGGCAACAAGGTAACATACGGTGATTACGGTATAGTTGCTACGGAGCCGGCTTGGATCACAAGCAATCAGATCGAAGCTGCCAGAATAGCTATGACGCGTTATACAAAGAGAGGCGGTCAGGTTTGGATTAAGATTTTCCCTGACAAGCCCGTAACAGAAAAACCTGCCGAAACACGAATGGGTTCCGGTAAAGGTTCACCTGAATACTGGGTAGCAGTAGTTAAGCCCGGCAGAGTAATGTTTGAAATCGGCGGCGTTAGCGAAGCTGTTTCAAAGGAAGCTCTCAGACTTGCTATGCACAAGCTCCCCGTAAAGTGTAAGATTATTGCACGAGAGGAAGGTGACAGTAATGAAAACTAATGAGTTAAGAGATTTGTCCGTGGAAGAGCTCCAGACAAAGGAAAATGAGCTGAGAGCGGAACTTTTTAACCTTAAATTTCAGAATGCCACAAATCAGCTCGACAATCCGATGAGAATTGTTGAGGTTAAAAAGACTATTGCACGAGTTAAGACCATTATCAGAGAACGCCGCACGGCCGCTGAATGAGAGGAGGATGTAAATAATGGAAAGAGCATTAAGAAAAACCAGAATAGGTAAAGTAACCAGCAATAAAATGGATAAGACCATTGTTGTTTCCATCGTTGATAACGTAAAGCATCCCTTATACGGCAAAATCGTAAAGCGTACGATTAAGTTTAAGGCGCATGATGAAAACAACGAGTGCAACATTGGCGATACAGTAAAAATCATGGAAACCAGACCCCTCTCTAAGGATAAGAGATGGAGATTGGTTGAAATTGTTGAAAAAGTTCAATAATTCGGATTGGAGGATTATGTATGGTACAGCAGCAATCATTGCTCAAGGTTGCCGATAATACCGGCGCAAAAGAGCTTATGTGTATCAGAGTTTTAGGCGGCTCCACCAGAAGATACGGAAACATTGGCGATGTAATCGTTGCCAGCGTTAAGAAAGCAATCCCCGGCGGAGTTGTTAAAAAAGGTGATGTTGTTAAGGCTGTTGTTGTCAGATCCGTTAAGGGTGTTCGTCGTAAGGACGGCTCCTACATCAGATTTGATGAAAATGCGGCAGTTATCATAAAGGACGACAAAACCCCGAGAGGAACCCGTATTTTCGGGCCGGTAGCAAGAGAGCTCAGAGACGGAGAATATATGAAGATTCTCTCTCTGGCACCCGAGGTACTGTAATTTTAGGAGGTGTAACAATTGAGTAAAGTTCACGTTAAAAAAGGCGATAACGTTTCTGTACTGTCCGGTAAGGATAAGGACAAAAAAGGCGAGGTTTTAACAGTTATACCGTCCGAAGGAAAAGTTATAGTCAAGGGCGTTAATATCGTTACAAAACATCAGAAGCCCAGAAATGCCGCAGATCAGGGCGGTATTATTCACCAGGAAGCCGCTATCCCGGCGTGCAAGGTTATGCTTGTTTGCCCTAAGTGCGGTAAGGCTTCAAGAACCGGTAAGAAGGTTCTCGAAGACGGTGAAAAGGTAAGATTTTGCAAAAAATGCGGCGAAGTTATCGACTAATTCGCTTCGAAAGGAGGTATATCAATGTCAAGAATGGCTGAAAAGTATAAAACAGAAGTTGCTCCTGCACTTATGCAGAAGTTTGGTTATAAAAGCCCCATGCAGATACCGAAGCTTGAAAAAATCGTTGTCAATGTAGGTGTGGGCGAAGCAAAGGATGATTCCAAGGCTCTTGATGCTGCAGTTGGCGATATTGCAACAATCACCGGTCAGAAGCCTGCTATTACAAAGGCTAAGAAGTCAGTGGCTGCCTTCAAAATCAGAGCAGGTATGAACATCGGCTGCCGTGTAACACTTCGCGGTGAGAGAATGTACGAATTCCTCGACAGACTCTTCAATGTTGCACTCCCCCGTGTTCGTGACTTCCGCGGAATCAACGGCAATGCTTTCGATGGCAGAGGAAATTATACCCTCGGCATCAAGGAACAGCTGATTTTTCCTGAAATTGAATATGATAAGATTGATAAAGTGCGCGGTATGGACATTAGCTTTGTTACAACTGCTGCTACCGATGAAGAGGGCAGAGAGCTGCTTTCGTTAATGGGTGCACCGTTCCAGCGCAACTAATTGAGAGGAGGATAAACCGTTGGCTAAAAAAGCGATGATCTTAAAACAGCAGAAAACTCCTAAATACTCTACAAGAGCTTATACAAGATGCAAAATATGCGGCAGACCTCACGCTTATTTGCGTAAGTTCGGAATTTGCCGTATATGTTTCAGAGAGTTGGCTTATAAAGGACAGATACCGGGCGTTAAAAAGGCGAGCTGGTAAAAACTGTATACTACTGGAAGGAGGTAGGAATTATGCATATAACCGATCCTATTGCTGATATGCTTACGCGTATCAGAAACGCAAATTCAGAAAAACATGAATCTGTTGATGTTCCTGCTTCTAATCTGAAGAAGGCTATTGCCCAGATTCTTTTAGAAGAAGGTTACATCAAGAATTATCAGATTATAGATGACGAAAAGCAGGGACTTATCAAAATTACTCTTAAATACGGCGAAAACAAAACCAAGGTTATCTCCGGTCTTAAGAGAATTTCCAAGCCCGGCCTCAGAGTTTATGCCGGAAAGGATGAGCTTCCTAAGGTTCTCAAGGGCCTCGGAATTGCAATCGTTTCCACTTCACAGGGAATTATGACCGATAAGAAAGCAAGAAAGCTCAATATCGGCGGCGAAGTTCTCGCATTTATTTGGTAATTACTATTTTAATTATGGAGGTGTGTTAAATGTCACGAATTGGTAGAATGCCAATTACAGTGCCTGCAGGAGTAGACGTTAAAATAGATGATGCCAATGTCATTAGCGTAAAAGGTCCTAAAGGTACCCTGCAAAGAAATTTGCATAAGGACATGATCGTAAAGGTGGAAGGTAACGTGATTACTGTTGAGCGTCCTTCCGAAGATAGAATGCACAAATCACTTCACGGTCTTACAAGAACACTTGTAAACAATATGGTTACCGGTGTTACGGAAGGATTTGCAAAAAATCTTGAAATAAACGGTGTTGGTTACAGAGCAGCCCTCAAGGGTAAGACTCTTGAATTATCACTCGGATATTCACATCAGGTTTTTGTTGAACCCGTTGAAAACATTACTTTCGAGGTTCCGAGCCCCAACCAGATTATCGTTCGCGGTATCGACAATCAGGTTGTAGGTCAGATTGCAGCGGAGATCAGAGAAAAGAGACCTCCGGAACCCTATAAGGGCAAGGGAATCAAGTACGCTGATGAACACATCAGGCGTAAAGAAGGTAAGACCGGTGCGAAGAAATAATAAAGGAGTGATATGTTGTGATTAAAAGACCGGACTCAAATAAAAACAGAGTTGCAAGACACGAAAGAGTTAGGAAGACGGTTTCCGGTACTCCGGAGCGTCCCCGTCTCAATGTTTACAGAAGTCTGAAAAACATGTATGCTCAGATTATTGATGACGTTAACGGTAAAACCTTGGTAAGCGCATCAACACTTGACAAGGAGCTCAGCTCAAACTACGGCGGCAATAAGGAAGCTGCAAGAGAGGTTGGTAAGCTCGTTGCTAAGAGAGCATTGGAAGCAGGAATAAAGGCAGTTGTATTTGACCGTGGAGGATATATCTATCACGGACGTGTAATGGAGCTTGCCGAAGGCGCCAGAGAAGGCGGATTAGAGTTTTAAGAAGGAGGGTTAACAAATGGCTGAAAGAATCGATGCGAATACACTTGATATTAAGGAAAAGGTTGTTTCGCTCAACCGTGTCGCTAAGGTTGTTAAAGGTGGTAGAACCTTCCGTTTTTCCGCACTTGTTGTAGTTGGTGACCAGAACGGTCATGTTGGCTGCGGTACGGGTAAGGCTGCCGAAATTCCGGATGCAATCCGTAAAGGCATTGAAGACGCAAAAAAGAATATGATTACAGTTCCTATGGTTGAAACAACCATTCCTCATGAAATAATCGGTACTTACGGTGCAGGTGAAGTTCTTCTTAAGCCTGCCGGAAAAGGTACCGGTGTTATCGCAGGCGGCGGAGCGCGTGCCGTTTTGGAACTTGCCGGCATTAAGGATGTAAGAACAAAATGCTTGCGTTCAAACAATCCCAAGAATGTAGTTTGCGCTACAATTCAGGGACTTTCCGAGCTCAAAGACGCTGAGGAAGTTGCTAAGCTTCGCGGTAAGACTGTTGAAGAACTGTTAGGTTAAGGAGGTTACGACGTGGCTAAATTAAGTGTTACACTCGTAAAAAGCACAATTGGCAGAAAGGACGACCAGATTGCTACGGTTGAAGCTTTGGGCCTCAAAAAAATCAGAGATGTCAAAATCCATGAGGATAATGCCGCTATCAGAGGCATGATTAAGAAGGTTTGCCATCTGGTTGAAGTTAAAGAAGTTAACTAACTGAAGGAGGTGTTAGCTGATGAAGTTACATGAACTTTCTCCTGCACCGGGTTCGGTGAAGGATGCAAAAAGAAAGGGACGCGGTCACGCTACCGGAAACGGTAAAACAGCAGGTCGCGGTCACAAGGGTCAGAAGGCTCGTTCGGGCGGCGGTGTCAGACCGGGCTTTGAAGGCGGACAGATGCCCCTTGCAAGAAGATTGCCTAAGCGTGGATTTACCAATATCTTCGCTAAGGAATATGTAGAAATAAACGTAGCTCAGCTTGAAAGATTCGAGAACGGAACCGTAGTTACACCCGAACTCCTTAAGGAAACGGGCGTTATCTCAAAAATCTGTGACGGGGTCGTAGTATTGGGCAGAGGTGAAGTTACAAAGAGTCTTACCGTTCAGGCTGCCAGATTTACTAAGTCTGCAGAAGAAAAAATTGCCGCAGCCGGCGGAAAGGCTGAGGTGATGTAATTGTTTAAATCTGTTGTTAACGCATTTAAAACTAAGGAGCTCAGAAAAAAGATTTTATATACTATTTTCCTCCTTATAATATTCAGATTAGGCGAATTCATTACTGTTCCGGGAGTTAATGCGTCAGCACTTAAGGACGCACTCGGAAATTACGATGCACTCGGTTTTATGGATATGATTTCAGGTGGCGGTCTTTCTCAGATGTCCGTGCTTGCAATGTCCATCACCCCGTACATCAACTCTTCAATTATCATGCAGCTTCTTACAGTTGCTATCCCTGCTCTTGAAAGACTTTCAAGAGACGGCGATGAAGGCAGAAAGAAAATCGCACAGTACACAAGGTATCTTACTGTTGTGCTTGCGTTCATTCAGTCAACCGGTATGTACTTCGGTTTCACCGGATTGATCGAAAACAGAAACGCTCTTTCTTACCTTACTGTTATTCTTTCCCTCACAGCAGGAACCGCGTTCCTTATGTGGCTTGGCGAAAAGATTACCGAAAACGGTATCGGAAACGGTATTTCGCTTATCATCTTTGCAGGTATCGTTTCAAGATTTCCGAGTATTGCTACAACAATTTACGAAAATATCAAGGCAGGAAGCCTCAGCTATATCGTTGCTTTAATATTTGTTGTTGTACTTGTTGCTGTATTCGGCTTCATCGTTCTCATGAATGATGCTGAACGCAGAATTCCCGTTCAGTATGCAAAACGAGTTGTCGGCAGAAAGATGTACGGCGGCCAGAGCACATACATTCCGATTAAGGTTAGTATGGCAGGCGTTATCCCGATCATCTTTGCAATGTCAATTATGATGTTCCCGGCTACAATTATGCAGCTTTTCGGTAAGAGTGATAATTGGGTTATGAGAAATATTTTCTCATCCAATTCTTGGATTTATATTATCCTTTATTTCCTTCTCATATTGTTCTTTACATTCTTCTATACGAAGATTCAGTTCAATACGATTGAAATTGCAAACAATATGAAGAACAACGGTGGTTCAATCCGTGGTATTCGCCCCGGCAAGCCCACATCCGACTATATTGATAAGTCGCTTAACAAGATCACTATGGCAGGTGCTGTATTTATCGGTCTTGTTGCTGTAATCCCGATGATTCTTGCAAAGATATTCAATCTCGGCGGAATTGCAATCGGCGGTACATCACTCCTTATCGTAGTTGGTGTTATTTTGGAAACAGGTAAGCAGATTGAATCTCAGATGATGATGAGAAATTACAAGGGCTTCCTTGAATAATTCCGGATGGTGACAAGCATGAATATTATTATGTTGGGTGCCCCCGGAACGGGAAAAGGCACACAAGCCGAAATTATTGCAAAGAAATATAATATTCCCACTATTTCAACCGGAGCTATGCTTCGCGCGGCTATTTGCGAGGGCACGGAGTTCGGAAAAATGGCGAAGGAATTGATTGATGCAGGTAAGCTTGTCGGTGACGATGTTATCATCGGTATGATTTCCGAAAGACTTAAAAATCCCGATTGTGCAAACGGATTTATCCTTGACGGTTTTCCCCGTACAATCGCTCAGGCAGACGCTTTGGAGGAGCTTGGCGTAAAAATTGATCTTGCTCTTTCGTTTGAGCTTGCCGATGAGGTGATTATTAAGAGACTTGCCGGAAGACGCGAATGTCCCAAGTGCAGGGCAACATTCCATATCGAAAACAAGCCGTCTGCAGAAGGCGATAAGTGTGATCAGTGTCACGCTGAGCTTATCACTCGTGATGATGATAAGCCGGAAACAATTAAAAACCGCCTTAAAGTTTATTACGAACAGAGTGAGCCTCTCAAAGGCTATTATGACAAGAAGGGCGTTCTCAAACAGGTCAATGCCGATGACACTCTGGATAATATCACAAAGAATGTTTTTGAGATTATCGAGGCGCTTTGATTATGATATCTGTTAAATCACAAAAAGAAATACAAAAAATGAGGGCAGCCGGAATAATCGCTGCCGAGGTTCTTGAAATCTTGGAGAAAAGCGTTGTTCCGGGTGTCACAACGGCAGAACTTGACAGAATTGCTCACGATTATATCGTTTCGCATAAGGCTACGCCGTCATTCCTTAATTACAGGGGATTTCCGGGTTCGATTTGCGCATCTGTAAACGATGTGGTAATTCACGGCATCCCGAGTAAGAACAAGGTGATTAAAGAGGGCGATATAGTCAGCGTCGATATAGGCGTGTTTCTGGACGGTTATCATGCCGATTGCGCAAGAACATTCGGTGCAGGCAGGATAAGCAGTGAGGCGCAAAGACTGATTGATGTTACAAAGCAGAGCTTTTTCGAAGGAATCAAATTTGCAAAGGCCGGAAATCATCTTTATGATATATCCAAAGCGATACAGCAGTATGTTGAAATGAACGGTTTTTCAGTTGTAAGAGATTTGGTTGGTCACGGAATAGGAACCAATATGCATGAGGAACCGCAGATTCCTAACTTCAAACAGATAGGCAGAGGAATAAGGCTGAAACCCGGAATGACTCTCGCAATTGAGCCAATGGTAAATGCAGGCGCTTATGACGTCTGGTTTGAAGATGATGACTGGACTGTAGTGACCCAGGACGGAAGCTATTCGGCACATTATGAAAATACAATACTTATT
>ERZ827440.2850-NODE-2850-length-14151-cov-2.958428_pt1 | contig 14151 bp, 11 predicted proteins | sample MGYA00519774_ERZ827440 | MGnify/ENA primary metagenome ERZ827440 (study PRJEB31778, sample SAMEA3449302) | human gut metagenome | biome: human gut; feature: human-associated habitat; material: faeces | place: United Kingdom | collected 2010/2012 ... | reverse complement strand
CCGGAGCAGCAGCCGCGCCACGCTGCCCGCGAACACCAGCGGCGCGGTCAGCCTGCCGGAAAAATGCCCGCCGCCCGCGACGTCCTGAAAGCCGCCGAATTTGACCTGCGCGGTATAGTCGGCATGTCCGGGGCGCGGAACATCCACGAGATTGCTGTAATCCTGCGAGCGGGTGTTGGTGTTTCGGATGATAGCGCTGAGCGGCGCGCCGCAGGTTACGTTTCCGACGAGACCTGAGAGAAACTCCGGGGCGTCTGCCTCCTTTCGCGGCGTGGACCAGGCGTTCTGCCCGGGGGCGCGCCGGCGAAGAAATGCGGAAAGCTCGTCCATGTCAATCGCGAAGCCGGCGGGAAGACCCGAAAGGCTCATGCCGATTGCCGGGCTGTGCGACTGCCCGAAGATGGAAAGCTCCAGAACCTCGCCGTGATAAAAGCTGCTCATGTGCGGTCTCCTTTCAGTGTGTCCAGCGTCTGCCAGAACGAAGGATAGGATTTGGACGTGCATTGTGCGCCCAGCACCGTGACGGGCGCTTTGCAGCCGCCTGCGAGAACTGCCGCCAGCATGGCGATGCGGTGATCGCCGAAGGAATCGGCGCTGCCGCCTGAAAGCTGCGGGCAGCCTGTGAGGATCAAGCCATCTGGCAGTTCCTGTGCCTGCCCGCCGAGGGCGTTCACGGTCTCGGCGACGGTGTGCAGCCGGTCGGATTCTTTGAGACGGAGCCTTGCGGCGTTGCGGATTTCGGTTTTGCCGCGCGCTAAGGCGGCGACGGCAGCGATGGCAGGGATTAAATCCGGGATGGGACCTGCGTCAATGGAAATGCCGTGAAGCGGCGCGCTTCGGACCAGAATGCCGTCTGCCTGCGTCTGAACCTCCGCACCGAACGCGCGCAGAAGCTCCAGAACCGCCCGGTCTGCCTGATTACTGCGCACGTTCAGACCGGTCGCAAGAATACCGGGCTGAGACAGCGCGCCCGCGCAGAGGAAAAACGCCGCGCCGGACCAGTCTCCCTCGGCGCTGCAGCCGTCCGGGAGCGCACAGCGCTGGTTTCCGGGAATGGAAAGGCAATTTCCGTTTTGGGAAAAGCGGATTCCGGATTTTAAAACGGCGTCCTGCGTCATGGAAAAGTAGCTTGCTGATTGGAGCGCACCCGTAATTTCCAGCGTGCTGTCTCCATCCAGCAGCGGCAGGGCAAATAACAGCCCCGACAGATACTGCGACGACACATCGCCGGGAAGGGAAAAGCGCCCCGGCTGCAGCTGCCCGGAAACATGAAGCGCAGAGCCCACGCGCCGGATGGTCATGCCGTGCGCCGTCAAGACCTCGTCCAGCGGGTGCAGCGGACGCTCGGGGAGTCTGCCTTCCATCTGAAACACGCCGGAAAGCCCCAGCGCGCCCAGAACAGGCAGAAGAAAGCGAAGCGTTGAGCCGCTTTCCCGGCAGGGGAGCTTACATAATCCATCCGGCTTCCGGCTTGCAAAGACCGGCGTGACGGAAATGCGGCTTTCTTCGTGCGTGATTTGCGCGCCCATCGCGGTTAAGCAGTCGATGGTGGCAAGAATGTCGTCGGAGAAGGTATCGCACAAAACCGTAACAGGTGCGGTTCCGAGCGCGGCGCAGATCAGAAGCCGGTGCGCGTGCGATTTGGATGCGGGCGCGCGGAAGCTGCCGGAAAGACTGCCCGGCGCAACCACGCGGTTCATTGCGCGCCTCCGGCGGTGAGCCAGTCGGGAACGTCGCAGACCGGAACAGGAACGAGCATGCAGCGCCCGATTTTTTCGGGAACGACAAGCGTCACCGTACCGCCCATGGTCTTTTTGTCGCTGCGCACAATACCCAGAAGAGAAAGCGCAGGATAGGGGACCTCTGTCGGCAGATGATACTGCTTCAGAAGCGCAATCAGCTGCTCAAGGGTATCTTCTTTGCAGTAGCCTTTCTTCACTGCGGCGCGCGTCATCATGACCATGCCGATGGCGACCGCGCAGCCGTGGCTGATGGAAAACGCGCTGGCGGCTTCCACCGCGTGACCGAACGTGTGCCCGAGGTTTAAATACTGGCGCGCGCCGGTGTCGAATTCGTCTTCCTCCACGACATCGCGCTTCATCGAGATGCAGAACTCCAGCATGTGTTCGAGCTGCTCGCGCGGCGGCGTTTTCTGCAGGTCCTCAAAAAAGGCGTGGCTTTTGAGCATTGCCGCCTTGATCACCTCGGCGCAGCCGTCGTAGAAAACGGGGTCGGGGAGCGTGGACAGAGCGTGCGGGTCGCAGAGGACCAGAGACGGCTGGCAGAATGCGCCGACGAGATTTTTGCCCGCCGGAAGATCGACCGCCGTCTTGCCGCCGACCGAGGAGTCGACCTGCGACAGAAGCGTTGTCGGAATCTGTACGAACCGGACCCCGCGCAGGTAGGTCGCCGCGGCAAAGCCAGCCATATCTCCGACCACGCCGCCGCCGAGCGCAACAACAAGACCCTTGCGTGACAGGTGCCGCGCAGCAAGCGCATTTAAAATGTCGGCGTAGACCGAGAGATTCTTCGACTGCTCGCCATGGGGGAAGGTAAAACTGGTTACGTCGAACCCGGCTTTTTGCATCGAAGCGAGCACTGTTTCGCCATAAAGATCCCAGACGGTGTCGTCGCTGACAATCAGCGCCTCGCCTGCGCCGCAGACGGTTTTGATTTCTTCGCCCGCGCGCTCAAGAACGCCGCGCTCAATCAGAATGTCGTAGCTTTTCGAGGCGTTTACATGAATGGTTTTCATCTGCCGTCGACCTCCTCCTTGCGCCGCTTTCCGTCGTCCAGCAGCTTTGTAAGCCCCGCAAGGTCCTGTGTTTCCAGCGCCTTCTGATAGGCGGCAAGATTTTCGGACAGAACGGAAAGCTCCTGCATCAGATAATCGCGATTTTCCAGAAACAGCTCTGCCCACATCTGCGGGTTGAGCCACGCCACGCGGGTCATATCCTTGTAGCTGCCGGCAGAGAAACCCTTGTGACTGCCTGCCGTGGGGCTTTTGATGTAGGCATTGGAGACCACATGCGCCAGCTGCGAGGTAAAGGCGATCATCCGGTCGTGTTCTTCCGCCGTGGTGACGGAGAATTTTCCGAACTCCGCCGGGGCAAGCAGGTCCTTGGCGCGCTGCAGCAGGTCAATGTCGTCGAAGACCGGCGGGACGAGGACCATCGGTGCGCCGTGGTACAGATTTACCCGCGCGTATTTAAAGCCCGAGTTGTGCGTGCCTGCCATCGGGTGCCCGCCGAGGTAGGTAAAGCCGTGTTCCTGCGCCAGCGGGAAAAGTGCCCGGCAGACCACGCGCTTGGTACCGCAGCAGTCAATGACCATCGGCTTTTTGCCGATGTACGGCGCCATTTGCGTGACGTATGCGATGGCGGCTTCGGGGTAGATGGCAACGAGGACGATGTCGCACGTGCCGATGTTCTCTTTGGTGAGCGGCGCGGAGACCGCGCCTTCAATTTGTGCAAAGGACAGAACGCTCTCGTCGCGGTCAAAGGCGAGGACCTCATGTCCTGCCTCGCTGTATGCCTTTGCAAACGAGCCTCCGATCAGACCCAGACCGACAATTCCGGCTCTCATTGTGAAACAGCCTCCCGTACCTTCATGACCTTTGCGGAAAGCTCTGCAAACTGCGAGGGGGTCAGCGACTGCGCGCCGTCGCACAGCGCGTGAATCGGGTCATTGTGGACCTCGACCATGATACCGTCTGCGCCGCCTGCCGTTGCGGCAAGTGCCATCGGCGTCACGAGACGGGCAAGACCGGTCGCGTGGCTGGGGTCGACGACGACGGGAAGATGCGAAAGCTCATGGAGCATCGGAACGGCGGAGAGATCGAGTGTGTTTCTGGTGTAGCTCTCGTAGGTGCGGATGCCGCGCTCGCAGAGGATAACCTGCTCGTTGCCGCTTGCCATGATGTACTCGGCGCTCATCAGAAGCTCTTTCATCGTCGCAGCAATGCCGCGCTTTAATAAGATGGGCTTTTTCGTCTTGCCGAGCTCCTTGAGAAGATCGAAGTTTTGCATGTTGCGCGCGCCGACCTGAATCAGATCGACGTCTTCAAACAGGTCCAGATGGCGCACGTCCATGATCTCGGTGACAATCGGAAGACCGGTTTCCTTCTTCGCAACCGACAAAAGCCGAAGACCCTCTGCCTTGAGACCCTGGAAGTCATACGGAGACGTGCGGGGCTTGAACGCGCCGCCGCGCAGCAGCTTTGCGCCCGCCTTCTTCACATCGTTGGCAACGCCCACGATCTGTTCTTCCGACTCGACCGAGCAGGGACCTGCGATCATCGCGAAGTTGCCGCCGCCGATTTTGACGCCGCTGACATCGACAATCGTATCGTCCGGATGGAACTTGCGGTTGCAGCATTTGAACGGGTCGGAGACGCGGCGCACGGCGTCGACGATATCGAGGCTTGCAATCAGGTCCATGTCGACGGATTTCGTGTCGCCGATGAGTCCGAGGACGGTCTGATAATCGCCCTGCGAAATATGGACGCCGAGATTCTGGGCTTTGAACCAGCTGATCAGCTGGTCACGGCGGGCTTCACTTACGTTCGGTTTCAAAATAACGATCATGGTCTTGCACCTCCAAAAAATAAGGGCGGCACAGGGAATCTGTGCCGCCCGAAAAACCTTGGTTTTGTCGTTTTTTGCGCATCACAAATTGCCCTTACTATTGCAAATAGTAAAGTAAAAGTAATATGCGCCAAAAACAAACTGAGCCATTGTCGGTTCTCCTCATCTAAGATGGTCTCATTCTAGCGCTGCAATGTGCAAAAGTCAATGGCAAAATCAGCCAATCGGCAGAAAAAGTTGAAGGATGCTTGACAAAATTGTCTATTTGCGATAGACTAAGTTTGTCCATAGATAACAGACAGGAGAGAAACGACATGGCAGAAGGAAAACTCGGCGCGGTCGAGTCGCGCTTTGCGGATATCGTCTGGGCGCATGCGCCGCTTGCCTCAAGGGAGCTGGCGAGGCTCTGCGAGCAGGAGCTGGGTTGGAAGCGGACGACGACGTATAACGTTCTGCGTAAGCTCTGCGAGAGAGGTCTTTTTCAGAACGACGGCGGCACGGTCCGGGCGCTCGTCTCGCGCGAGGCGTTTTACTGCTCACAGGGAGAGGCGCTGGTCGATTCGGCGTTCGGCGGGTCGCTGCCTGCATTTTTGGCAGCGTTTACGAAGCGGCGCGCGCTCAGCCGCAGCGAAATCGAGAAAATACAGAAGATGATCGACGAGGCGGAGGCGTAATATGGGAGCTTTCTTTGAAGCATTGGTCAACCATTCGGATCGAATTTTTTCCGCGCTTCTCAACCGGGCGGTTGCGGCGACGCTTCTGCTCCTGGCGGTGTGCGTGTATCGCGCGCTGTCTCCGAAGGCGCCGAAGTGGTCGCGGCTTTTCCTATGGGCGCTGGCGGGGCTGCGGCTGTGTCTGCCGTTTTCCATCCGAAGCGCTTGGAGCCTGGTTCCGAGCGAGAAAATCCTCGACTATGAGACAGCGCAGTATGCGGCAAAGCCGGAGATCACAAGCGGCATTGCCGCGCTCAACCAGGCGGTGAATCCGGCATTCGGAGAGAGCTTTGCGGCAACCCCGGCGGCAAGCGCCAATCCTTTGCAGATCTGGATGCATTTTGCGGGGATTGTCTGGGCGGTCGGCGTTCTGGCGCTGCTGCTTGCGGCGCTGGTGAGCGTTTGGAAACTCCGGCGGCGCGTACAGGCGTCCATCGAGCTTACAAAGGGCGTGCGGCTGTGCGACGCGATCGATACGCCGTTTCTGCTGGGGCTTTTCCGCCCGACGGTCTATCTGCCGTCGCAGCTGTCGCAGCAGGAGCGGGACGTTGTGCTGGCGCATGAAGCGGCACATAAAACGCACGGCGACTGCATCTGGAAGCTCCTTGGCTACGGCATTCTGTGTGCCTACTGGTTTTATCCACCCGTTTGGCTGGGGTATGCGCTTTTCTGCCGCGATCTGGAGCTGGCGTGCGACGAGCGGGCGGTGAAGCGCCTCAGCCTTGAAGGAAAAAAGCGCTATGCGAGCGTGCTGCTTTCCTGCAGCGTGCCGCGCGGGAGCTTCCCGGTCTGCCCGCTGGCGTTCGGTGAGGTGAGCGTGAAAGAGCGCGTGAAGCGGGTGCTCGAAAAAAAGCCCGCAAAGGCGCTTATCGCGCTGGCGCTTGCGGTCTGCCTTGTGATCGGCGTGTGCTTCCTGACAGCGAAGCAGGATGAGCAGATCTACGGTCTGTCCGCCGGCAGCTATGTCATGGACGAAGCGGATGCAGTTCAGATTCTGCCGTCGCGGGTAAGCTTCCGGATGTCCGGCAATCGGCACGAATTTGTATTTATGCTCAGTCCGATTTCCTCTTATTATATGGCGGGAGACTATACAATAAACGACGGCTTCGTAACCTGCTCCGACGGGACGTATACGCTCGTCTTCAAAATTCAGGACAACGACACCATCGTTCTGCAAATTCCGAATCAGGACGGACTTCATATGAGTGGACTCTTTATTCCAAACGGGACGGAATTTCACTATGAAGCGCCGAGCCGCGGAACGCTCACCTTCCATGCCGAGCCGGCAAGCGCCAACGCCATGCGGGCGGATTTCCGCCTCGATTTCGGCAAGGCATTGGATTACGGCGAGGTCTGGGCAGAATGCTGGCAGGACGGCGCGTGCACAAAATCGGAACCTTTGGTGCTGAATCGGGAGGACGAACAGCTGCATCTTTCGTTTCAGGTGCAGGGCAGCGAAGCGCAGAATGCGCCAGCCGTACAGGTTTCGATGCAGAGCGGGGCTTCCGATGCCGTTCTGACAAGATTTGCACTGCCCGACACGATGCTGGGCTTCGGCTTCAAGTCCTATGAAGACGGGACAGAGCTTCCGCTTCAGGACGGGGAGGACGTCGTGCTGGCCTCGCTGGTCCCGGACCTTGGAGACGGTGTACGCATGTATAGCTGCACCGAATTGGCTGCAATGCCGGAGCTTTATCAGGAAGCGGACAGTATCCTGATTGTCAAGGCGGCGTTCGGAAGCGGTCTGCCGCCGCAATAAAATGAGCCCTCCAGCCGGAGGGCTTTTCTGCGTCCGGCAAAAATTTTTCTTTTTTGCGTGCAACCGATGCATCTGTTTCTCGTCTTGAATGGCAGAGGGACATGAAAAAGGAGGAATTCTTATGAAACCGAAAAAGCTGCTTGCCGCACTTCTGGCCGCCGCCTGTTTTCTGGGCACGACCGGCTGCGCCTCACAAAGCATCGCGGCAACCGATCTGACGAAAAACGTCAAAAAAGCAGAGCAAACCGTGTGCTTTGACGAAGATACGCAAGACAAGACCATCGAAGAAGTGACCGGCTTCGGCGTAAGGCTCCTGCAAAACGAAATGGAAAAAAACAATCCGCTGCTTTCCCCCTTGAGCATTGCGTCCGCGCTTTCCATGACGGTCAATGGCGCCGTCGGAGAGACAAAAACGCAGATGGAAAACGTTCTGGGCGCGAACGCGGACACGCTTTCTTCCATCTTTGCTGCACTTCAGAACGCAAAAAAGGACGACAAGCAGATGAATCTTGCCAACTCCATCTGGCTCAAGGACACGCCGACGCTGCACGTCGAAGATGCGTTCCTGCAGCAGAATGCAGACAGCTATGCCGCAGAGATTTACAGCGCGCCCTTCGACGATTCGACGAAGACCGCAATCAACGACTGGGTCAGCAGACAGACAGACAAAATGATTCCGAAAATCCTCGATGAGATTCCGGGCGATGCGGTCATGTATCTTGTGAGCGCCCTGGCGTTTGACGCGAAGTGGGACAGACCCTTCAAATCCTACGAGGTGTGGGACGGAGCGTTTACCGCGCGCAATGGGCAGGAGCAGACCGGAGACTTTCTCCACGGCACGGTCGGGCAATATCTCTCGGACGAACACGCGGAGGGCTTCCTGAAACCTTATGCGGATGGGAAATACGCCTTTGCCGCGCTGCTGCCGGATAAAACAACCAACATAGAAAATTATGTCAACCAGTTGACAGGCGAGCGGCTTCATGCTATACTTGCCTCTCCGATTGACGAAAGCGTGGAAATTGCGCTGCCGAAGTTCAGAGCAGAGTTTTCTGCCGAGCTTTCCGAGAATCTGAAAGCGCTCGGCATGACGGATGCGTTTGACGGCGCGAACGCCGACTTTACCGCCCTCGGCACGTCCGACGAAGGGAACATCTATATCTCGCGCGTGCTGCACAAGACCTTTATTCAGGTCGACGAAGAGGGCACGAAAGCTGGCGCGGCGACGGCGGTGGAGGCAGCGACGGAAAGTGCGGCGCTCTACCCGCACAGCGTCCTTTTGAACCGACCCTTTGTGTACATGATCGTCGATCTGGAAACCGGGCTTCCCATTTTTCTCGGCGCTTTGACAGCGCTGCCGGAGGTGTGATACAATGCGTTTGAAAAAATTCGTGGCAGCAGGACTTGCTGCAGTGCTGGCGCTTTCGATGGCAGGCTGCGCGCCGGCTGTGGAAAGCTGCCCTGCGGCGGAAAAAGAAACGACGCCGGAAACGTCTGCGCTTGCTGCGCCGGTTTATCCCGAAATGGCGCAGTACCCGGACGAATCGGCGTATTGGAAAAAGGACGGCTCGTTTGACGACGACGGCTTTTCCAAGGTATACGATGCCTGGTGGGCAGACAAGCGGGCGCGTAATAACCTGCAGCTTCCGGACCCGGACGGCATGCAGCGCTTCCTGCGCACTTCGACCGGAACGATGCTGGCGCAGGGCGGCGGGCAGAACCTCGTCTATTCGCCGCTGAATGTGTACATGGCGCTCTCGATGCTCTGCGAGTGCACCGACGGCAATTCCCGCGCGCAGATTTTGACCCTTCTGGGGCAGAGCGATCTTGCGTCGGTGCGCGCACAGGCAAGCGCGCTCTGGAACGCCAACTACTGCGCCGATGGCGCGGTGACGAGCGTTCTGGCAAGCTCCCTGTGGCTGCGAGACGGCACAAATTATGTGCAGAGTACGCTCGATACGCTGGCAAAGACCTACTACGCCTCGACGTTTTCCGGGGAAATGGGAAGTGACGATTACAATAAGGTGCTGCAAAGCTGGCTGAACGAGCAGACGGGAGGTTTGCTGCAGGAGCAGGCGTCCGGCGTCTCATTTGATCCAGATACGATTCTGGCGCAGGCGACGACGATCTATTACCGCGCCAAATGGTCGGAGGAATTTTCCAAGAGCCAGACGAGCGAAGGAACCTTCCACGCGGCAGCAGGCGATCTCACGTGCGATTTTATGCACCGGTCCGGTTCCGACACCTATTACTGGGGCGAGCAGTTCGGCGCAATCGAGCTTCCGCTGCGCGAAAGCGGCTGTATGAAGCTGCTGCTGCCCGACGAGGGCGTCAGCCCGGAGGACCTTTTGCAGGACGAGGAAGCAATGAACTTCCTGCTGGGAAGCGGCGACTGGGAAAACAGCAAATTTTTGATTGTAAACCTTGCGCTGCCGAAGTTTGACGTTTCATCCGACCTGGACTTAAACGAGAGCCTGCAGGCGCTCGGCGTGACGGATGTGTTCAGCCCCGCGGACGCGGACTTTTCCTCTGCAATCCAGGACGCGGACGGCGTCTATCTATCCAGAGCGGACCACGCCGCGCGCGTGGCAATCGATGAAGAGGGCGTGACGGCAGCAGCCTACACGGTCATGATGGAGGCGGGCGCGGCGGAGCCGCCGGATGAAGAAATAGACTTCACGCTGGACCGTCCGTTCGTCTTTGCCATCACCGCGCGTAGCGGGCTGCCGCTGTTCGTCGGTATTGTCAACATCCCCGGATGAAAGAAATTCGAAATTGAGAAAGAAAGCAAATCATTAGAAATTCAAAGGAGAAACCAACCATGAAAAAGATTTTAGCAATGCTTCTTGCACTTGCCTGCGTTTTGAGCTTTGCAGCCTGCGCAAGCAAGAAAACAGACGATACCATCGGTGAAGAAAAACCCTCGACCTCTGAGCAGATGCCCACCGAGCCGGAAGCACCCGCTGAAGAGCCTGACGCTCCTGCGGAAAAGCCCGCAGACGATGAAAATGCAGCTAAGCCGGATGACGGCATGCTCGACGATGAATTTGGCGTAGGTGAGCCCTCCGAGGAAAACACACCGGCGGCAGAAGGCGGCACAGAGAATGCCGAGAGTACGCAGGAGGCGCTGGATCTTCTCAACAAAATCTGGGCAAGCTACAAAGACGAGGAAAAGTTCCCCGCAGCAGGCGGCGACTATGATAACAGCGTGGACGATGCAGCAGGCGCTGTGAATATTGCAAACGCGGATAATCTTTCGTACCTGCTTACCTTCCCGGCAAATGATGCTGTGAAGCTGGACGGCGCGGCATCTCTTATGCACATGATGAACGGCAACAGCTTTACCTGCGGGGCATACCATGCGGCAAACGCAGACGACGTTTCGTCCATCGTAGAGGACATCCACAACGAAATTTCCGGCAAGCAATGGATGTGCGGCTTCCCGGACAAGATGTTCATCGCAACGAGCGGCAATCTGATCGTAGCGGTATACGGCGATGAAGAGCTTGTCAACACCTTCCGCGACAAGCTTGCCGCGGCGGATGCAAGCTTTACCGCCGTCTATGACGAGGCAATCGACGCTTAAATCCATATCATCTGACAGGAGGCTCCCATGCTTTTTTCCAGCATTCCGTTTTTATATTACTTCCTGCCGCTTGTGCTGGCAGTCTATTTTCTCACACCGCGCGCGGGAAAAAACGCAGTGCTTTTCCTTTCGAGCCTCCTGTTCTATGCCTGGGGGGAACCGAGGTTCTGCATCTTCATGCTGCTGAGCATCGCGCAGGGCTACGTCTTCGGGCGTCTGATTGAAAAACATGCACAGAACAAGAAGCGGTCAAAGCTTTTTTTGACCGCTTCTGTCGCGCTCAGTCTGGCGCTGCTGGCGTACTGCAAATACGCAGACTTCTTTCTATCCAGCGTAAATGCCGTAACGGGGCTGTCTTTTAAGCTTCTGCACGTCACGCTCCCCATCGGCATCAGCTTTTACACGTTCCAGATTTTAAGCTATGTGGTCGATGTCTACCGGGGCAGTGTGCCTGCACAGAAAAGCTTTTTGAAGCTCGGAACATATATCGCGATGTTTCCGCAGCTCATTGCAGGACCCATTGTGCGCTACGCAGACATTGCGCCGCAGCTGGACAGCCGCCAGACGACGCTCGAAGATGTATCGTCCGGCGCGTGCCGGTTTGTGATCGGATTGTCGAAAAAGGTGCTGCTGGCAAATGTTCTGTATGAGCTGATCACGGCGTTTCAGCAAAGCCGGGACCTGTCGGTCCTCTATTTCTGGCTCTACGCCGTGAGCTTTGCCCTGCAGCTCTATTTTGACTTTTCCGGCTACAGCGATATGGCAATCGGACTCGGCAGAATTTTCGGTTTCCGGTTTCAGGAGAATTTCAACTACCCGTATATCTCCGGCTCCATCACCGAATTCTGGCGGCGCTGGCACATCAGCCTCGGCTCCTGGTTCCGGGACTATGTCTATATTCCGCTCGGCGGAAACCGCGTATCGAAGGCAAAATGGCTGCGGAACATTCTCGTTGTCTGGATGCTGACCGGTCTGTGGCACGGGGCAAGCTGGAACTTTGTTCTTTGGGGGCTGGGCTTTGCGGTCTTGCTGGTGGCAGAGAAGCTGGTGTACGGCAGGCTGCTGCAGAGAACGCATGTCTTGAAGCACGTTTATACGCTGCTGCTTGTGACGCTGAGCTTCGTTCTTTTCAATGCGGACTCCGTGTCGGAGGCGGTTTCGCAGCTCGGCGCAATGTTTGGCGCAGGCGGGCTGCCGCTTGTCAGCACGGAAGGCGTCTATTACCTCAAAAGCTACGCCGGAACCTTCCTGTTTGCGACAATCGGCGCGACACCACTGGTATCGAACGCCATTTCCCGGTTCGGGAAAACCCGATTCGGCGCGCAAGCGCTGACCGTTTTGCAGCCGCTTGTCATGCTTGCGCTTCTTGCCGCGTGTACAGCGTTTCTGGTCGATGGGTCGTTTAACCCGTTTTTGTATTTCCGGTTTTAAGGAGGCAGGAAGATGCAGAAGAAAAAAACCATGCTGACCGTCCTGCTTCTGGGCGCATTCCTGTTCGGCTTTGCCGTCTGGGGCGCGATCAAGCCCGCAGACGCACAGTCTCAGTCGGAGCGGCGCAGTCTCGCGCAGTTTCCGGCGTTTTCTGTGAAAGGCTTTTGGGACGGGAAATGGACAGGCGATTTTGAAAGCTATACACTCGATCAGTTCCCGCTGCGTGAGCAGTTCCGGACACTCAAGAGCCTGCTGTCGCTCGGCGTGTACCGGCAGAAGGACAACCACGGCGTGTATCTGGCAGACGGCTTTGTTTCGAAGCTGGAATACCCGCTGAACGAAGATTCTATCAAGCATGCGCAGGAGCGCTTTCGCTTTGTCTATGACAAGTATCTTGCGGACACGGATGTGAAACCCTATCTTGCGGTGATTCCGGACAAAAACTACTATCTGGCAAAGCAGAACGGCTATCCGGCGCTGGACTACGATGCGTTTTTCTCGTCCATGCGCGATAACCTTTCGTGGGCACAATATATTGATCTCGCCGGAAGCCTGCAAATCGAAGACTATTACAGAACCGACCTTCACTGGCGGCAGGACCGACTTCTGCCTGCGGCAAAGACGCTTGCGCAAGCGATGGGCGCAAGCGTAGAAGAAGCCTTTGAAACGCAGACGCTTGCACGCGATTATTACGGGCTTTACTACGGCTATGCGGCGCTGCCCGTGAAGCCGGAGACGATCTCGTATCTGACGAGCGACACGATTGAAAGCGCTGTCGTGACAAATTTTGAGACGAACCGGACCGGTGCGGTCTATGACATGGAAAAGGCGGCGGGGAAGAACCCGTATGAGATGTTCCTGTCCGGTTCGGTGTCGCTTCTGACGATCGAAAACCCGAACGCGAAGACGGACAGGGAGCTGGTGATCTTCCGCGACTCGTTTGCCAGCAGCCTGGCGCCGCTGCTTTTAGATGGCTACGCAAAAATTACGCTGGTCGATATCCGCTATCTTCCGAGTGTAAGGCTTGGAAGCTTCCTGACGTTTACCGATCAGGACGTGCTGTTTTTGTACAGCGTCAACGTCCTCAACAACAGTGAAACCATCAAATAGTGCAGAAAAGACCACCCTTCTGGATGAAAAACGGACAGGCATGAAAAACGCAGCGGATGCAGGAAAGCATCCGCTGCTTTTGGTTCAGGAAGGGATTTTGCGCTTTTCCGCTGCGTCGAAGCCGTGGACCCAGTCGGAGCAGTGGTAGTAGATAAAAAAGATGACCGAGCTGATGGTCCACGTAATAGGATAAGCGTAGTAGATGAAACGGATTTCGTGGCTGTAGCGCATGATCAGCGAGATATATGTGATGCGCAGCACACACCAGACGGCAAGCATCACAAGCATCGGTACGAACGCCTTGCCTGCGCCGCGGCAGACGGAAGCTACCGCGTGAGAATAGGCGAGCAGACAGTAAAAGAGGGTAATGACGCGCGCCTGCCGGGTTGCCAGCGCGATAACCTCCGGCGTCCGGCTGAACAGGCTTGCCAGCTGCGGCATGGTAAGATACATGGCGATGCCGATCAGCTCGGCAAGCAGCAGGGCGCTGATGATGCCGAAGCGCGCGCCGGTTTTTGCGCGGTCATATTTCTGCGCGCCGAGGTTCTGGCTGGTATAGGTCGTAAGCGCCATGGTAAAGCTTGTAATCGGCAGGAAGGCGAAGCCTTCGAGCTTGCTGTAGGTGCCGTAAGCTGCCATGGCGATTTTGCCGAAGGAATTGATGTTCGTCTGCACGACGACGTTTGCAAGTCCGATGACGGAATTCTGCACGCCGGAAGGAAGCCCGTAGCGAAGAATCAAGCCGATCATTTCACGATCGGCGCGCAGATGCGACAGCCGCAGGCGGTATTTTGCTGTCTTGCGTGAGAGCTGGATCAGGCACAGAATCATGCTGATTGCCTGTGAGATGACCGTCGCCACGGCGGCGGACCATACGCCCCAGCCGAAGCCGCCGATGAACAGAATGTCCAGCGCGATATTGACCGCCGAGGACAGCAGCAGATAATAAAGCGGTCTTTTGCTGTC
>ERZ827440.2847-NODE-2847-length-14170-cov-2.556713_pt1 | contig 14170 bp, 9 predicted proteins | sample MGYA00519774_ERZ827440 | MGnify/ENA primary metagenome ERZ827440 (study PRJEB31778, sample SAMEA3449302) | human gut metagenome | biome: human gut; feature: human-associated habitat; material: faeces | place: United Kingdom | collected 2010/2012 ... | reverse complement strand
CAGTCTTCCAATCGCCAGTCTCCAAGCTTTTTACATGCTTTTTTCATCGCAAGAAGTTCTGCATGTGCAAGCACAGTCTTATCCCTATTCCGCTTATTATATCCTCTGGCAATTATTTTTCCATCATGAACAATAACACAGCCAATTGGCACATCACCAATCGCCTCTGCTTTTTTTGCCTGCTTAATTGCCTCTTTCATAAATTTTTCGTCTTCTGTATATTTTCTCATAAAATATTCTCCCATTTATGAAACTCATAGTCCCGTAAAATAGCGACGTACTTATTTCAATATTTTGTGATATCCTCCTGCCTACAGATGGGAGCTTCCCTTCCCCCAATAAAATCACCATAATCACATCAAAAAATACGTTTGCAATAATCTGCCAAACTGTCGATTTATATTCCGTCTCTCAGCAGATACAACCAGTATCCAAAACTTCCAGTTTTCATACGATTCTCTGTAAGTGATAAAAATACTGGAAACTGATAAATTTCTGCCATATATTTTTCCCGATTCTCATAAATTCCCGGCACACCGATACAGTATCGTTCTTCTCCTGCGTACCTTACTTTTCCTGCCAGAATATGATGATATCTCCCATATCCTTTCAAAAGGAACTGATTGCTTTTAAGTACGCTGGCTTCTTCCCCAAACTGTGCCAAATCCGTGGTTGAAATCCTGCATCCTTCATAAAAAGCGGTATTAAAAATATTGTCCACAGAAGGGTTCTTTTTCATTGCATTTATCCACATTTTTTCAAAATTATCAACAACAGAAGTGGCTTCTGGCTTAGTTTCTGCTTCTATTTTTATTTGGGGTTCTATTTCGGAGTCAATCTTCAACTCTGATTTTGATTCCATTTCAGCATCAGTCTTTAACTCTAATTTTGATTCTATTTCAGAATCTGTCTTCAACTCTGATTTTGATTCTATTTCAAAATCTGTCTTCAACTCTGTTTTTGATTCTATTTCAGAATCTGTCTTTAACTCTGATTTTAGTTCTAGTTCAGATTTATTTTTTGATTCAATACCATTTTCTGAAAATTCTTTTATTTTAACACTTTCTTCTATATTTGTATTATTGCTATGTGCTATATCATTTTCTGAATCAGGCAAGTTTTCCTCTGACTTTATGTTCTCTATCTTATTCTCAGCTTTCTTTTGAAAATCCTTTTCCTCAAAACTCTCTGTGTTTATCTGACCTTTTTCTTCTAAAATATTTTCCTCTGATTCTTGTTGCTCCTGTAACATCTCATCAGTAATATTTCTTGTTGATACTTTTTGTTTTTCTGACATCTTATCTGGAATAATCTTTTCTGTCTCTGTCTGTTTTTCTGATATTTTACCAGCAATATCTTTTCCAGATTTATTTTCCTGCATTTGAGATTTATCTTTTGCAGAATTCACAATCTTATGCCACCGAAGAGGCTCCAAAGTTTCTGTCGGAATTTCCTCTCCAATCCATACACTTCCGTAATAAAAAGCATCCTGATAATAAAGTAATACTCCCGACTGTCCCTTTATCCGAAAACCAGCCGGAAGCATAGCTGCAGGGTAGGTCAAATGTATTTCTTCCTTATGTTCTTGCGTAATGAGTGTGTCTAACTGCCAGACTTGCCAGCTCTCTCCCTGCCGCTCATAAAAACATAATTTAAGCTCCATTCCCTGCAATAAACGCTCATCGTCTATCTGAATCGTCAGTTTAAGGCTGCCTGACTTTTGTTCTGCCTTAACAAACCCGAAGCATTCCTTTTTCTCTGCCTTTTCATAACGATACAAATAAGAAAGTATCCTTTGATAATCTGCCATGATGATACTCCTTTTTTCACTAATGTATTCTGCAGAATGACTTTTATGCCACCAAATATCCTGTAAAAATATACCGCAAATTGGGACGTGCAGATTGCAGGAATGATTTTTCAAACACGCTCTTATCTTCCAAGAATATCCGATAACTTTGCAAACTCCTCTAAAGAAAGCTTTTCTCCACGAATTGTCGGAGTAAGCCCCATCTCTTCAAGCGCCGCTACTGTCTTTTCCTTTGGAATACGAAGTTCGCTTGAATTATAAAGTCCGTTCTGCAGCGTTTTTCTTCTCTGATTAAAAGAAGCACGAATAATCTTAAACATAAATGCGGAATCATTTACCTTAACTGGTTTTTCCTGATAACGAGTTAAACGGATAACTGCAGAACCAACCGCAGGTCTTGGAATAAAGCAGTTTGGCGGTACATTTGCCACGATATATGGTTCTGCATAATACTGTACTGCTAAAGAAAGAGCACCATAATCCTTTGTTCCCGGGCCTACCTGCATACGGTCAGCGACTTCTTTCTGCACCATAACTGTAATAGAGTCCAGTGGTACTTCACTCTCAAATAACCCCATAATAATTGGTGTTGTAATATAGTAAGGCAGGTTCGCAACGACTTTAATTGGTTTTCCACCATTCTTTTCTTCTGCAATCTTGCGAATATCTACCTTTAAAATATCTTCGTTCAATACTGTAACATTATCATATTCCTTTAAAGTATCCTCCAGAATTGGAATCAGCTTTGTATCAATCTCTACCGCAACAACTTCCCTTGCCGCCTCCGCAAGATACTGCGTCATCGTTCCAATTCCCGGTCCGATTTCTAAAACAAAATCATCCCTTCCAATCTCTGCTGCACCAATAATTTTATCGAGTACATGCGTATCAATCAAAAAGTTCTGTCCATATTTTTTCTGAAAATTAAATCCATACCGCTGTAAAACTGCAATCGTTTCCTGCGGGTTTCCTAAATTCGCCATAAGACCTCCTTGGGCTGTCATAAGATTTTGAAAGCAATTTTATATTTGGGGAATCAATGTTGAAGTCTTCCCCTTAAATTTTTACTTAGTTTCTCTATAATAAGATAATAATACATGAAATGGATATCTCATTCAAGAGACGAAATCAAGAAAGGGACAATATGTAAAAGAGAAAGAATCCATATCTGTGGCCTGGGAGCAAGTGTTGGATGCGAGCGTCTAAGCGAACATTCAACACGCCGCGACGAAAGTCACAGATATGGATTCTTTCTCTTCCAGAGTTCGTCTGTCCTTCTGTTCTCCTAATGAATTAACCCATACAATCTCTGAGCATTTTCATAGGTTACATTTTCTACTTCTTCCGCTGTAATTTCCTTAAGTCTTGCGATTTCTTCAATCACCAGCGGCAGATATGCAGAGCTATTTCGCTTTCCTCTGTGTGGTGCTGGTGCAAGGTAAGGGCAGTCGGTTTCTACTACAATACACTCTAATGGAATTGCCTTTACAACTTCCTTCAGCACACGGGAATTTTTAAAGGTAACGACACCTCCTACACCAATGTAATAACCCATTTTTACATATTCTTTTGCCATTTCAGCAGAACCGGAAAAGCAATGAATTACACCGCCTGTCGTTCCGGCGTGTTCCTTTTTCATAATGTCAAATGTATCCTGCGATGCGTCTCTGCTGTGTATAATTACAGGAAGTTTTTCCTCTGTTGCAAGATGAAGCTGTCTGATAAACCACTCCTGCTGTACTTCTTTTGGCTCTACATTCCAGTGATAATCAAGGCCAATCTCTCCGACTGCCACGATTTTATCCCTGTGACAATATTCCCGAAGCTGCTCCATCCGTTCCTCATTAAGTTCACCAACATGGTCTGGATGAATTCCGGCTGCACCGTACATAAAAGGTACTTTCGAAATAAGTTCTAAGGTATCCATCAGGTCTTTCCAGCTTGCACTGACATTGACAACCTGTGTCACGCCAGCATCTTTTAGCGATTCGAGAACGACCGCTCTATCTGCATCAAACTGTTTATCATTATAATGAGAATGTGTATCAAAAATCATAGTATACCTCTTTAATCCCTGGTTTGCCACAGGGAAAATAGACGCTCCCGAAGAGAGAAGATACCCTATAGCTGTGACCTAGACCAAGGGTTGGATGCGAGCGTTTAAGCGAACATTCAACCTGCAGCGACGAAAGTCACAAATATAGGGTATTGCCTCTCTTCGGGAGCGTCTCCCCTGCCTGCGGCAACTCAGAATTTAATTAACAAATCTCTGCGCCTGCTGGCATCTTCTTCTCTGGTACCATCAGGGATAATTCCCCATTTTCGTCCTCTGCGCATAAGAGCATACCTTCAGAAAGTACACCGGCTAATTTCGCAGGTTTTAAGTTTACAAGAACCATAACCTTCTTACCAACCATTTCTTCTGCGCTATAATGTTTCTTAATACCGGAAACAATCTGTTTTACCTGGCTGCCAATCTTAACCTGGGAGCAGAGAAGCTTTTTAGACTTCTTTACTTCTTCGCAGGCAATGATTTCACCAACCTGGAACTGCATTTTTTCGAAATCATCAAATGTGATTTCTTCTTTTGGTTCGATGTCGATTACTGGTTCGTCATCTTTTTTCTCTTCTTCAGCTGGAGCCTGTCTTGAAGCATTCATCTCGTCTACTTTTGCCTGTACTTCTTTTGCATCAAGTCTTGCAAAAAGGATTTCTGGCTTGTCTGTTACTTTCTTTCCAGATTCGTAAAGACCGAACATTTCAAGTTCGTCCATAGTTCTTTCGGAAGAATTAAGCTGTGCAAAAATTCTTTCTGCTGTTTCTGGCATAAATGGAGAAAGTAAAGAAGCACCGATTGTAATGCTTTCTACTAAATTGTAAAGAACTGTAGCAAGTCTGTCCTGTTTTGCAGGATCTTTTGCTAAAGCCCATGGCATTGTCTCATCAATGTACTTGTTACAACGTTTAAATAAGTTAAAGATTTCTGTCATCGCATCTGCAACTCTGAGCTTAGACATACATTTTATTACTTTATGCTTTGTATCTAATGCTACGTCCATAAGATTCTTATCAAATCCATCTGTCACTCCACTGTTAGCTACAACTCCGCCAAAGTATTTATTAGACATGGAAATTGTACGGTTTACAAGGTTTCCAAGTGTATTGGCAAGGTCAGAATTCATACGTTCTACTAAGAGATCCCATGTGATTACACCATCGTTCTCAAATGGCATCTCGTGAAGTACAAAGTAACGAACAGCATCTACACCGAATAAATCTACGAGGTCATCTGCGTAAATTACATTACCTTTGGATTTACTCATCTTGCCGTCACCCTGTAATAACCAAGGATGTCCAAATACCTGTTTTGGAAGTGGAAGATCTAATGCCATTAAAAAGATTGGCCAGTAAATTGTATGGAAACGTATAATATCTTTACCGATCAGATGTAAGTCTGCTGGCCAGTATTTCTTAAATAATTCTCCACTTTCACCATCGCAGTCATATCCAAGGCCTGTGATATAGTTTGTTAATGCATCTAACCATACATAAACGATGTGTCCTTCATCAAAGTCAACTGGGATTCCCCATGAAAATGATGTTCTTGAAACACACAGATCCTGAAGTCCTGGAATAAGGAAGTTATTCATCATCTCATTCTTACGGGATTCTGGCTGAATAAATTCAGGATGTGTATTGATGTGTTCAATCAGACGGTCTGCATATTTGCTTAATTTTAAGAAATAAGCTTCTTCTTTTGCAGGTTGTACTGGACGTCCGCAGTCAGGACATTTACCATCTACTAACTGGCTCTCTGTGAAGAAAGATTCACAAGGTGTACAGTACATTCCTTCATAATGTCCCTTGTAAATGTCACCCTTATCGTAAAGCTTCTTAAAGATCTTCTGAACCTGTTTTTCGTGATCCTCATCTGTTGTACGGATAAACTTATCGTAAGATGTGTTCATTAAATCCCAGATTCTCTTGATTTCTCCTGCTGTGTTATCAACAAATTCCTTTGGAGAAATTCCAGCTTCTGCTGCCTTTAACTCGATCTTCTGACCATGTTCATCTGTTCCTGTCTGGAAACGTACATCATAGCCTTCTTTTCTCTTAAATCTTGCAATTGCATCTGCTAAAACAATCTCATATGTGTTACCAATATGAGGTTTGCCGGATGTGTAAGCAATTGCAGTTGTAATGTAATATGGTTTCTTACTCATTTATCTATTATACCTCCTATGCAACCTGTGTCATTAGGTCTGTTATCTGTTCGTCAACTTTCCTTAATGTACCCTTAGAATCTTTTATCCCTGATTTATACAGCAATTGTATTTACAGGGTAATTTTGCGCGTACATATTATTATAGAATAAATCCGAATATTCGTCTATGGTTATTTTTCTGAAAAACTAATAGTTTTCCTGTATAATTCATAGTATAATACCAAATACTTTTTATCTTCCGATATAAAAATGCTATCAAAGGAGGCCGACTATGAAGAAAAATCATCGCAGACCATTGTCTAAAGCACTATTTACCCACTTGTTTTTTCTACTTCTTATCCTTATTTGCGGAGTCAGTTTAGCAGGTTGTGGACAATCCAGTGCACATAATTCTTCAAAGCAGAAAAAATTTGACCAGTTTCTTGATTCCTGCTTTAAAGAATTCGCTACCGAAAACACGATTACTTTGCATTTTAAACTCTCTGATCCGTCTTCTTACGGTATTAAAAAGGAACCCTCTCCCACTTATGGAGATCTTTCTTCGGATACAGCAAAGAAAAACTGCAAACGTTCAAAACAACTTCTTCAAGAACTTTATACTTTTCCAACAAGCAGCCTGACAAAAGAACAGAAACTTACCTGGCAGATTTTTCAGGATTATCTAAATGAAACTATTATGAGTGAAAAATATATTCTTTATTCTTCTCCTTTCGGTGCAGATGGATTACCTTCGGATATTCCTGTAACTCTTTCCGAATATCGTTTTGACAACGAAAAAGATATTAAAGATTATTTATCACTTGTAAATCAAATTCCAGAACTTTTTACGCAGGTTCTTGATTTTGAGGAAGAGCGCCGTAACGCAGATATTGTAAGCCCTGATTTTGTAATCTCTGATACTATCGACCAGATTAACCAATTTTTAAATGCAAGCGAAGAAAATAATCTTCTCATTGAAAGTTTTGAGGAACGTCTGGATTCCCTTGATACTTTAAGTGAAGATCAGAAAGCAAGCTACACCGCAAATAACCGATTACTCATTACAAATAAAGTATTTCCCGCATATGAGCATTTAAAAACTGCTTTACAGGTCTCTACAGGCAGCAAACATACTACATCTGATAACAGCACAAAAGAGAGACTTTGCGAATATGAAAATGGCCAGGACTACTATCGTTTTCTTCTCCAGTCCGATGTCGGAACAGACATGTCCCCGGAAGAATGTATCACAGCTTTGGAAACACAGTTAAAAGATACGATAAAAGATATTTCTTCCCTGACAACACAAAATAAAGACCTGTATACAGAATATCTCAGTGCGGTTCCGACACTTTCAAAACCAAAGGAAATCATGGAGCAGTTAAAAGACGATTCTCTTGTGGATTTCCCGGAAATAAAGAACATTTCTTATGAATTAAAAAATGTTCCTAACGCTCTTTCCGGCACTTCCGCCTGTGCATTTTATCTTGTACCTCCAATTGACAGTAAAAATGCAAATATTATTTACATCAATAACAACCGTGTGGAGTCCAACGAAATGTTTTCCACACTTGCCCATGAAGGCTACCCGGGACATTTATACCAGACGAATTATTTTTTAAGTACGAATCCTTCCCCTCTCCGTACATTTCTTCACTGTGACGGATATGACGAAGGATGGGGGACTTATGCCCAGTTATACAGCTATAATTTTACAGAATTTAAAGATGTCGATGAAAAAACACAGGCACAGCTCCGCCAGCTATATCGGGATAATGACCTGCTCTCACTCTCCCTGTCCTCTCTGAGCGATTTATATGTGAATTATAAAAATTATGATGAAAATGCACTGGCCGATTATTTAAAGACTTACGGAATTGATAAATCCGCTACAAAACAACTTTACCAATACGTTATTGAAAATCCGGCTACTTATCTTTCTTACAGTATTGGATATTATGAATTAAACAAATTAGAAAAGGAGATGGCTGCCTCTCTTGGAAAATCATTTAAAATTTCTGATTTTCATGAAGCAGTTCTGAATGTTGGTTCTTGCAATTTTGCAATTTTAAGGCAGGAAATAGAAAAGGAAACAGAAATTCTCAGCAAGGTTCCTTAAAAATATTGCTTGTATACACGCGTTTTTTAAATATTTTTAATATTTTTACTCATAATTGGTCATTTTATTTGTTTTGAATAATTGACATTTCAATCCTGCATTGTTATACTAGAGCGTGTTTGAAAAAATAATGGAATTTCATTATTTGGGATTTTTATTCTTTTTTCATTGGAAAATCGACACAAAAAGTGTACAATAGACAACGTACGCGATAAAAAGTACAATAGTTTAATTTAAATACAACTTAGGAGGTAATACTATGGAAACATATGGTATCGAAAAACTTGGGATTGTGAATCCTAAAGCAGTTTACCGCAATTTAACACCTGCACAGTTAACAGAGGCAGCTTTAAGAAGAGGCGAGGGCAAGCTTTCTAACACTGGTGCACTCGTTGTAACTACAGGTAAATATACAGGACGTTCTCCTAAAGATAAATTTATCGTTGATACTCCTTCTGTTCATGATGACATTGCATGGGGAAGCGTTAACGTTCCTATCACTCAGGAGAAGTTCAATGCAATTCGTTCTAAAGTAATCGCTTACCTTCAGAACAGAGAAATCTTCATCTTTGATGGTATGGCTGGTGCTGATCCTGTCTGCACAAGAAAGTTCCGTATCATTAACGAATTAGCAAGCCAGAACCTTTTCATTCATGAACTCTTAATTCGTCCTACAGCAGAAGAATTAGAGAACTATGGCGAAGCTGATTTCACTATCTTCGTTGCACCTGGATTCAAATGTATTCCAGAAATCGACGGAACTCATTCTGAAGCAGCTATCATCGTTGACTACGAACAGAAACAGGTAGTTATCTGTGGTTCCCAGTACTCAGGAGAGATTAAGAAGTCTGTGTTCTCTGTAATGAACTTCTTAATGCCAAAAGAAGGTGTACTTCCAATGCACTGCTCCGCTAACATGGATCCAGAAACTCATGAGACAGCTGTATTCTTCGGTTTATCTGGAACAGGTAAGACTACTCTTTCTGCGGACCCTAACCGTAAATTAATCGGTGATGACGAACACGGCTGGTCTGACAGAGGTATCTTCAACTTCGAAGGCGGATGCTACGCTAAATGTATTAACTTAAGCGCAGAGAACGAACCGGAAATCTACAACGCTATCAAGTTCGGAAGCCTTGTAGAGAACGTTATCATGGATGACGAAACTCGCGAATTTGACTTTGATGATGGATCTCTTACAGAGAATACTCGTGTAGGATACCCAGTTGATTATATTTCCAACGCACAGATTCCTGGTGTTGGCGGAATCCCTAAAGTAGTTATCTTCTTAACTGCTGATGCATTCGGTGTACTTCCTCCAATCTCCAGATTAGATGAGAACGCAGCTATGTACCACTTCGTAACAGGATTCACATCCAAACTTGCTGGTACAGAACGTGGAATCACAGAACCACAGCCAACATTCTCCACATTATTCGGTGAACCATTCATGCCAATGGATCCATCCGTATACGCTAACATGCTCGGAGAAAGAATTGAAAAATACAACACTAAAGTATATCTTGTTAACACAGGATGGACAGGTGGCCCTTACGGAGTAGGCAGCCGTATGAAGTTAAAATACACTCGTGCAATGGTGACTGCAGCATTAAACGGAACATTTGATGATGTAGAGTACAAACATGATGAAGTATTTAACGTAGACATTCCTCAGACATGTCCTAACGTACCTTCTGAAATCATGAACCCTCGTGACACATGGGAAGATAAAGCCGCTTACGATACACAGGCTAAGAAGCTTGCTAAGATGTTCCAGGATAACTTCACTAAGAAATATCCTAATATGCCTAAGAATATCGCTGAGGCAGGTCCTAAGGCTGACTAATAATTCTTAGGCTAACAGACACCCCAGAAGAAATAATTAAGGCACAGATGTGAAGATAATCGCTGCGAGGAAAATACCTGTTTGGTATTTTCTCTTGCTCCGACATCACATCTGTGCCTTAATTATTTCTTCTGGGGCTGTTACGCTATCGCCCTACAACCCCATACTTATAGTTAATATCTTTTACTGCCAGCAGAGAATCAACTATTTAATACGTAATGACTTTACTGTCTCTGTTCCTTTATTTGGCACAAATTTAAAATAGTAATTCTTTTTCGCTTTTAATGCTTTTCTTTTAAACTTGGATACAGTGATTGACTTTCCAGCTTTTACTGTCTTTACTTTTTTGTATCCACCGTTTTTCTTAAGAGACATATAGACTGTGTACTTACTGATTCCTGCAACCTTTGGTGTAGTAATCTTTGCTTTCTTTGTCTTTCCTACCTGTTTTAACTTATACTGTGCTGTTGAGAAATATACAGAATTAGACCATGGAGTATATGGATCATAGGAATCTGTATCATAGTTTATCTTCATTCCTCTGACTCTGAAAGAATACAGTTTATTCTTACTAAGCTCAACAAAGAAATATCCAATTTCTCTTTGTGAAAAAACTTCTTTTCCCTTATTATCTCTTACCTGTACTTCAAATTCTTCATCCTGAGTATCCTTGCACTCAATACTAACATACTCATCTGTGAGTTCTTCGATATACCCATAAACTCCCTTTGATGTCCTTGCCTGCTTTGTTGCAGCATTTGCCGGAATCTGTAAGGTAAATATTATTACAAATGCTAATGCGAGTGCAAAAATTTTAGTGACTTTTTTCATATCATATGTCCTCCTTTGTGTGATATAGTAATTATTTGTTATAATTAGAATATCATAATCATAATACCTATTCAACAACAAAAACAACACTTTTGTTAATGATGACCATTCTGCTTATCTCATATGTTTAATCTTGCTTTGTATGCAATCTCTTTACCATTTGAAGAATCCGGCCGAATAGAAACATTCGAGCAATATGATGGCAAAAAGAATTCTTGTATACATCTCGTTTGCCTTGAATTCATAGTCCGGATGTTTCTTTTTATATAGAAAGGATATGGCACACAGTATGAGGAGGACAATAACAGATGCAATGAATAATATTTTTGTGAATGTTATGATTTGCAAATCTGTTAATATGAATTCCAATATGAGTATGGGAGCTACGATGTAGTAGAGTATTTTGTTGACGAGGTTCATTGTTTTTTCGTTCATTGTGCTATTCCTTCCTGCTTAAATTTATGTGCAAACTATATGTAATCTGATATATTACCTACAAAAAGCCCTCTATCGCAAATGAGAATTATTCACGACAGAGGGATTCTTTAAACCTTATTTACATGATAAATAACATCGCTCTTTACTTTACATTTTAAATTAGGAACAATCTTGATATAATAAATCTGATTCGTCTTGATTGCCTTCCCTTTAAATTTGGATATTTTCACATTCTTACCCGGCTTTGCCGTCTTAACTTTCTTATAACCCTTACTTCTATCTTTGGATATATATACGGTAAAATTCTTTATACCCTTTGCATTCTTTGCTTTCGGCATTACTACTGTGTAGTTTTTCTTACCAGTGCGGTAATTATATTTATACTTAAGTTTTATATTCGTCAATGTAGTAAATGCTCTTGCTTTTGAAAGCTTTCCATAAATTGTAGTTCCATTCACTGATAAGTAAGTTCTAACCTTAACAGTATAAGTCTGATTTTTTGCTATTTTAAACCTCACATATCGAATCACTGTTCCATAAGATGCGGAAAGTGCATTCTGTGTTGAAACTTTCTTACCTTTATAATTATATAAGATAACCTGTACTCCTGTAACATCCGATGGAACGGCTACCTGATAAGTAATCTCTTTGTTTGATTTATAATATGGTGCAAAGTTCTGATTTGTGACATCTGTCATCATCGTCGTAGCTTCCATTTCTCTGTCCATTACTGGCACTGCTGCTTTCTCTGCCGCATTAACCGGTGCCTGAAGTGCAAATGCCATCACTAATGCCAGAGCTAATGCAAATATTCTTGTAATTTTCTTCATACTGTATTTCCTCCTTTTTTCTGTGGTGTTTGGTTTGTTTCCACTTTATTTAGCATAGCATAATTATATCAAAACTGCAATCTATATTCCCGTCATTTTTATGCATTTTGTTAATTAATTTGTTCTTTTTTGAAACTTTTATCGTCATTTTGTCTTTTTTAACATAAGACTCCTCTGCTGCCATAAAGATTGCTGGAACAGTTTTCCATACATATTCTAATGTATTCTTAAATAAGGTTCTTTTTACTCTGCTGCCAGCTCCCGGATTGCTTCTATCGCTGTCTTGATTTCTTCCATAGTATTAAAGCTTGAGAAGCTGAAACGAACCACTCCCTGTTCAGTTGTTCCAAGAGTTTCGTGCATGAGCGGGGCACAATGTGCCCCGGCTCTTGTGGCAATTCCATAGTCTTCCCAAAGTATTTCACTAACTTTTCCGGCATCTTCGTTACGAATATTCAAGGCTACAAGCGGTGCTCTTTTTTCCTGATCAAAGTTTCCATAAACTTTTACTCCGTCAATACGGCGTACTCCCTCATAAAACGTCTTTGTTAAAAGAGCCTCTCTGGTATATAACCTTTCTAAACCTTCCTGCTGTATGTACTCTAAACCTGCCTTTAATCCTGCTATTCCATGTGCATTTATCGTTCCAGCTTCTAAAAGTTCCGGCATAGAATGTGGCTGTTCTTTATCAAAGGAATGGATTCCGCTTCCTCCTGATTTTAATGGACGAATAGTCACTCCTTTTTTAAGGCACAGGCCGCCCGTTCCCTGCGGGCCAAATAATCCTTTGTGTCCCGTAAAACACAGCGCATCTATATTCATTGCCTTAATATCAATTGGGAGAATTCCTGCGGACTGTGATGCATCTACAATAAAATGCAGCCCATGACGCTTGCAGGCCTCGCCAATTCGGTACAGATTCAGCGCCGTTCCAGTTACATTAGAAGCATGTGTGCACACGATAGCCTCTGTATCTGGCCGAATCGCCTCCTCAAATGCCTCACTTGAAATTGTTCCGTCTTCTCCGACTGGAAGAATAGTGAGCGCTACACCTTGCTGTTCTTTTAAATATAAGGGACGTAACACAGAATTATGTTCCATCGCCGTTGTAATCACATGATCACCAGGCTGTAACATCCCATCAATTGCCGTATTTAGTGCCTCTGTGGCATTCGACATAAATGCAACCTGTTCCGGTCCATCTCCGTTAAAAAATTCATTAATCATCTCTCTGGTTTCATAAGCCATTCGCATACTATGTAAAGCGGCATCATAGGCTCCTCTTCCGGCATTACCAAGATTACTGATAGCTTCCGCTACTGCTTTTGCTACTGTTTCGGGCTTCTGTAATGTTGTTGCTGCATTATCAAAATATGCTTCCATTTTTGTTCTCTCTTGTTTTTATTATTCATTTTCCAACTGGAACATCAAAACTGAAAGAATCGCAAGTCCTGCTGTCTCAGTTCTGAGGATTCGTCTTCCAAGTGTAATCGCATGGGCACCTGCTTCCAGTGCCTTTGCTACCTCTTCTTCCTCGAATCCACCCTCCGGTCCGATAAAGATACCGACAGACTGTCCAGGCTTAATCTCGCTGAGGATTTCTCTGGTTTCTTTCATTCCTTTGGCAAGTTCGTACGGGATCAGTTTTACATCTAACTGTTTCGCAAATTCCAGTGCCTGTTTGTAGGTCATTACTTCATGGATTTCCGGGATCAGCATTCGCTTGGACTGCTTTGCTGCACTCTCTGCGATCTGCTGCCAGCGAACCACCTTCTTTGCTGCCTTCTTAACATCCAGTTTCACCACACATCGCTTTGTCTCTACCGGGATTATAGAAAAAGCTCCCAACTCTACTGCTTTCTGGATGATCAGTTCCATCTTGTCTGCTTTCGGCAGTCCCTGGAAAAGATAAATTTTATTTGGCAGCTCATATTCCGGCTCCTGTGCATAGAGGATATGCAACAGAACCTCATCCTCTCCCAGTTCTTCAATCTGGCAGCGGTATTCTTTATCTCCTCCGTCACTGATCCACACATCCTCCCCACATTTCATGCGGAGAACGTTTTTAATATGATTTACATCCGTCCCATTG
>ERZ827440.2842-NODE-2842-length-14183-cov-5.300538_pt1 | contig 14183 bp, 7 predicted proteins | sample MGYA00519774_ERZ827440 | MGnify/ENA primary metagenome ERZ827440 (study PRJEB31778, sample SAMEA3449302) | human gut metagenome | biome: human gut; feature: human-associated habitat; material: faeces | place: United Kingdom | collected 2010/2012 ... | reverse complement strand
TGTAAGGGGCGTCATACGCCCCTCTGGCTCAAAATTCAGAAGGAGGAAATCCAAATGAGAAACCTCAAGCGGGCTCTCAGCCTGGCTCTGGCGGCGATCATGCTCATCGGCATGATGGTTGTCTCCGCCTCCGCTGTGAGCTACAACGATCTCACCGATAAGGATCAGATCGTGAACAAGGACGCCGTTTCCATGCTGGTTTCCCTCGGCATCATCGAGGGCAAGCCCGACGGCTCCTATGCACCCACCGAAAATGTTGACCGCGCTCAGATGGCGAAGATGCTCTCCGTCATCATGAACAAGGGCGTGGACAACAGCGCTCTGTACCAGAGCGTCAACTCCGGCCTGACCGATATCACCAGCCACTGGGCCAAGGGCCACATCAACTACTGCTACACCACCGGCATCATTGCCGGCCGCGGCACCGGCACCTTTGATCCCAGCGCCACCGTGACTGCCCTGGAGGCGGCCAAGATGCTGCTGGTGGCCGTGGGCTACGACCCCGCTATCGAGGGCTTTGAGGGCGCCGACTGGGCCATCAACGTGTCCGTCCGCGCCGACGAGCAGGGCATCTTCGAGGGCTTCACCAAGGACCTGTCCGCTCCCCTGAACCGGGATGACGCGGCCCTGCTGATCTACAACGCCCTGGACGTGGAGATGATCCAGAGCTACACCACCAACAACTACCCCATCGTTTACAGCGATCACCGCACCATCCTGTCCGACAAGTATGGCGTGATCAAGGTGGAGGGCGTTGTCACCGCCAATGAGTGGGCCATCCTGGACGACGACACCGATACCGCGCTGCAGGAGGGCAAGACCCGCATCTACAACCCCGACGGCATCCTGTCCACCACCGGCAACACCGCCGTGGCCCAGGATTCCAGCGCCAACGTGAAGACCCAGGTCTTCAATGTCAGCACTCCTGTTGATATGCTGGGTAAGGCCGTCACCATGTACGTGAAGAAGACCACCATTCTGGCCGACTCCACCGTGTATGGCGCTCCTGTGGTCTCCGACGTGAACACCGTCATTGAGACCGGCGAGAAGGTCACCGGCGGCGACTCCAAGGACGACGACTCCCTGGCCGCCCTGCTGAAGGGCACTGGCCTGGCCACGGATAAGGCCACCGAGTATTACCACAACTATGAGGAAGTGGCCATTGACAGCGCTGATGTGGACGATATCATGAACGTGAAGGGCGCCGCCCTGACCGTCATCGACAACGACAACGACGGCTATGTCAACTATGTCATCTCCGTGGAGAAGTCCCTGACCCATGTGTCCGGCGTCAGCTCCAAGAACGAGACCACCACCCTGTACGGCCTGCCCGGCGACGATGTCATCGACAACGAGGATATCGTGACCACTGCCACGGATCTGACCAAGGGCGACGTGGTGCTGGTTGTCCAGTACGGCGGCCGTACCTATGTGGAGGAGCCCAAGACCGTTACCGGTGAGATGGAGCTCTTCAACGCCAAGAACAAGGACGACAACAAGAACTACATCAAGGTCGGCGGCGAGGAGTACAAGCAGGACGGCCTGGAGGTTCTGAGCAACATCAACAAGGATAACCCCGTCAAGTTCCTGATCTCTGAGTGTGACGATAAGGCCAACGGCGTGCAGTTTGACGCTCAGTACGACTTCTTCCTGGACGACTTCGGCAACATCGTGGCCTTCCGTGAGGTCGAGGGCGCTCCCACCCAGTACGCTCTGGCTCTGGACTCCGCTTACTCCATCAACGGCCTGACCACCACCGGCCAGATCAAGCTGCTGCTGGCGGACGGCACCTCCAAGGTCTATGACGTGGACATGGACGCCACCGCTGACCGCTTTGAGGATCTCGCCAATTCCGACGACAACAGCACCAAGGACAGCGCGGTTGAGACCTGGTTTGGCAGTGCGATCACCGACGACAACTCCATGGACGCCGTCCTGAAGTTCATGGGTTCCGATGACGCTACCGCTGCCGGTGCCAAGACTAAGGGCTATGCCTCCGGCAACTTGGTGGCCTACACCATTGACGACGATGAGGTCGTGACCTTCGGGCCTGCTGAGCTGGATGACGGCGTGATCGTCAATGGCACCAGCAAAAACTATATCAAAGGCGACAACTACACAGAAAGCGGGAAGTCTACTTTCTTCCATAGTAGCCAGACCGAGCTGAAGGCTGATGTTGCCAGAGGCGATGTCGACCTGCGTCTGGAGAACAGCTCTGTTGATACCCACACCAACAGCTATGGTATCGACGAGGAAACCATTATTTACTACTATAATGGATCCAAGGGCTATGTGGCCGTGGGCTATGACAACATGGCCAAGATGATCGACGCTGATAAAGCGGGTGGTATCGATAACGGCAAGGTCCGCGCCTCCGTGGTGGCCTTCGACGATGCCACCGACGTTGCCGAGGTCATCGTGCTCTACACTGACCAGGCCAAGTTCGGCACCGACGCCTATGTCTATGTCATGAGCGTCTACGACAAGTCCGGCAGCGTGTATACCTACTCCGTCATTGACGAAGAGGGCAACGTTCTCCAGATGCAATCCAAGACCAAGGGAATGGCCGGCAAGCTTTGCACCTACACGACCGATGGCGACTACTACGTACTGGAGGCTCAGGCCGATTGTGTGTCTAACAGCAACAAGACCGCTGCGGCTGACGTGGCCAACGACGTGGGCCTGATTGTTACCACCCGTACCAAGTACTTCAAGGTCTATGACTTCGACAAGGCAACTGATCTGATGTCCGATGACGAGACTGTGAAGCAGTCCTTCGTGAGTGGCGTCAATGACAACTCCAACACCGACTGGGAGCGCTATGCCGACAAGGCCCTGGTTATCGACGTGGAGAACACCGAGGTGGACGACAAGACTGCCGCTACCACTGAGTTGACCTCCGGTCAGTACGGTATCGTGGTGTACAACGATGACGGCCAGGCCGAGGTCGTGTATGTCACCGATACCTACAAGATGGAGGTTGACGTTGACGCTGGCGATGACGACTCCAAGGGCGACATGATCAAGAGCGTCACTGTCAACGGCAAGGGTATTGGCGAGCCCACTGGCTACAAGACGATCAGAGCTGCGGTTGAAAATGCCAAGGAAATTCAGATGTTTACCGACGCGGCTCAGAACTACACCCTGAATGTGTACACCGAGAATGCTACCGGTGGCGGAGTTCCCTGCTACGGTACTGCTGTTGTCTACGGTGAAAAGGATGCTGCACTGAACGCTAACCTGGGGAATACTAACCAACCTACTTCCTCTGGTGCCATTGTAATCCAGAGTACAACCAGCAACGAGATTAAGAATGTTGCCCCTGGTACCTATGTGGTGTTTGCCACGAACAACAATGGGGATGTCACCTATTACGCCTTCACCTTCGTGAAGTAAGCACTATCTCCGCAAAAAATTTCCCCGGCCGATCGGCCGGGGAAATTTTTTAATGGAACGCCAGATAGAGATAGGCCCTACCCTCTGCGTTCATATTTGCGTTGCGGTCATCCTGGACACGGAACCCGCTGTCAGTCATGACCATATAAGCGGTGTCCCCGTCGATGGAGAGCCGCGGCTGGTTGTAGGACTGATATCCCAGCGAGACCAGCACCGCCGCGGGCCGGAAGCCCAGCTCCACTGTCAAATAGCTTCCGTTTCCGGTATAGGAGCCTTTGACCGTGTGGCTGCACGCGGCAATGGCTCCGTCAATTTTGGCGAAGTCCGCGTTGAAATCCGTCCGCAGGAAGCTGTCCTCCGATTCCCACTGGTGGAGCTGATAATGTTCCGTATAATTTTCCATAAATATTCCCCCTTTCGGGATATGAGAGTCCCCCGCGCCCGGCGTACCGCCGGACGCGGGGGACTCCTTCTGCCGGACGCCCTGCGGGCGGGTGTGGGTACCCGCCCCTACGTCCAAGCGCCGCAAGATAGCCCGCCGGGAACGGAACCCCGGAAGTAGGGGCGGCTTTTATGGCCGCCCGCAGGCGGGGACAAGCCCCGCCCCTCCGGGCCACCGGCCAGCTCCGGGCGGGTGTGGGCACCCGCCCCTACACACAAGCGCCACAAGGTAGTCCGCCGGGAACGGAACCCCGGAAGTAGGGGCGGCCCTTGTGGCCGCCCACGGGCGGGGACAAGCCCCGCCCCTACGGGGCGAAGCGTTCCCGGCGGGGGCAAAAAGGGGGCGGCCGCAAGTGCCGCCCGTGCACAGGGTGTAAAATGAATTTTGGGGCGACACCGCCTCTGTTCAGGTTCCCGCTACTCCGGGAGGCTGGAAATCCGTGCTGCTCCCGACGTGAAAAAACCGGTTCCCCGGCGCGGACGCCGGGGAACCGGTTTACTCTATTCACTCACTTTTTCAGGCTCTCGGCCCAGGCGGCATACTTGTCCACCTTGGCGTCGCAGGCCTCCTTAGAGGCGTCGTTGGCCAGGATATAGACCTTGACCTTGGGCTCGGTGCCGGAGGGCCGGACGATGAGGCTGGTGCCGTCGGCCATCTCATAGCGCAGCACGTTGGAGCCGGACAGCTCCATGGTGCTCTTCGCGCCGTCGGCGACGTTGACCACGCTTCCGTCTTTGTAGTCCTTCTGCTGGAGCACGCCCACACCGGCGATCTCCACCGGGGGCTTTTCCCGCAGATTGGCCATCAGATCGGCCATCTTTTTCAGGCCGTCCAGGCCGGGCATCACCAGGTTCAGAGTCTTTTCACCGTAATAGCCGTACTTCTCATAGCAGGCCAGCAGGGCGTCATACAGGGTCATGCCCTGTCCGGCGTACCAGGCCGCCATCTCGGTGAGGGACAGGGCGGCGGTGACGGCATCCTTGTCGCGGACATAGTCGCCCAGCATGTAGCCGTAGCTCTCCTCGTAGGCGAAGATCACCTTGCCCTCCCCGGCGTTCTCCAGCTTGTCCTTCTTCTCCGCCAGGAACTTGAAGCCGGTAAAGGTGTCGTAGCTTTTCAGGCCGTTGGTCTCGGCGACCTTGCGGGCCATCTCGGTGGTAACGATGGTCTTGAGAGCCACGGGGTTGGCGGGCATCTTGCCGGTGCGCTGCTTTGCCCCGATCAGGTAGTCCAGCAGCAGCACGCCGGTCTGGTTGCCGGTGAGCACCTTGAACTCCCCGTCGGAGGTGCGCACCATGATGCCCACCCGGTCGGCGTCGGGGTCGGAGCCGAGGATAAAGTCCGCCCCCTCCTTCTTGGCCAGATCCACAGCCAGATAGAAGCCCTCCGGGTTCTCCGGGTTGGGGGAGATCACGGTGGGGAAATTGCCGTCGATGACCATCTGCTCGGGGACACAGATGACGTGCTTCATGCCCAAACGGCGCAGGGCCTCGGGGATGAGCTTGTAGCCGGTGCCGTGGAAGGGGGTGTAAACCATCTTGAAGGTGTCGGCCACCTTCTCCACTGCGGCCTTGTCGTTGACCTGCCCCATGACGTTGGAGAGGAACTTCTCGTCGGTCTCAGCCCCCATGACGGTGATCAGGCCCTTCTCCACCGCCTCGTCGTAGTCCATGCGCTTGATGGAGGCGAAGAAGTCCAGCTCCTCCATCTTCTTGGCGATGGCCTCGGCGGGGGGGGGGGGGAGCTGGGCGCCGTCCTGCCAGTAGACCTTGTAGCCGTTATATTCCTTGGGGTTGTGGCTGGCAGTAACGTTTACGCCGGCGATGCAGCCATACTCCCGGACGGCGAAGGACAGCTCGGGGGTGGGGCGGAGGGACTCGAAGATACGTACGGGGATGCCGTTGCCCGCCATGACGCCGGCGGTCTCACGGGCGAACTCCTGGGAGTGGTTGCGGCAGTCGAAGCACACCGCCACGCCGCGCTTCACCGCCTCGGGGCCCTCGGCCAGAATGACCTCGGCGAAGGCCTGGGTGGCGTGGCGGATGACGTGGATGTTCATCTGGTGCAGGCCGACGCACATGGTGCCGCGTAGGCCGGCGGTGCCGAACTCCAGCGGGGCAAAGAACCGGCTCTCAATCTCCTTCTCGTCGCCGGAAATAGAGCGCAGCTCCTCCTTTTCCGCCTCGCTGAGCGCAGAACTACTGAGCCACTTTTCATAAACATCACGATAGGACATGGGACTAACCTCCAATATCTGAAATTCTGGCGTAAACAATGTACTGCACTGTGATTATAGCACAAAAATTTACCAATATCCAGCCCGTCTTTTGACGAATTTGGGAGATTGTCACGCCTACTTGTGGTAGCTGGAGCCTTCGTCGATCTTGAAGCTGCGGTAGAGCTGCTCCAGCAGCATCACCCGGGCCAGATGGTGGGGAAAGGTCATGGGGGACATGGACAGCTTGGCCCACGCCTGGGCCTTGAGGGAGGGTGCAAGGCCGTAGGAGCCGCCGATCAGAAAGGCCAGGCTGCTTCCCCCCCGGCTGCTCCAGTCGGACAGGAGGCCGGAGAGCTCCTCGCTGGAGCGCATGCGCCCCTCCACGCACAGGGCGATCAGGCTGGCCCCCGGCGCCAGCCTGGCGCGGATGGCCGCCGCCTCCTTCTCCAGGGCGGCGTCGATCTGGGCCTGGGATGGATTGGACGGCAGCCGCTCCTCCGGCAGCTCCACCACCTGGAGCTTACAGTAGGCCGACAGGCGCTTGACGTACTCCGCCGCCGCATCGATGTAAAATTTCTCCTTCATCTTGCCCACGCAGATGAGCTGCACCCGGATGCCCTTCATACCGTGTACCTCCGGCTCTTCTCGCTGCGGGGGGCCACTTCTAGCGCCACGTCCCGGCCCACCGCCGCGCCCCGGCGCTCCAGCACGCCCCGCACCACCTCGTGGGCCCGGGCGGGGGTGTTGTTCTCATGGGACAGGTGGGCCAGCACCACCGTCCGGGCGCCCCCCTCCACCGCCGTCCAGGCCAGCTCGGCCCCCGCCTCGTTGGACAGGTGGCCCCGGTCGCCCAGGATACGGGCCTTGAGGTGGTAGGGGTAGGGGCCGGACTGCACCCACTCCACGTCGTGGTTGGCCTCGGCCACCAGGAGATCCGCCCCCCGGATGCCGCGAAGCACCGCCCCGGTCACATAGCCCAGGTCGGTGACCACCGCCGCCTTCCGCCCCCCGGCGGACAGGGCGTAGCCCACGCTCTCCGCCGCGTCGTGGGAGGTGGGGAAGCTCTCAATCGCCAGCCCGCCGATGGAAAAGCCCTCCCCCGGCGCCACGGGGCGGAGCAGCTCCTCCAGAAAGGCGATGCGGTAGCAAAGCTGCCGCCCCGTCCCAGGGCTGGCATACACCGGCAGCCTGAGCTGCTTGGTCAGGGTGGTCAAACCGGAGATGTGGTCGCTGTGCTCGTGGGTGATCAGCACGCCGGCGAGCTCCGTTGGCTCCACGCCCAGCTCCTTCAGGCCGGTGCAGATGCGGCGGCAGGAGATGCCCGCGTCCACCAGCACATGGGTGCGGCCGTCGGTCACCAGCAGGCTGTTGCCGCTAGAGCCGCTGGCCAGGGTACAAAGTTCCAGCACGGAATCGCTCCTCACTATGTAGTCTCTCTGCGCAAAAAAGGGCGGCGGCCTGCGCCGCCGCTCCCTGTTTTCTTTTTAGCCTACCTGGCTCTGCTTCTCCTCGTCCGGGGTGACCACCACGCGGATATCCGCCCCCACGCCGGAGAGCTTGCGCACGATATCCTCGTAGCCCCGCTCGATGTGGTGGATGCAGCCAATTTCGGTGGTGCCCTGGGCCGCCAGGCCCGCGATTACCATGGCCGCCCCGGCCCGCAGATCGCAGGCCTGGATACGGGCGCCGGTGAGCTTCTCCACGCCCTCGATGACGGCGATCTTGCCGTCCACCTGGATCTGGGCGCCCATCCGCCGGAACTCGTCCACATAGCGGTAGCGGTTGTCCCACACGCCCTCGGTGAGCACGCTGGTGCCCTCCGCCAGGCAGAGGACGGCGGCAATCTGGGGCTGCATGTCGGTGGGGAAGCCGGGGTAGGGCAGGGTCTTGACGTTGGTGCGGGTCAGCTTGCCGTGCCGGCGCACCAGCACCGCGTCGTCCCGCTCCTCCACATCCACCCCCATCTCCAGCAGCTTGGCGGTGATGCACTCCAGATGCTTGGGGATGACATTGCGGATGAGCACCTCGCCCCCGGCAGCGGCCACGGCGGTCATATAAGTGCCCGCCTCAATCTGGTCAGGGATAATGGAGTAGCTGCCGCCGGACAGGCGCTCCACCCCGCGGATCTTGATCACGTCGGTGCCCGCGCCCATGATCTCCGCCCCCATGGAGTTGAGGAAGTTGGCCAGATCCACGATGTGGGGCTCCTTGGCGGCGTTCTCAATGACAGTCAGGCCGTCGGCCAGCACGGCCGCCAGCATGATGTTCATGGTGGCGCCCACCGAGACGATGTCCAGATAGATCTGGGTGCCGCACATGCGGCCGTTTTTGGCCTTGGCATGGATGTAGCCGCCCCGCACATCCACGTCGGCCCCCATGGCCACAAAGCCCTTGATGTGCTGGTCAATGGGCCGTCCGCCGAAGTCACAGCCGCCCGGAGGGGGCACCTCGGCGGAGCCGAACCGGCCCAGCAGCGCCCCAATAAGGTAATAAGAGGCGCGGATTTTCCGCGCCAGCTCCTCAGGCACACGGGCGTTGCGGATGTGGGAGCAGTCCACGTCCACCGTGGTGCGGTTGACGGTGCGCACATCGGCGCCCAGCTCCTGCAAAATATTCAGAATCAATGTCACGTCGCTGATCTGGGGAATGTTCTCAATGCGGCATACCCCGTCCACCAGCAGGGCGGCGGGGATTATGGCGACGGCGGCATTCTTCGCGCCGCTGATGTCAATTTCTCCAAAAAGCGGCTTTCCGCCGTGGATCACATATTTTGTCAAAGCTACAACCCTCTATTCCTTCCGCCGCAGCCGTTTCCGGCATAAACGGTATCCAAGGGCCGGCAATTCACCGGCCCGGTAAACACAATTTAATAAACGCCTTCCATGGAAGTGCGCTCCAATACGAGTACATTATAGCAGATCTCTCCTTAAAATCAAAGCAAAATTCTCGTGTGCTCCGATTTTCTCTTCTCGTGCCTGTGATCCTTTGCTTTCAAAATACCCAATCTGCCGACTTTTATACCTCTTCTGATCGTGCGTGGGGTTATGTCTACCAAATGTCTACCAAAATGCAACGCAAAGCGCCTGAATTTTCAGCTTTTTCCCCAAGGAGTTTTTTATAATGTCTACCATACGTCTACCATGCGAACCTTTTGATTCTGTTTCCCCGCCTTTTATACCCCTATTCCCCGAAAGCTGCATTCTTTCCTCCCATGTAAGGGGCGTCATACGCCCCTCTGGCTCAAAATTCAGAAGGAGGAAATCCAAATGAGAAACCTCAAGCGGGCTCTCAGCCTGGCTCTGGCGGCGATCATGCTCATCGGCATGATGGTTGTCTCCGCCAGCGCTACGGGCCTCGACGACTTTTCCGACAAGGACAAAGTCGTCAACAAGGATGCCGTTTCCATGCTCACTACTCTGGGCGTGATCAACGGCAAGGAAGACGGGTCTTACTTTGACCCCACCGGCAACGTGACCCGTGCCGAGATGGCGAAGATGATCGCCACCGTCCTGAATCAGGGCGCCGATGTGGACGGCCTGTATGTCGGGATGAACACCGGCCTGACCGACGTGAAGGGCCACTGGGCTGAGAGCTACATCAACTACTGCTACAGCCTGGGCATCATCGCCGGCCGCGGCAACGGCAAGTTTGACCCCGCCGCTACCGTTACCGGCAACGAGGCCGCCAAGATGCTGCTGGTGGCCGCCGGCTACGACGCGCAGCTCGAGGGCCTGACCGGCAACGACTGGGCCATCAAGACCGCCTCTCTGGCCTCTACCCTGGGCATCTTTGATGACCTGACCGCTCCCACCGGCGATCCTCTGACCCGCGACAACGCGGCGCTGCTGATCTACAACGCTCTGGACATCGAAATGATCCAGAAGTACGAGAACGGCTACGCAATTGCCTTTGGGGATCACCGTACCCTGCTGTCCACTAAGTACGGCGTGTACAAGGTGGAGGGCGTGGTCACCGGCAACGAGTGGGCCCAGCTGGAGGATACCGACAGCGAGGACGCCCTGGCCGCCGGCAAGACCAAGATGGATCACGTAAAGGTCTACAAGTCCACCACCAGCAACACCGTTGTGGGCGAGTATGAGACGGAGAAGAACCCTGTTATCTTCAACGTGTCCACTCCCGTCGACATGCTGGGTCAGACTGTGACCATGTATGTGCGCAAGACCACCGTTCTGGCCAACTCCGAGGTTCTGGGCGTGTACGTGAACGGCAACAACAACGTGGTCAAGACCACCGCCGACACCCAGGACACCATGAAGGACTTCCTGAAGGGTACCGGCCTGAGCGTGGACGGCGATACCGCCTACTACGTCAACTACGGCGTAATGAAGGACGAGGCTGCCGCCACCAAGGCCATGGGCTTCGAGTCCGGCGACCGCTTCAACAGCGTGAAGGGCAAGACCAACGGCTACGGCGTGGAGCTGACCGCCATCGACAACGATAACGACGGCGAGGTTGAGTACGTGCTGTACCTCCAGGAGACCCTGTCCCAGGTCATCGCCAAGAGCGCCTCCAAGGAGACCACCACTCTGAACACCTTCAACTCCAACAAGGCCATTGACAACGAGGACATCGTGACCGAGGCCGACCTGGCTGAGGGCGACCTGGTTCTGACCGTCTCCTACGGCGGCCGCTACTATGTCTCCGAGCCCCAGGTGATCACCGGCCAGATGGAGTCCTATGCTGCCAACAAGGAGAAGGAGCAGACCATCACCGTGGGCGGCACTGAGTACCACCCCTCCTACATCCAGTACAAGGCTGACACCGCTGACAACACCTATGAGTTCGACGTGCTCAAGTGCGACAACGGCGGCGTGGAGTTCGACTCCGACTACGACTTTATCCTGGACAGCAACGGCAACGTCATTGCCTACCGTCCCTCCGAGCAGGGCCTGTACGACTACGCCCTGGTTCTGGACTCCGGCTATGAGCCCGGCGCCTTTGCCTCCGATGCCTCCGGCAAGATCAAGGTCCTGCTGGCCGACGGCACCGAGGGCGTCTACACCCTGAACTTCTCCGCCTCCGCCAAGAACGTGGGCGAGCAGGTTGCTGACGTTCTCACCACTAACAGCCATACTGAGAAATACAGCAAAAATCAGGGCATTCAGGAGCTGAAGGGCTTCCTGGGCACCTCCGACTCCGACAACTCCGCTACCGCCCCCTGGAAGACTCCTGTTGAGACTGGTAATACCGGCGCCTTTGTCAACAAGGACATTGATGCGACTGGTACTGCTGGTATCAACGACGCCGACTACAAGGACGGCCGCGCCGCTGGCTATGTCATCGCCTACTCCCTGAACGATGACAATGTGCTGACCATTAAGTCCATCGTGGGCAGCAACGACGAGGTTTCCGCGGTGACCAGCGTCTTCAACCCCGCCGACGTGAAGCAGCAGGCCATGAGCAGCGCCTATGAGAACGGCGCCGCCCGTATCCGCTACAACAGCAACAACAGCCAGATCACCGTAGACAAGAACACTGTGGCCTTCTATTATGACAACAGCAATCCCAGCGATATCACCTACGGCGTGGCTGTCGGCTACAATGAGATGGCTCATGTGGATAACGGCAAGACTGTTTCCGCCCGCTATCTGAACAACCGCTCCGGTACCCTGGCCTCCACCGTGCTGTTTGATGCCAAGGGCGTGGCCGTGGAGAAGGACTATGCCTTCGTTCTGAGCCGCAGCAGCGTGGACAGCAAGTATGCCACCCTGAACGTGGTTCTGATGGATGGCACTGTGACCACCCTGAAGATCACCCGCGACGACTACAACAGTATCTTCAACACCTCCGACGATTTCAGCATTCCCTATGCCTACACCACTGACGGCAACGGTGTTTCCGACCTGACCAAGCCCAACTTCTCCAGCGATGACAACCAGGCCAGCAACCTGGAGATCGTCCGCGGCTATGCCCGTCAGCTGCGCACCGGCACCGTGGCCCTCTACACCGACAAGACCATGACCAACCTGGTTAACGGTGCTTACGGCGACGGCACCTTCACCTACGAGAACAACATCTGGAACGTGGAGGACGTGGACAACAGCTATGAGAAGGCTCCTGTCGGCTCCTTCTCCGAGAACGTGGGCCGCGAGGTTGTCATGGTCATCGACAGCGACAAGAACATTGTCCGCGCCGCCTACATCCTGAGCACCCTGGACGGCGTGTACGCCGGTCAGATCAGTGTCGCTGCGGCCGCTGAGACTGGTGTGAATACCAACAGCACCAAGCTGGCCACCGCGACCGTAACCAAGCCCGCCGGCGGCACCGGCGCCCTCACCTACGAGTGGTTCAAGTGTGATGACGCGGCCGGGAGCAATCCTGTCTCCCTGAAGAACGATGCCAACTACACGGTCAGCTCCTCTGGTGTCACCAGTGTCCTGAATGTGAAGGCTGGCGTCCTCACCGCTGGCGATCACTACTTCAAGGTCGTGGCTACTTACACTGAGACCGGCAAGGTTGCCACCACTGCTGACGATGTGGTGAAAGTGACCGTGGCCGCCGCTCCTGCGGCTGGCAGCCTGAGCATCTCTAATACCGATCTGACTACACCCACCGTGATGAAGAACGGTACCCCGGTGACTGTTGCCGCTGGTACATCTCTGTACCTGGGTTTCAGCGAGGGCGACAAAGTCCAGATTGTTTCTAGCGACATCAAGGCTAACAGCTATTGGAAAGTGGCTGGTACTGTTTATCAGGCCTCCGGCGCTGGTATCCTGAGCTTCACCATGCCCAAGACTGATTTGACCATTGCGAAGGCTGATCAGCAGGTGAAGTATACCCTGGGCGAGGGCGTGTCCCTGACCGGCACCGATTACGATGTTGCCACCGGATATGCTCCCGTGGGAACAACTGTGACCATTACTGTGGCCCCCGCAAACGGCACCGGTGTGCTGGTCAGCAACGATGGTGAGCTGAAGTCTGCCGCTACGGGTTCTACTGTCGGCAGCGCAATTGCTAACGGTGGTACTTTCAAGCCCACTGTTAACGAAAGTGACGTCTACATGAACGCTGCTTCCATTTTGACCCTTTCGGCTGGCACTGGTACGGCTCCTACTGCGAAACTGACTGATGGTGGCACCGTACTGACCAGTGGACACTATGTGGCGACTGGGCTCAATGTGACTCTCACTTGTGGTGCGAACAATGAGACAATCGCTTGGACTGTGACTAGTCTGACCGTCGGTAATGGTATTACCGAGGTTACCGCTCCCGGTGTCGCTGCCGCTGGTGTGTATACCTTTGATATGCCCGCCACTGGCCTCACCGCGACCGAGAACACCTAAAACAGCACCGCTTTAAGTTGCATGCGACATCCCCCCGGGCTATACCCGGGGGGATGTTCTATTTCACCGCGAAATAATGGTATTTGGTGCCGCTGTAGTTCATATAGGAGCGGTTCCGGCTGTCCTGGGTAACGGCGAAGCCGCCGGCCTGGATCTGGATGGCGGGCGTGCATGGTCCGTTGATGTCCTGATAGAACACTGGCCAGCCGTCTACCGCCAGGCCGCCGCTGATGCTTTCGCCGCCGTTGCTTCCATAGCGGTTGCCAAGCGCCATCTCCACCAGAACCGCCCTGGGCCGGAATCCCAGGTGAATCGTGCGACTGGCGGCATTGTCGCCGGTATAGGCTCCTGTGCTGATCTCAGCCTTCTCCCGTTCCAGCCGCTCCGCCTGGGCCTTGGCGGCCCGCATGCCTGTGTCGATCCTGGCAAAGTCCTGATTGAAGTCCGTCCGCAAAAAGTTGTCGGACGGCTCCCATTGGTGCAGTTGATAGTGTTCCGTATAATTTGCCATATTTTTTACATCTCCTCCCCACGTAGGGACACCCCACTATCCGCCGCATGCCCAAACCCGGACAGTCTACAGCCGTGTTTGGAGGTTCCGTCTACCAAATGTCTACCACCTGAGGCCCTGAAACCCTTCTGGTTTCAGGGCCTCAGCCCTTTTTCCCTGTCAGGATTGTCTACCAAATGCCTACCAAGTAAACCTTTTCATGCCGTCACCGAGTTTTTTAGGTGAAAACGAGCAGATATTTGTACCTATTTCTCCTTTGTAAGGGGCGTCATACGCCCCTCTGGCTCAAAATTCAGAAGGAGGAAATCCAAA
>ERZ827440.2835-NODE-2835-length-14229-cov-4.116622_pt1 | contig 14229 bp, 10 predicted proteins | sample MGYA00519774_ERZ827440 | MGnify/ENA primary metagenome ERZ827440 (study PRJEB31778, sample SAMEA3449302) | human gut metagenome | biome: human gut; feature: human-associated habitat; material: faeces | place: United Kingdom | collected 2010/2012 ... | reverse complement strand
AAACCCCCTTTGCCTTTTCCTTTGCCGCCTCATTTCTAAGCAGTGCCTTGCCCAGGCGGCAGCTCTGCGTAAGATAACGCTTTGCAGGACATGCAAATGTGCAAGCGCCGCACTCAATGCAGTCCATTAAGCTAAGTTCCTTCATGCTGTCAAAATCTCTTTCCTCAACAGCCTTGTCAATAAGCGTCGGCGTAAGCCTCATGGGGCAAGCCGAAAGACATTTTCCGCAGCGCAGGCACGGAGAGGGCTCGTAAATTTTTGCCTCTTTTTCAGATAAAAGGAGAACCGCCGAAACACCCTTTGTAACGGGAGCTTCCAAATCATTCATTGCAATTCCCATCATAGGTCCGCCGGAGAGGATTTTAACAGGCTCGCCCTTAATTCCTCCCGCAAACTCTACGAGTTCTTTTATCGGTGTGCCTATTTTAACCGAAAAATTACCCGGATTATTAACCGCTTCTCCGCTTACGGTAACAATTCTCCTAAGCGACGGCAATCCGAAAAGACAAGCCCTTGCAATCGCTACGGCAGTATCAATATTTATTACGACAATCCCCTCTGAGGAAGGCAATTTGCCCGACTTTACCTCTCGCCCCGTAACCGCATAAATAATATGCTTTTCAGAGCCTTGGGGATATTTCGTTTTAAGTCTGCAAACCTCGACACCTTCATACTGGTCCAAAACGGCAGATAAGCTCTTTATACCCTCGGGCTTATTGCTTTCTATTGCGATTTTGCCCGATTTTGCGCCGACTGCACGCATCGCAAGACAAAGCCCTTTTACAATCATCTCGGGGTCCTCAAGCATAACGCGGTAATCGCTTGTAAGATACGGCTCGCACTCTGCTCCGTTTACTATTACGGTATCAATCTTAACATCCTCCGAAACTGTAAGCTTGACATGGGTGGGAAAACCCGCACCGCCCATTCCTACAATTCCTGCCTCCCGAACTCTTTTTACAATTTCATTCGGTTGAATCTTATCAAAATCATAATTGTCCATAAGCTCGGTTGTCTCAAGAAAATCGTTCTCTATAATAACCGAATTTACCATGCTGCCGTTGGGAACCTTCCTCGGTTCAATCGCAATTACCTTTCCCGACACGGCAGAATGAACCGGCGCACTGATAAACGCATCAGAATTGCCTATTACCTGCCCCCTTTTTACCTCATCACCCACACTCACCGTAGGGGTACAGGGAGCTCCGATATGCTGTGACATAGGATATACATATTCTTTGCACATTTCCATATTCCTGATCGGAACGGATGCGGTTATGTGCTTGCGGTCGTTCGGATGAACTCCGCCTTTGAATGAAAGCAGTTTCAAAAGTATTTCCTCCCATCGAAAAAACTACAACACACATATTCTAACACATTTTTTTCGTATATTCAAGTATATTGTTAAATTATTCTATAATTTTTTATTGTATTTTCTTAAATATGGCAATATTATTAAAAATATCCTGAAAAGATTTATATTTATACAAAAAAATCCCACCGAAACGGCAATTTACTTGCCGTCGGCGGGATAATTATTTATCAACCGAACAAAGGAGCCGCAACCGTAAACGGCATAGCGCGTGTCGGCGATGTAATGTGGAAAATAATATCGTTTCTGGACGATACATTCTCTCCTGCCTTTATTATTACACTGTTGGTGGTATATCGGTATTCACTCGGCTGTACTGTTGTGCTGCAAATATATACGGTGTGCTTATAGCTTGCAGTCCATCCTTCCGGCAAGAATAACTTTACATCAGCATAATATTCGTGCAGCTTATTCTCAATCGTGTACTTGATTTCAAATTCTTCACCGGGTTTTATTACGGGTTCTTTGCCGTAATCAATAGTTAAGCTTCCCGATATATTATTGTTAAATGTGAATGAATAGGGACTGTACCTGAAAATTTCCTGAGGCATTGAATCAAACTCACGCAGATACTGAACCGCCCATTCCTTGTCGCATTCATTTTCGCCGTCGGTATATTCCATATAAATACCATGGGCTCTGAAAACCGAAGGAATTGTATCCATAACCCAACGAGTAAGCTCTGTACAGGTTTTCGGTGCGATATATCTGTATGATCCGTTAATACAGATAGGAACAATCCTGTCGCCTATGTATTCCTGCCAATCCTTGGGGATTGACTTTGTTCCGCCCAAAATGCCGAGGAATGCTCCAACAGTAGCTCCCGTACAGTCAGTATCGTCACCGCAGTTCACGGCATAAATTACGGACTTTTTGAAATCTCCCTCACCGTACATAAGCCCTATTGTAACAAACCCGATATTTGCAGGAGCCTGGAACCAACCGAGGTCTTTATTCATTTCCACAAGCATTTCTCGTACTTCTTTATAGTCGGTATGCTTATCGTATTCTTCAAGAACCTTTCTTACGCATTGCGAAACTCTGCAATCTTCGGGTATGTATGTAAGTGCCGTTTCTATGATTTTTCTTATATCTGTTTCCGTAAATGCAGTGGTTTCCATTGAAGCAGTGAATATTTCGGCATACATACCTTCGCCCATACCATGGTCAACGGAAGCGTCCATTATTGCATACTTCAAAGAAATATTGGGAAATCCCGGAGCAAGGCAAGCCCATATTTCGGAGCGAATCCATGCACCGTTGGAATTTTTCCATGCAGCGTTGTTAAACTCTCCGCACGCAGGAGCAAGCAATCCCCGTCCGATATTTGCCTTTCCTATTCCGTATTCATTCCAATATGGGGTAATATGCGTAATCCAGTATTCAGCCAAAACATTTGCGTTTACCGCAGACGGGCCTACCTGCTGCATAGCTCGCAGCCACACAAGCTGGAGATCAAGGTCATCATTGGGAAGGGGTTCACCCTTTTCCGACGCAAAGCCCTTAATATCAAGAAAATCTCTTGTGCCTTCATACGGAGTACCTACTGTTCCTCCGATGTTTTTACCTACCCAGCAAGCATAAATCTTATCCTTGAGTTCTTCTCTGTTTAGCTTTATGTATGAAGTTTCCAAAAAACCACCCTATCTTTAATTTGTTTGATACTTGTATTATACAAAAGTATCAATATAAAATAAAGCTGTTTTTATGTCATAAAAAAGTATTTAATTTTGACTGTTTCTGTACTTTAGCGGTGTTGTATTCGTGTAACTTTTAAAATCCTTAAAAAACTTTGTTTTGTCACTGTAGCCTACCTTTATATAAATATCATTGACCTTATCATCCGTACTTTTCAGCAAATCACACGCACATTCAATACGAATATCTTTCAAGTACTTTGTAAAGGTTACCCCCGTATATTTTTTGAACATTCTGCTGAAATATGAAACATCGTAATGACCTTGCCGACACAGCGTTTTCAAAGTTATTTTTTCACCGCAATGCTCCTTTATATAATCAAGGGTCTCTTTGTTTATTATTTCGTTTGAAACGGGTTTGGGATGCGACATTTTACGAAATATCATCGCAAGAAGCAGATTTACGCAGGAATGAGTTACAACCCGTTGCCCGAAATCGGTTTTTTCAAACTCGCTTTCAAGCAAACCGATAATGGTTTCAACCTTTTTTTGTTCTTCTTTTGAGAAGCTGATTACAGGATTTTGTTTGTCAATAAGGTTTTTGAAATCACCATACTCCGTAAGCTCAAGCAGCGCAAAAACATCATCATGCTTTTCAATTTTTTCACTGATGAATTCCGGTTTTATCAGAATGTTATAATGCTCGGAATTGCAATCGGAATAAAAACCGTGAGTTTGATTGTAGTTAATTACAACCAAATCACCTTTTGTAACGGGATACTGTATATTGTCAACCGTATGAACATATTTCCCTCGGATTATATATACAAATTCCATGAAATCATGTAAGTGCAGAGGTTCTTCATACCCCAGCTGGCGGTATATCCTGATATTACCGTCCATCATGTATTTATTATAAGTGTACATATCTGATTCACTTCCCAAAACTGTGAGAATTTATCTTATCATGAGGGCATTTGCGTATTATATAACTCCGTTAAAATAAACGGCAATGCCCCTTCATTATGTATTATATCATCAAAATTTTAAATCGTCAATCCTTCCCTTCAAATAGTTACATTAAAAACTATTCGATTATTTTCTTTAAATAATGTAACGCTTTTTCTACATCCTCCTCGCTGTTAAATGCACCGACTGAAAATCTAAGTGCACCGCACCCTGCCGTACCAAGTGTTTTATGAGCAAGAGGAGAGCAATGCAAGCCCCCTCGCACCGCAACACCGTAGCCGCTTCCGAGCTCGTTTGCAACATCAACGCAATCTGCTTTTTCAAAGCAAACCGACACAACCCCAACTCTGCCTTCAGTGCCTTCATACCCCAAAAGCCTGACGCCCTTCAGCTTTTTAATACCCGAAATCATGATTTTCGTTAAGCGTTTCTCTTTCTCTGTTATATCATCAAAATTTTCCGAAACATACTTTATTCCCATTCCGAGCCCCGATATTCCCGGGGAATTAAGCGTACCGCTTTCAAAGCGGTCGGGCAAAAACGACGGCTGCACGGGAGATTCGGAAACGCTTCCCGTTCCGCCTTCCATAAGAGGCGAAACCTCAATTCCTTCCGGAATATAAAGCCCGCCCGTACCTTGCGGTCCGTAAAGCCCCTTGTGCCCCGGGAACGCAAGCAATGTGTTTTTAAGGCGTTTCATATCAATTTTTACAATCCCCGCACTTTGGGATGCATCAATAAGCAGAGGAATATCGCCGGTTTTTCTTCTTATTTCATAAATATCGTTTACGGTGCCGCATACATTTGAAGCGTGGGTTACAACAATCAGAGATGTGCCCGGCTTTATCTCGTTTATTATCGACTCCGCCGGAACGAACCCGAATTTATCCCCTTGCGCAACGGAATATGTTATAAACTTTTTTCTTGCGAGAGAAAAAATCGGTCTGAAAATCGAGTTATGCTCCATTGATGTTATGACCGCATGGCTGCCGTATTTCAAAACGCCTTTTATTGCGATGTTTAGACTATGGGTTGCATTTTGGGTAAACACAATTCTTTCTGGACTTGTGATTCCAAACAGCTCTGCGGCTCTGCACCTTGTATCGTAAATTAGATTCATTGCGGCAGAAGCCTCGGAGTATCCGCCTCGCCCCGCATTTGCGGCGCACCGCATTGCATTAAGAACGGCGGTATAAACTGTTTCGGGCTTTATAAGGGTTGTTGCGGCATTGTCAAGATATATCATAAATTGCCTCCATAGATTTCGATTTTCAATTAATTATATGCATAAGGAGGCAAAAAAGAAGGTGTACGGAAACAAATTGTTTCCGTGCACCGAAAAACCAAAAGTATTATTCAGCAGTTTCTTCTTCTGTTGCTGTGGCTCCGGAGCCTGCGGCACCTTCGCTTGTTGCGGCTTCTTCAGCCTTCTGCTCCTCTTCCTCCTGCTGCTTTGCAAGAGCTTCAAGGTCAGATGTAATCTTCTTTTCAAAGCTTGCGCTGTCTTCAAATTCCATAGAAGCCTTCTTATCTTCTATTAACTCAAAGGAATCAGCCTTTGCTTTAAATTCTTTTCCTGCGATAACGCCGCTGATTTCAACGGATTTAAGCTCGGAGTTTTCAACAACATACTTATATGTAACCTCTTTGAGCTCATCTCTGACCTGAGAATCCTTTTCGTCAACTCCCGGAAGGAGCTTTACAAGGTCGGAAGGAGCACCCTTGCAATTAAATGTCATAGAACCGGAGTTTTCCGCTCCAAGCTCCATTGAGATGTTATCTTCTTCAAAGCTTGATGAGATTACCGCAGATGAAATAGCATATTTTTTAACAAGATCATCCTTAACTACGGATTCTGTCGCCGTCTTTTCCTCTCCGTTATCGAGGAACAAAAGATTAATCGAAGCACCCTCTAAGGTTTCGTTAACGAAAGCAGCTCTTACGGAGTCGCTCTTATAATTATACTGAATCTTCGCTTCATCGGTGGGGAAGATTGTGGAATACTCGATATTTTCCGTATTTCCGTCATATTCCGTTGTAAGCTTCATTCTGTAGCCCACTTCGGTATAAGCTGTGGAAACATAAGAAGCATACGCAGACTTTGCATTTAAGGATTTAACCTTAATACTTGCTTCTTTACCGCATCCTGTAAATGCAAACATTAATGATAATGCCATAAGCATTGCCAATATTTTTTTCATGATGTAAAGACCTCCGAGCAATAATAATATTTTTAATATAACATATTATAACACACTATTTTTTAAAAATCAATATGTTTTTTCACAAATGTGTCATTGAAGCATTCTTTTTTTGTATCCGCTTAAAGTATTTCGCATAAGCATCGCTATTGTCATCGGGCCAACGCCACCGGGAACGGGAGTAATTGCTCCTGCAACCTCTTTTGCTCCCGAAAACTCAACATCGCCGACAAATTTTCCGTCCTCAAGTCGATTCATTCCCACATCAATAACCACCGCACCGGGTTTAATCATATCTGCCGTAATCATTTCAGCTTTGCCGACCGCAACAACTAAAATATCGGCGCGCCTTGTAACCTCGGAAAGATTCTCGGTTTTGGAATGGCACACCGTAACCGTACCGTTTGCCGCCAAAAGAAGCATGGACATGGGTTTTCCCACAATATTGCTTCTGCCCACAACAACACATTCCTTGCCGCAGACATCAATCCCCGTAAGCTTAATAAGCTCCATAATTCCGGCAGGCGTGCACGGAAGGAATGTCCCTCCGCCTATCATAATTTTTCCTACATTTTCGGGATGAAACGCATCCACATCCTTATCGGGAGAAATCGCATCAATAATCTTTCTTTCGTCAATCCCGCGAGGGAGGGGAAGCTGAACCAGTATTCCGTCAATTTCGGGGTCATTGTTGAGCTTTTCCACAAGCTCCAAAAGCTCCGCCTCATCGGTATCCGCCGAAAGCGCATACTCTCTTGAAACCATGCCTATCTCCCTGCACGCACGGTTTTTGTTGTTAACATACTTTCTCGAAGCCGGATCATCTCCTACGATTACCACCGCCAGTCCCGGAGTTCTTCCGTTTTTGCTTATTTCCTCTACTTCTTTCTTCAGTTCTTCTCTTATTTTCAGAGAAAGAGCCTTTCCGTCCAGTATAGTTGCCGACATTTGTGTTCATCCTTTCGTTACGCCTTGGTTTTATAAGGCAATCTTTATCAAAGCCTATGAGGTCATCCCGTCCTGCCTTGATAAGTGCTTTCTTTACAATATTATAGTTTTCGGGCCTTGAGAACTGCAAAAGTGCCCTTTGCATTTGCTTTTCCTCGTAGGTTTTCGGAACATAAACCTCCTCCATCGTCAAAGGATCAAGCCCCGTATAAAACATACAAGTTGAAATCGTGCCCGGAGTGGGATAAAAATCCTGCACCTGTTCGGGAACATAATGCTGTTTTTTAAAATACAGCGCAAGCTCTATTGCCTCGTTGAGAGTGCTTCCCGGGTGCGAGGACATAAAATAAGGTACAAGATACTGGTTTTTCCCTATTGCCTTATTTATCTCGAAAAACTTGTTGTAAAACCTCTTATAAACCGAAAATTCGGGCTTACCCATTTTTTCAAGAACTCTATCCGATATGTGCTCGGGCGCAACCTTAAGCTGACCGCTCACATGATATTTGCAAAGCTCACGGAAAAACGAGTCATCCTTATCCGCCATAAGATAATCAAAACGAATTCCCGAGCGGATAAAAACCTTTTTCACTCCGTCAATGGAGCGGAGCTTTTTAAGCAGGCTGAGATAATCCTTATGATCAGGCTTGATAGCTTTACAAACATGGGGAAACAAGCACTTTTTCTTTATGCAGGTTCCTGTTTTGAGCTGTTTTTCACAAGCGGGCTTTCTGAAATTTGCCGTAGGTCCGCCAACATCGTGGATATATCCCTTAAAATCAGGGTCATGCACAAACTTTTTTGCCTCCTCTATAAGGGAAGCATGAGAGCGGGATGTAACAACTCTTCCCTGATGAAACGCGAGTGCGCAAAAATTGCACGAGCCGTAGCACCCTCTTGATGATGCAAGGGAAAACTTAACCTCCTCGATTGCGGGAACGCCATTTTCGTATGAAGGGTGATATGTTCTTTCATATGGAAGCGAATACACCCTGTCAAGCTCGGGCGTTGAAAGAGGCATACAGGGCTTTGTCTGTAGAATTAATCTTCCCTGATGAGCCTGTACCATAGGCTTTCCCCGAACCGCATCCGTTTGTTCGTATTGAATACGCACAGAGTCCGCATATTTTCGTTTATCGTCTCTGACCTCCTCAAATGAAGGGAGCACAACGGCATCTTCCGGGATTTCATCCTCACGGATACAAAAAACAGAACCGTCCACATCTCTTATATCCTTTACCTTAACACCGCTGTCAAGAAGATGCGCAATCTTTGGAATCTGTCTTTCGCCCATTCCGTATGTCAGAATATCCGCACGGGAATCGATCAAGATTGATCTTCTCACACGGTCGTCCCAATAATCATAATGAGCAAACCGCCTGAGGCTCGCTTCAACTCCGCCGATTATTACGGGAATGTCTCCGTAAGCCTCTCTTATTCTGTTGCAATAAACAATAACGCATCTGTCGGGCCTTCGTCCGCCCTCTCCTCCGGGGGAATATGCATCGCCGCTCCTGCGTTTTTTTGCGGCTGTATAATGGTTAACCATAGAGTCTATGTTGCCCGATGACACCAAAAATCCGAGACGGGGCTTTCCCAGCCTCATAAAATCATCCTTGCTTCTCCAATCGGGCTGAGAAATAATGCCTACCTTAAAGCCTTCCGCTTCAAGCACCCTCGAAATAATGGCGTGCCCAAAGCTGGGATGGTCAACATATGCGTCGCCGATTACATACACAAAATCCGGCCTGTCCCACCCCAACATATTAATTTCATCTTTGGATATAGGTAAAAACATTTTGTATTCCTCAAAATACTATTCTTCGTCAAATTCTTCCTCGGCTTTGTCATCGGAATCAAGCTGTTCCTCATCGGAAGAATCGATATAATCGTCCATGCTTCTTTGCTCGTTTTCCTTATAGTTTACCATTTCAAGATACTGCTGGCGTGTTATAAGCACCTCTCTGGGCTTACTGCCGTCGGGAGGGCCGACAATTCCCTGCTGTTCAAGCTGGTCAACCATTCTTGCCGCCCTTGCATAGCCGACTCCCATTTTTCTTTGAAGCATAGAGGTTGACGCACTGCCCATTTTAAGAACAATATCGACAGCCTCGGGAAGCCTGATGTCCCAGATGTCCTCTTCTTCCTCTTCCTCTTTGCCTTTTCCTTTTTGTTCCGGCTCACGCTTTATAAACTCGATCGCATCCTCATTATACTGAACCTGATCGGAATTGTTCTTTACAAATTCCACAACCGCCTCAACATCATCATCGCTGACAAAAGAGCCCTGAACTCTTACCGATTTGGGTGCTCCTATGGGATGATAAAGCATATCGCCCTTACCCAAAAGCTTTTCCGCACCGGCAACATCAAGAATCGTTCTTGAATCCACCTGTGATGAAACGGCAAACGCAATTCTTGACGGAATATTCGCCTTGATTACGCCGGTAATAACATTGACAGACGGCCTCTGCGTTGCGACAACAAGGTGCATACCGGCGGCTCTGGCAAGCTGTGCAAGCCTCTGAATGGCATCCTCAACCTCGTTGGGAGCCGCCATCATGAGGTCGGCAAGCTCATCAATTATAATTACGATATGTTCAAGCTTTTTAAGGGTATCCTCTTTTTCCGCAAGCTTGTTGAAACCCTTAATGTCACGAACACCGTTATCCGCAAAAAGCTTGTATCTTCTTGACATTTCGCTGACTGCCCAGTTAAGAGCATTTGCCGCCTTTTTAGGATCTGTAACGACGGGTGACACAAGATGCGGTATTCCGTTATAAATCTTAAGCTCAACAACCTTAGGGTCAATCATCAAAAGCTTTACATCCGTCGGTGACGCCTTGTAAAGAATGCTTAAAATAATAGTGTTTATGCACACACTCTTACCCGAGCCCGTCGAGCCTGCTATAAGCAAGTGAGGCATCTTTGCAATATCTGCTATGATAACCTTGCCCGAAATATCCTTTCCGAGCGCAAATGCAACCTTGGATTTGTAGCTTGAAAACTCGGGAGTTTCAATACATTCCCTTATATTTACGATTACGCTGCTGTCGTTGGGAACCTCGATTCCCAAAGAGCTGTGCTCCGGAACGGGTGCAATTCTTACACCGCTTACGCCCATATGAAGCGCAATATCCTCCGCAAGATTTGTGATTTTGGTAACCTTTGTTCCCGATGCCGCAACAATTTCGTACCTTGTTACGGTAGGGCCGACACTTGCGCCGATAACCTTTGCGGTCACGCCGAAGCTTTGCAGAATATCCACAAGCTTTTGAGAATTCATTTTCAGGTCTTTTTGAGAAAGTCCGCCTCCGCCCTTATGAGCCGAAAGCAAAGAAATTGGCGGATATATGTATTCAATATTTTCGTTGCTTTTTTCGTCCGGGACAAATTTTTCGTCCCCTTCGCCCTTTTCTTCCTTTTCCTCAGGCTTTTCCTTCTTTTTTATTTTCTTCGGAGTAACATCCATCGGGATATACTCTTCCTCCTCGGGAGGCTCGGGAATTTCGTCAAACACCCGTTTTTCAGGCTCTTTAGGCTCGACCTCCGGCACATCATCATCGAGAGGAATGTCGATAATAGACTTAAGAGGACGCATTTTGAGCCTTGAGCCGTTATTCTTGGTTTCCGGAACAAAATCGTCAAAATTCAAGACTTCCGATTTTTTTGCCTTTTTATTTTCATGAGGCATTTCTTCTTCGTCTTTTTTACGAACCTGTTTTTCCCCGTCATTCATGTTTTTTATAAAATTCTTAACGGAAAACTCCGTAATAATCATAATTGCAATAACCGAAAGTGCAACAAGAATAATCGTTGCGCCTGCTCTTGAAGCGACAGCTCTCAATAAAAAATAAAGTCCGCCGCCAAAAACTCCTCCGCCTGCCAGATCCCGACCACGGTCAAGAAGCGTCATAAATTCCTTTGAGTTCTCGATAGATTCGACAAGTCCCGAAAGAAACACCAAAAGAAGCGCAGAGACGCCTGTGCGAAGCTTGATTTTGTTTCCTTTTTTAATAAACGCATATGCGGCAACCGCCACAAACCAAAACGGAAAAAGGTAAGCGCCTCCGCCAAGAAGAATCCCGAAAACCGACCTTACAAGCTGACCGATTTTCCCCATTGCACTGCCGTATATCGCAAGGAACGAAAAAATTCCCAGCACAAAAAGGATGACAACCGTAACCTGCCACCTCATTTCCGCTTCTTTTGCGGCTTCAACATTCTTTTTTGAATTCTTTTTAGTTGTTGTTTTTTTAGAGGTCTTTGCCAAATCCTTCACCCCTTTCCAAGGTCATTAATACGGCGTCCTCAATGCCGTCGTAATATTTTTTGCGAAGTCCCACCTGCCTAAAACCGTGCTTTTTGTAAAGCGAAATCGCAGGAAAGTTTGACGACCTTACCTCAAGCGTCAAAAACTCTATTCCGTTATTTTCGGAAAATTCATAAACCGCCTCAAAAAGCCTGTCGGCAATACCCATGCGGCGAAATTTCGGAAGAACCGCCAAAATATCAATCTGCAATTCGTCAAGCGCTTTTGTAAGCGTGATAAATCCTGCCGCCTCGCCGTCTGCAAAACACAAAAATGACACCGCATTTTTAGATTCAAGCTGTGATTTCAGCAGCTTTTCCGACCACGGCTTATCAAAGCAAGCATTTTCAATTTTCGCTATATCACGAAAAAGGCGTAAATCCGCCCTTGTAATTTCAAAATCCATTTAACTCAAAAACCTTTTATCTATCAGTTTTTCAATCTGTCGGGCGCATTTTTCGTATGTTTCCAAAAATCCGCCGTAAGGATCGGCGACATCCTCGCCGTCAATATCAAGCAAAAACACCTTGTCCTTATATTCCGGTCTTAAGGAGCATAATACAAGCTTGTGGGTTTTTCCCATGCAGTAAACAGCCTCAGCCCTCTCCAAAAGCTCGTCCGAAACCGGCTGAGAGGTATGGGAAAAACCTGTTATTCCCATGTTTTCAAGAGCCTCTTTTGCATGGCGAGTCATGGGCGTGCCTTTGTCTGCTCCGAGCCCTGCCGACTCGGCTTCTTTTCCTGTTTTATATTCATAAATGGCTTCTGCCATAGGACTTCTGCAGGTATTTCCGCTGCATACAAACAGTACCATAAAATCACCTTCGTTTTTTTGTAAGCGATGAGGTGTGGCGTTCCCAGAACACCCCGTCCTCATAGCCTTGAATTGCAGTATCGGATTGAGCTGTTTCCAGCCTTTTTTGCGCCCAAATGCAATACTGCTCGTTTTTTTCTATTCCCACATAATGTCTGCCGAGCTTTTTAGCCGTAACGGCGGTTGAACCCGAACCCAAAAACGGGTCAAACACAGTATCACCGGTGTTTGAGCTTGCCAAAATAAGCTTCGCCAACAGCTTTTCGGGCTTTTGCGTGGGATGAGCCGTGTTTTCCGGCATTGACCAGTACGGAACTGAAATATCATCCCAAAAATTTGAGGGATATGTATTTCTGAAATTACCGTTCTCCGTCTTTTCCCAGTCCTTCGGCATACCGTCCTTTGTGTAGGGCGCAACAACCTTCCTTCGTATTTTAACGGCATCCGCATTAAAGGTATAATCTCTTCCCTTTGTGGCAAACCATATATCCTCCATGCCGTTTTTCCAGTTTGAAAGAGCACCTCTGCCCTTTTCCCTTTGCCATGTTATTCTGTTTCTTACAACAAAATACTTCTTCAGCACCCTCTCTATAGCAGAGGATGACTTCCAGTCACAGCAAACATATATCGAGGCGTTATCCTTAAGCGTGTGCAAAACGGATTTTATCCACAATTCCGTATATTCCCCGTATTGTTCATCGGACATTTTCTTGAATTTACTTCCTCCGAAATCCTTGTCGATATTATACGGAGGGTCCGCAATCAAGAGGTCTGCAAACCCGTCGGGAAGCCTATCAAACACAGAAAACGAATCCCCGATAATGACCTTATCGAGCACATTGTCCGCAACTTCCGATGCAGGCAGGCATTTATCCAAATATTCTTTTCCTTCTTCAACCGAAATATCAATCGTTTTATTTCTCGGCGCTTTCATTCAAACAATCCTTACTGATAATTTTGTATCCTGCCGCCTTATTGAGGCGGTTTGAAATTGCCAGCCCCACGCCTTCGTTGCTTGTCCCTTCGGCAAAAACAACATCGGCACCCAGCCTGTCAAAATCCCTCAAATAAAGGAACAGCTCAGATGCGGCACGCTCTTGGGTGTTGCCCAAATCCTTTAATATATCGGCGTTTTTTATCTTAGGTGCGGTTTTGGAATAAACCATTGCGCCGACGGTTTTTCCTTGCGCTTTAGCATGGGTAATTTCTTTGTTTATATACTCTGCAACAAAATCAGAATCCCCCGAAACCGCATAAACCTCGGCGTTCGGGGAGTAGTGCTTATATTTCATGCCCGGTGCCCTTGCAACAATGCCGGGCTCAGGTCTGCTTACAACTGCCGGGTCAATATCCACTCTGCCAAGAGCTGATCTTAACTCCTCAACCGTTACGCTTCCCGGGCGAAGCACCATTGGAACAGCACCGCTCACATCAATTATTGTGGATTCAAGCCCGAATTTACAGCTTCCTCCGTCAATAACCGCATCTATTTTTCCGTCCAAATCGGAAATAACATGCTCTGCCGCAGTCGGGCTGGGCTTTCCGGAGGTGTTTGCCGAGGGCGCCGCAACCGGAACGTTTGCAATACGCAAAAATTCCTGACATACCGGGTTTTCGGGAAATCTTATACCCACCGTATCGAGCCCTGCGGTGACATTTTTCGGCACAATATCCGACTTTTTCATAATGATCGTAAGAGGCCCCGGCCAAAACCTTTCCATAAGAATTTTTGCGTTTTCGGGGATTTCTCTAACCAATCCTTCCACCTTGGAAATATCGGAAATATGCACTATAAGAGGATTGTCATTCGGTCTGCCCTTTGCTTTGAAAATATCATCAACCGCCGACTCAATAAGTGCATTTGCACCAAGACCGTAAACCGTCTCCGTAGGAAATGCAACAAGTCCTCCGCTTCTTATTACAGAACCGGCTTTTTTTATATACTCATATTCCTCTTTAGTAATATCATTGCTTAT
>ERZ827440.2819-NODE-2819-length-14331-cov-2.676380_pt1 | contig 14331 bp, 10 predicted proteins | sample MGYA00519774_ERZ827440 | MGnify/ENA primary metagenome ERZ827440 (study PRJEB31778, sample SAMEA3449302) | human gut metagenome | biome: human gut; feature: human-associated habitat; material: faeces | place: United Kingdom | collected 2010/2012 ... | reverse complement strand
ACGGTTTTGCCTATGCCTATCGCTATCCGGGGATGAACAAGGTATTGCAGGCAGCAGGGCGTGTGATCCGTACCGCAGAGGATATTGGCATTGTGGCACTTCTGGATGAACGGTTTCTGACGACACCATATCAGAGAATGTTTCCAAGAGAGTGGAGGGAGTATGAGGATGTGTCCCTTAAGGAAATCGGTCATTATGTCGAGCGATTCTGGGATGAATGGCTATAATCCTTCCGAACGGTCATTGTGACATCACATTTTTGCAGGAAAGTTATGCAGATCAGTAATTATGACATGCATGTCATTGTGGATAACTATGTGGAAATGGGGGATTTCTTTTGAGTTGATGTGATTAGTGATAATTATTATCAATAAAATACTGAAGGAAAAATGCATTAAAAATGAAAAAATACTGGATTAGTCAATGGGAAAAGGTGTATAATTGACCAGGATGAATAATCGTATAGTAAAGGTATCAGCCGGTTATGGACAATCCAAAGACAAGAAGGGAGAAAGCACATGAGCACTGGATTTTGGGCATATGAAAGCGTATTTTATCAAATATATCCGTTAGGATTTTGTGGAGCACCGTTTGAGAATGATGGTGTGCAGACACATAAGATTAAAAAGGTGGAGGAATGGATTCCGCATATGAAGAAATTAGGAATCAACGCCATCTATTTTTCCCCGGTATTTGAATCCGATACCCATGGATACAATACCAGGGATTATAAGAAGATTGATGTCAGGATCGGAACCAATCAAGATTTTAAAGAGGTTTGTCAGAGGTTACATGAGAATGGAATCCGCGTAGTACTCGATGGTGTGTTTAACCATGTGGGACGAGGCTTTTATCAGTTTCAGGACGTATTGAAGAACCGTGAAAATTCTCCTTATTTGAACTGGTTTCATATCAACCTGGGTGGAAATTCCAATTATAATGATGGTCTGTGGTATGAAGGCTGGGAAGGTAATTACGACCTGGTGAAGTTAAATCTTCAGAACGGTGAGGTTGTTCATCATATTCTGGATGCCGTGCAGTATTGGATTGATGAATTTGATATTGACGGACTGCGTCTGGATGTGGCTTATTGTCTGGATGAGAATTTTGTACGGACACTTCGCAGCTTTACAACAGAGAAAAAGCCGGACTTCTTCTTATTAGGAGAGATGCTTCATGGCGATTATAACCGCCTGATGAATGACAGCATGCTTCATTCCGTAACCAATTATGAATGCTATAAGGGATTGTATTCAAGCTTTAACAGCATGAATATGTTTGAAATCAATCATTCCCTGCTTCGTCAGTTTGGATCGGAAAACTGGACACTTTATAAAGGAAAGCATCTGTTATCTTTTGTGGATAACCACGATGTGACGAGAGTCGCAAGTATTTTATCCAATGAAAAGCACCTTCCACTGATTTATGCAATGTGCTTTGGCATGCCGGGAATTCCCTGTGTATATTATGGAAGTGAATGGGGAACCAGGGCAGATAAGAGCCAGGGCGATCCGGCGTTACGTCCCTGCTTTGAACAGCCGGAATGGAATGAATTGTCTGAGTTTATCAGTAAGCTTGCTGAAGCAAAGAAGAATTCCGAAGCGTTAAATTATGGAAGCTTCCGTTCGGTTCTTCTTACAAACCGCCAGTGCATTTTCGAACGTGCAAGCGGGCATGAACGGGTAATGGTAGCGATTAATGCCGATGGAGCACCGTTCACAGCCCACTTTGATGCAGGCTGTGGCATGGCAACCGATCTGATCACAGGACAGCCACATGACTTTGGTGGTGGAAGTGAGCTTCCTCCCTATAGTGCTGCATTTTGGAAGATGGAGCGGTAGAGGTCAGATATGCAATAACAGATCGTAGATAAAATCAATATGTAAATAGATATGAAGTAATTGCAACTATTCGGGAAAACTGTACTGGAGCATGTAGGCTTTGGTACAGTTTTCTATTTGTAAAATATATTAGATGTCGGGGTCATAAGGTCTTTCACCCACTTATGAGCAAGCTCATGTGGACTTAGACCTTTTGACCCTGGCATCATATATTATTGACATATAATATTATATGTCGTATAGTATGTATGTAAATAATATTATATGTCGTATAATATTATACATATTCGCACAGAAAGGAGCGAAGGGCATGGTTTTTAATACAGGGGCAGCACTTCTGGATGCCATTGTGCTTGCGGTTGTTGCGAAAGAGCCGGAAGGGGCATATGGCTACAAGATTACACAGGATGTGCGGCAGATTATTACAGTTTCGGAATCCACCTTATATCCGGTATTACGAAGACTGCAGAAGGACGAATGCCTGACCATTTACGATCAGGAATGTGCCGGACGTAACCGCAGATACTATCTGGTTACGGAAAAGGGAAGGCAGCAGCTTTCCATGTACCGGGAGGAATGGAAGAGCTATTCCGGTAAGATCAATCAGATTTTTGAGGGAGGATCCACAAATGAACAGATTTGAATATATGAGGAGACTTGAGGCTTTATTATCCGACATTTCTCCCAGCGAAAAGGAAGAAGCACTTACTTATTATAATGATTATTTTAATGATGCCGGGCAGGAGAACGAGCAGCAGGTCATTAAAGAGCTGGGAAGCCCCGAACAGGTAGCAGCAGGAGTCAAAGAGGGACTGGGGTTGCAGACCTATGAGCGCGAGCAGGATTCTCTTGAAGGAGAGAAAAGTCAGAACCAGAGTGCACCGGGCGAAAGAGATAGAGATGCGGGTGTGCAGAACACCAGAAGTCAGAATGCATTCTCACAGAACAACCAGATACCATCACAGCCACAACAGAAGCAATCCAAGCCGGCATGGCTGATCACCTTAATTGTCATCGGACTGATCCTTGCGTCCCCGTTGATTCTGGCATTGATCTGTGTGGTATTTGCTGTGATTATCAGTGTTTTCAGTCTTATTTTCGGCTTGCTGATTGGCTTTGGAGCAGCGGCAGTATCGCTTTATGTCACGGCATTTGTGTGTGCAGTGCTGGGATTTGTGGTATTACCGGTAAATGCTCTGGTATCAGGGGCACTGCTTGGAAGCGGATGCTTATGCGCTGCCGCAGGAATCCTGTGCATGATTCTTACTGTACTTGTGGCCATGACGGTTCCGGCAGCCTGCAGGGGTACGGCGTGGCTGTGGCGTAAAATGTTTCGGAAGGCTTAAGGGAGGAAAACGAAGATGAAGAAATTTTATAAAGTCAGTCTGATTACAGCAGGTATTCTGGCAGCGCTTGGTCTGGTATTGTGTATCTTTTGTGGATTTATCGGAGGATACAGATGGAAACAGAGGGTAACAAGTGAATCAGTGGTTTCCTATATGGCAGGACTTTCCAACCGACTGGGATTTAAGGTTTCCTTTGGAGAGGGAAGCGGTATTTATATTGGTACACTGGATAAAAATCCCACGGGAGCAGACGGAGAGCTTATGGTAAATGGAGAGAGTATCGAAGAAAAAGGAACCACATATGAAATCCCGGTGAGTGAAGTTAAGGAATTGAATGCAGAGCTTGGCGCCGGACTTTTTGAAATCCGGGAAAAGGAGGAGACTTCCGATACCATAAGCCTTATCTTTGATGCTTCGGGGGTATGGGAATATTCACTTGAGGATGAAACGCTGAATGTTGGAATGAAAGAAGAATCCATATATGTCTTATGGGGACTTAAACAGAATAAAGGAGCGCGGTGCACGATTGAGATTCCAAAGGACTTTACATTCCGGCTCTTTACGGCAAAGCTCGGTGCCGGTAAGCTTCAGATCGAAGGAATCAAGGCACAGGAGATGACTTTGATAGCCGGTGCGGGACAGCTTGAACTTGCAGATATTGCAGTTGAGGACTTCGAGCTGAAGGTAGGAGCCGGGCAGGCAGTATGTGAAAATGTGACAAGCCGGAATGCCGTGATGGACATTGCCATGGGTGAATGTCAGTATTCCGGTAAAATCAATAAGGATCTAAGTGTGGACTGCGGACAGGGCAATGTGGAAATTGAGGTAGACGGAGCAGAAGAGGAGCACAATTATGATCTGGATTGCGGAATGGGTAATATTCTGGTCGGAAGCATGAGAGCCGCAGGAATGGGAGCGCAGCAGACACAGGATAACGGTGCAGACAGTCTGTATCATGTGAAATGTGGAATGGGAAATGTAACAATTACGTTTAAATAATTTGAAATCATATAAAAAGGGACTTCCGTATTGAGCATATTTGATCCCAAAGATCAGCTCAGACGGCGGCCCCTTTTATTTTATACTTCATAGTTTGCGATGATACGGGATGTTACTATAATTCCATGAATAATCCGGCCTTTTTAAGGGCGGGACGAAGGGCCATGTAAACAACGCTTGAAACGATCGTAGAGGTTACGGCATTGATGGAGGTAGCGGTTACATTCCATGCAAGGGTAAGCTCTGCAGCAGGTTTTCCAAGAATCAGCAGCTTGTAAAGATAGCCGATTAAAGGATCAAAAATCACGTTGAATAATAATCCGGCAGCTGCAGCAAGGATCACCCATTTCCAAACCTTTCTGTTATCGGTCTCTTTCGTGATGTGTCCGATTTTGTGGGCAACAAGTCCGGTGATTAAACCGATGCATAATTTTAATAAGAAGGTTTTCGGTGCGTAGACAATATAAACCGGGTCAAGCAGATCACCGATTGTCATTCCGATTGCTCCACCGATTCCTCCGTATACTCCGCCTAAGAGCAAAGCTGCAAGTACTACGACTGCGTTGCCAAGGTGAAAGGATGTGGCGCTGCCACCCGGTAATGTGACCTTAATCTGTAAAAATGTGAATATGACATATGATAAAGCTGCCATAAGTGCTGTAAGTGTGAGTTTTTGAACTTTTTCGTTTCTCATAAAATGCCTCCATTTGATTATATGTAACTATTCAAAATCTGCTGCTTACATCCAAGCATGATGCATCAGTTTTTTCTCAGTAGTTCTTAATAGTTACGATTAAAGTATATAATACTCTTATGTGGCATCAAGTATATATCCAATTTTATATAAATTTATATATCCAGTTTATCTAAAGTCCATTTACTCCTGTGGTTTAATTCCGCTATAGTGTTTTTTCAGCATTTCTATTATCACCTGCTGGCTCTGCTTCGAGTGGGTGATAGCGTAATAGCTTCCACCAAATTTTGCCTTGCGTTCTTCCTCATCTATCCCTACGCTTCGTCCTTTTTCGGTGACACGCTTTATCTTGTTCTCGTCTTCTGTAACTTCCTCCAGATATCCCTCTGCAATAAGAAGCTCGTTTATAAACGAGGCTGCAAGCTTTTTGTGCTCCTTATCCGCAGGGCACAGCTCATTTATTTTGTTTGTAAGCTCTGTAAGCCTGCATTTGTCGGTGAGTTCTACCTCATCAAGCCTCTGTGGCTCGATGTAAAACGGAAGCTTCTTTTTTCTCGTGCTGCCGGTTTCAGCAGCCTCCTCATCGCTTAAAACAGTCTGTGGTCTTTCACCGGTCGTGCTGCCTGATGGATTTGGGTTATCTGCAACCAATGAATTTACCGCCGTCACAAACGCTTCACCATAATTTTGTATCTTCTGCTCACCCATGCCGTACACATCGGCAAGCTGTTCCTTATCCCGCGGCAGCTTCGCGCACATATCCTTTAAGGTCTTGTCGGAGCAGATGATATACGGTGGCACCGACTTTTCTGCAGCAAGCTCTGTACGCACGCTGCGCAGCTTTTCAAACAGCGCAGCACCAAGCTCGTTAAGCCCTGCAAGCTGTGCTGCCTTTTTACGCTTTTTGCCGGTTTCAACGTATGTCTCCTCCTCTTCATCCTCCACAACCACACAGTTGCTGCATTTGTTGCAGATGCAGGGGATTGTGTCTCCGAAATATGAAAGTATAAACTCCCTCAGGCATTTGTCCGTCTCACAGTAATTTATCATCTGCTGCAGCTTTCTTTGGTCATTGGCTGTCTTTTGCATGTCGGATGCCACATCGCCAGCTGAAGCCTTATTCTGCAGAAGGAACTTGTTTATCATGATATCCTGCTTTGAGAAAAACAGCACACATTCCGCTTCCTCACCGTCTCGTCCCGCTCTTCCTGCCTCCTGATAGTAATACTCGAGGCTCTGTGGCATGTTGTAATGCAGCACATATCTCACATTTGACTTATCGATTCCCATTCCAAATGCGTTTGTGGCAACCATCACACGGATTCTGTCGTATGTAAAATCCTCCTGATTCTGCTTACGTTCATCATTTGAAAGCCCTGCGTGGTAACGGCCCGCTGAAATGCCCTGCTCATTTAAAAGAGTATACAGCTTATCCACATTCTTTTTCGTTGCGCAGTATATTATTCCACTTTCGTCCTCATGCTTTTTCACATAGTTGATGATACTGTTGTCCTTCTGGCTGCCTCCCTTTCTTGTAACAACCCTGAAAAACAGGTTAGGTCTGTCAAACCCAGTCACCATAGTAACCGGATTGTTAAGTCCAAGCGAAGCCACTATATCATTTTTCACGCGCTCCGTGGCGGTCGCTGTAAACGCACTGACTATCGGTCGTCTTGGAAGTCTCGTTAAAAATCCGGCAATTTCCAGATAGCTCGGTCTGAAATCCTGTCCCCACTGCGATATACAGTGTGCCTCATCAACTGTCAGCATCGATATGTCCGCGTTGCAGGCAAAATCCAGAAAACGCGGCGTGTTGAGGCACTCCGGAGCGACATAGATTATCTTGTATCGCCCCTGTGAGGCATACGAAAGTGCCATCCTTATCTGGTTTTCGGTCAGTGAGCTGTTGATATAGGCGGCATGCACTCCTGCCTGGTTTAAAGCCTTGACCTGATCTGACATAAGCGAGATAAGTGGCGAAATGACAAGCGTAATTCCTTTAAGCATAAGCGCCGGAAGCTGGTAGCACAGCGATTTTCCTGCGCCTGTCGGCATGATACCGAGCACATCGTGCCCGGCAAGTATGCCGTTTATGAGCTCCTCCTGCCCTGTTCTAAGACTGTCGTAGCCAAAGTATTGTTTGAGTGTCTGGTTTATGTTCATTTATGCTTGTTGTCCTCCCTTAGCTGCACGATAATCCTGTAGACCTCAGGCCTTCTCTCCTTTAGATGCTTATCAAGCAGGTATCTCCTCTGTGCAAACCGCTCTGCAAGCTCCGGATGCTCTCTTGCTATACGCTCATGCACCTCGCGACGGTGCATCTCGATATCTGCCGCAAGCGTGTGCACATCCTTTCCTGATATGTTGACGATTTCTTTCAGATGCTCCTCCAGATGCTCTAGCCACTCATCCTGATCAAACTCATCCATATGCGCCCAGCGGCCATGCATGATTTCCTCTATATCCTTTGTCTTTTTGAGCTGTTCTATCTGAAGCTTTATCTGCTTTTCAATCTGCTCCTCACTCTCGGCGCCAAACGCCCAGACAAACTCCTGCACTCTGTTGTCAGCACGCTTTCTTGAGGCACTGCGCTCCTCGTTATCCACGCCACCCTCAAGCGGATAAGGTCTGTTTATTCCCATATCCTTTAGCGCAATATGTATTGTCCTTCTGACACAGCCCTGCTCAATTAAATAGCCTAAGCCCAGCTTCCTGAGTTGCTCGTTGAGCTCTGCAATTTGCTCTGTTATGTATAGCTTTACACCTTTTTGTTTCAGTGAGCGGTAAAGTGACTCTATGCTGTCAGCTCCTGTGATATCAATACTTCCGATAGCTCCGGCATCGATTATGACAGCTTTTGTATCATGCTTTAGGTGGTCCTCAATATCGCGCACAAGTACCTTTGCATTTGCAAAAAACAGGCTGCTCTAAAATCTGTAAATAATCACACCGTCAATCTCGTGGATGTTTGTGCTCTCCCTGATATCGCGGAAATGACTGTGTCCCGGCTGCACACCGAGAAAGCAGGTGGCCGGCTTTGCGCTTCTGATTATCATCTCGGCAAAAGACAAAATAATTCCTATCAAAACTCCGTTTATCGTACCCAGAATAAGTACTCCGAAAAAAGCACCAACAAATATGAAAAATTCTGTCCTGCTGACCTTCCACAGTCTCTTTGCCAGATGAAACTCCGTGGCACCCATGAGCGCTGATATGACAATCGCCGTGAGCACCGGAACCGGCAGATATCCTATAAAGCCTGTGCAAAAAAGAAGCACTGCTATCATGGAAACGCCTGCAACAAGCCCTGTGAGCTGTGTCTTACCCTCGTACTGCTCGCTCATCGCAGTTCGTGACACTGAACCGTTTATCGGACAGCAGCCCGTAAAAGCCGCAGCCATATTTCCTATGGAAAATGCCAAAAGCTCCGTGTTATCATCTATTCTGTATCCGTTTTTCTGTGCGAAATTGTTTTCTGCCAGAAGTGTCTCTGCCATGATGACAACAGCAACCGAAAGACTTAAAACTATTACCTCTGAGGCCTTTTGAACTGAAAAAACTGCCTCGAAATCCGGTATATACCACCGCGGCATGCCGGGCTCAACTGCTGAAAGAGTCGGCACTCCCCACTCCTTTACCGGTCCAAAATATGTAAAAAGCGCGCCTGTTACCATGAGCACAACCGCCATAGGAAACTTTGGAACAAGCCTCTTACTCACAACCAAAATGGCAAGCGCTACAATCCCCATGACAAGTGCGGCTGCATTTATGTGGTGTAAGGCCTCCCATATATGCTCAGACAGTTCAAAAAGCTCTCCGGTTCCTGCCGCAGAGCCCATGAGCTTTGGCGCCTGCATCAGTATGATTGTAGTACATATGCCTGTGATAAATCCGCCCATAACCGGTGTTGATATAAAGTCCACGATTCTTCCTGCTTTCAAAAAGTAAAACAACAATAACCATATTCCCGTAAGAAGTGCGATCACAGGCACATACTGTATTGCCTCTTTACTTCCGTTTTCTATTCCAAGCGACACAAGTGCTGCCCCAACAATCGCTGCCGGTGCCGCATCCACCCCAAAGATAAACTGCCTGGACGTTGAAAATAATGCAAAGAACAGAATCGGGAACACCGAACCATATAGTCCATATACTGCAGGAAGTCCCGCAATCTGTGCATATCCCATTGAAATAGGAATGGACACCGCAGCCATAATAATCCCCGAAAAGATATCCTTGGGAAGATATTCCTTTTTATAACCTTTCAGTGTTGAAAATAATAAATCCTTCATACATCAAACCCTTTCACCTGATTATTCTTTCTATACTTTACACGCATTTTCAAAAAGAGGCAAGGTTCTGAGAAAATTCTCAGTTCCCTGCCTCTTCTATAATATCTTCATTTTATATCCGTTTCACCGGATGTCCGCCCTGATACTTTTTCTGGTATCTGGTATTAGCAGATCTTGCAAATCCATCCTTCCGGAGCTTCAATATGTCCCATCTGGATTCCTGTTAATGTCTCATACAGTTTCTTTGTAACAGGTCCCATCTCTTCCATTCCGCTTGGGAAGCAGATCTCTTTGCCGTGGTCAACGATCTTTCCTACAGGAGAGATAACTGCTGCTGTACCGCAAAGTCCACACTCTGCAAAATCACCAAGTTCATCTAAGTAAACTTCTCTTTCTTCTACTTCCAGTCCAAGATAATGCTCTGCAACATACATCAGAGAACGTCTTGTAATAGATGGAAGAATGGTAGATGATTTTGGTGTTACAACTTTGTTATCTTTTGTTACAAAGATGAAGTTAGCTCCACCAGTCTCTTCTACTTTCGTTCTTGTTGCTGCATCCAGATACATGTTCTCATCGTATCCTTCTTCATGTGCTGTTACGATTGCATGAAGGCTCATTGCATAGTTCAGTCCGGCTTTTACATGACCTGTTCCATGCGGTGCTGCACGGTCAAAATCAGAAACTTTAATAGTAATTGGTTTTGCTCCACCTTTGAAGTATGGTCCAACTGGTGTAGCAAATACACGGAACTGATATTCTTCTGCAGGTTTTACACCGATAACGGCACTGGAACCGAACATATATGGTCTTACATATAATGTTGCTCCTGATCCGTATGGCGGTACATAAGCTGCATTCGCTTTTACAACCTGTTTGATTGCATCTACAAATCTATCTTCCGGGAATACAGGCATTTCAAGTCTTGCTGCTGAATCTGCCATTCTTGCTGCATTCAGATCCGGGCGGAATGTTACGATATGACCATCTTCTGTGGTATACGCTTTCATTCCTTCAAAACATGTCTGTGCATACTGAAGTACGCCTGCACATTCGCTAATTGTAATCTGATCATCGGAGGTAAGTGTACCTTCATCCCATGCTCCATTTTTAAAATTGGAAACATATCTCTTGTCTGTCTTCATATAGCCAAATCCAATGTTTGACCAGTCAATATTTTTCTTCTCCATTTTGACTCCTCCGTCCTTTTAACAACTGTTTGATTTATCATCTTGTCCTATTATAATACTACTGTTTTCAAAATTCAAGAGTGCACTCTGTTTTTTTATTATACATTTTAATTTTCGATTTATTTCGACCGTGAATCTCTATCTTTCCATCATGCTGATCGATTCGATACCAACACTTCCTCCGCGCACAACTTCGATACTTTCAAACTCTTCTTTCATCAGTTTGATAACTGCATCATTCTTGGTCGCCGTCTGAACAAATTCCATGAGAACACTGTCTTTCCCATAGTCAATCACCTTCGCCTTGAACGTCTCTGCGATCTGGAAGCATTCCACTTTATCATCTTTCGTGCATTTACGTACTTTTACATATAAGATTTCTTTCATACGTACAAAGACATCCGTAAAATCAATTACTTTGATCACTTCAACCAGACGGTTCAGCTGCTTTTTGATCTGTTCAAATGTCTCATCATCGCTGACTGTCGCGATCGTCATTCTGGATACAGTCGGATCTTCTGTCGTACCAACAGTCAGACTGTCCAGATTGTAAGATTTTCCGGAAAACAGACCGGAAATCTTTGACAGAACTCCCACCTGGTTCTCTACATATAATGAAATCCAGCGCTTTTTCATACCATTATTATTCATTATTTTATCTCCTTTCGTCTCTTATTCTTAACAATCCATGATCAGGTCTTCCAGTGTTCCACCTGGTTTTACCATCGGATACACCAGATCCTCCGGATCAATGTCGAACTCAAGGATATATGGGGTCTTTGTACTCTTCATTGCCTCTCTGAATGCAGGTTCGATATCTTCTTTCTTTGTAATATGAATTCCTTTTGCGCCATAGCTGTCAGCCAGCTTCATGAAATCCGGTGTATACGTCGGACACTCTACCTCTCCGCATTTTCCCCTGCAGGCTGCTCCGGAACGAAGACAGGTCATCGAATAACGCTTTCCATAGAACAATTTCTGCCACTGGCGTACCATACCCAGATTATTATTATTGAAGATACAACTGATGATCGGGAGTTCTTCAAGCACCGCTGTAGCGAGCTCCTGACTGTTCATCTGAAATCCTCCGTCTCCCGAAATTGAAATAACAGGCACATCCGGATTACCAATCTTCGCACCGATAGCTCCCGGCATACCATATCCCATAGTTCCAAGACCGCCGGACATCAGAAGTTTTTTCTTTTCCGTGATCTCGATAAACTGTGCCGTAAACATCTGATGCTGTCCAACATCTGTTACAATAATTGCCTCATCAAAGATACGGTTGATTGTTTCTATCACATCCTGTGGTGTCATGATTGGTTTCTTCTTCATCATCAGTGGATGTTCCTCTTTCCACTCTTTGATCGTCGCAAGCCACTTCTTCGTCTCACACTCAGATACATATTCCAGCATTTTTGATACTGCCTCTTTTGCATCTGCCACGATAGGTACATCTACCTGTACATTTTTTGAAATTGCAGCTGTATCAATATCAATATGTACAATCTGTGCATTTGGTGCAAATGAATGAAGCTTTCCGGTAATTCTGTCATTGAATCTGGTTCCTATCGAGAATAACAGATCACACTCATTTACCGCCATATTACACGCATATGCGCCATGCATTCCAAGATTACCAATATATAAAGGATGTGTCGTCGGAATCGCTCCACGTCCCATAACAGTTGTGACTACCGGAACGTTCGTCATGTCAACCAGTTTTGTAAATTCTTCATTGGCATGTGCGATATTAACGCCTCCTCCGGCAAGGAATAATGGTTTCTTTGCTTTTGAAAGCATCTTGATCGCACGTTTTAACTGTCCTACATGAACATGTGTATTCGGTTTATATCCCCGGATATTTACCTCCTTCGGATATTCGGCATTTCCAAGTTCACCCATCACATCTTTTGGAAGATCGATCAGTACCGGGCCCGGCCTTCCTGTTCTTGCAATATAAAAAGCTTCTTTAATAATACGTCCCAGATCTTCTCTGTTTCTTACTGTTACACCATACTTTGTGATACTTCTGGTAATTCCTACGATATCAACTTCCTGAAATGCATCATTACCGATCAGGTGTCTGGATACCTGACCTGTAAAGCATACAAGCGGTACACTGTCGTAATATGCTGTTGCAAGTCCTGTTACAAGATTCGTTGCTCCAGGTCCGCTCGTAACAAGACATACACCTACTTTTCCCGTTGATCTTGCATAAGCATCTGCTTCATGCACCAATGCCACTTCCTGCCTTGGAAGGATCACCTTTGTATAATCCTGTTTATAAAGTTCGTCACTGATGTCAATTGTACAGGCTCCCGGATAACCGAATATTGTATCCACCTGCTCTTCACTCAGTGCTTTTACCAGTAATTTATTGCCACTGATCTTCTTCATATACTACCTCCTTGAAATCTGATCATTTTCATACCGGATATAATAAAAAAACACCCCAAGCTGTCAGCTCAGGGCGAATATTACATCCGTGTTACCACCTAAATTCAGAAATTACTTTCTGCTCTCTGTTCAGTACAGGAACGTTTCCCTTATCCTGGTTTCACTTTCCGATACTGCCTCCCTGATAACGCTGGGACTGCGTTGAAGTCTACTCAGATATTCTTACACTTTATCTATATCCTTTCGGTTCACAGCTCAAAGGCTACTTCCATAAATCCTTCACGAAGACTTGCACCTTCCATCTTCTCTCTTTGCTTCGGGAATCTATGTACTCCTCCTTGTCATAGCATTCACTGAATATTTATAAAATATTATATGTGATATTCTACAATATTGTCAACTCTTTTCATTTCGTTAATTTCTTGTCATGCTTTTTTTACCATAATCTGTCAAATTTTTCATCCTTTCCACAAATTTAAGTGTATTTTTCAAAAAAATTTGTGATTTTTTCCATTTTTTTCAAAAATCATATGGCAAATATTTGCAAAAAATTATACAATATATTCATAAGCAATAAGGAGGATATATTATGAAACAAAATAATATGTTAGCGATGATATTGGCCGGCGGTAGAGGCTCACGTCTTCACGAACTGACAAATAAAGTTGCAAAACCAGCTGTTTCTTATGGTGGAAAATACAGAATCATTGATTTTCCACTCAGTAACTGTGCCAACAGCGGCATCAATGTTGTAGGAGTATTAACCCAGTATGAATCCATTCTGTTAAACAGTTATGTTGCTGCAGGCAGACGCTGGGGATTAGACGCAAAAGAAAGTGGTGTTTTTGTTCTTCCACCACGTGAGAAAGCAGATGCCAATCTGGATGTATACAGAGGTACTGCTGACGCAATCTCACAGAATATCGACTTTATCGATACATACTCACCGGAATATCTTCTGGTACTTTCCGGAGATCATATCTACAAGATGAATTATGATAAGATGTTGCAGGAACATAAAGATAACGGAGCAGATGCAACAATTGCAGTTATCGAAGTTCCGATGAAAGAAGCAAGCCGTTTCGGTATCATGAATACAGATGATGAGAACCGTATCATAGAATTTGAAGAAAAACCAGAACATCCAAAGAGTAATCTTGCATCTATGGGAATCTATATCTTCAACTGGAAACTGTTACGCAAAAAACTGGTTGCCGATATGAAAGATCCTGATTCCAACCATGATTTTGGAAAAGATATCATACCAACTCTTCTGAATGACGGAAAAAAATTATATGCATACAAATTCAAAGGATACTGGAAAGATGTAGGAACGATTGATTCTCTCTGGGAAGCCAACATGGATCTGCTCAGTAAGAACAACGAGCTGGATCTGAACGATCCTACCTGGAAAATTTACACAGAGGATGCTACTGCTCTTCCTCAGTATATCGGACCGGATGCTGAAATTAACCATGCATTCGTCAATCAGGGCTGCGTAATCGAAGGTGAAATTACAAATTCCGTACTTTTCACAGGTGCAAAAGTAGGAAAAGGCGCTAAGATTAT
>ERZ827440.2812-NODE-2812-length-14352-cov-3.789187_pt1 | contig 14352 bp, 14 predicted proteins | sample MGYA00519774_ERZ827440 | MGnify/ENA primary metagenome ERZ827440 (study PRJEB31778, sample SAMEA3449302) | human gut metagenome | biome: human gut; feature: human-associated habitat; material: faeces | place: United Kingdom | collected 2010/2012 ... | reverse complement strand
ACAGATATGATATTAAAGGAAAAGAGTTTTTAAAAACTCAAGAAAAATATTATGCAATAGATATAGGATTAAGATATTATATGTTAGGACAAGGCTCTGGTCGAGACATGGGACATATATTAGAAAATGTTGTATATCTTGAATTGTTGAGACGAGGATATGAAGTATATATAGGAAAATATGATGATTTAGAAGTTGACTTTGTAGCAAGAAAGCCAGAAAATACTATATATTATCAAGTTGCATTAACAACTAGAGGAGAAAATGAAGAAGATAATAAAATCTTAGATAGAGAATTAACTCCATTGAGGAAAATAAATGATAATTATCCTAAATACATTTTGACATTAGATGATGATTTAGATGCAGACTTTGATGGAATAAAGAAGATAAATGTGTTGGATTGGTTAATTGATGAAAAAAATAATTAAATATACTGATGAAAAGCAAAATATGAAAGTAATTGAAAGTTACAGAATTATTTTGCTTTTTTTTATAATAAAAGACAAGTTTCGACAAAATATTTATTCAGTGTGTGATAGTATAAATAAAATGGTTATAGAAAGTAGATGATATTATTATGAAAATAGCAAAAATAAATTCTCTAAAAAATGTTGGAATATTAGATGAAATGACATATAAGAAGGAATTTACATTATATAAGACAGAAATAAAAGATGGAAAAACAAATATAAAACATATGAGCAAAGTATTAATAAGAGGAGACAATGGAACAGGTAAAAGTACACTGTCTAATGTATTTAGAAGTATTGAAGAACAAGAAAAATCGAATGAAATAATAGATAAAATAAAAAAATTTGATAATGATGAAAATTTACAAATTGAGATAGAACTAGATAATGGAACTATACTAAAATATGATAACATGCAAAAAAAGTGGATTAATGCTGAAAATGTAAATATAAGGGTTTTTAACGAAGATTATATAAAAGAAAACTTGAATTTAGAAGAATTTAATTAAAATAAAATAGATGGAAAATATGAAACGAAAGAAATAGAAATATCCATAGAGAAAAAAGAATATGAAGAGAGTAAAAAGAAGATTAATAGTATTATAGAAGAAGAAAAAAATATTGCTAAAGAATTAGCAGACAAAATAAAAGATACTAATGATAAAATAAGAAAAGATTTAGATCAATATTGCACAATAGAAACGAGTATAGATAAATACAATGAATTAAATGATGAAAAATTATATAAAGAAAAGAAGGAAGAACTTGAAGGCTGTATAAATGGTTTCAGAAAATTAAAATCATCAGATACATTCAATTCTTTAAAGGTAAATAATTTTGTGAATAGCATAGATAGTGAAAATCTGAAAGAACTATTACAATATACAGAAGATAATAATAAAATTAGCTTTGTAGATCAATTTTTAAAAATGTCTGTAGAAAAAAAGGTTGGATGGATGTAGGGATATCTTATATTGAAGATAATAAATGCCCATTTTGTAAAAATGATATATCTAAAAATGATTTCGTGAACGAATATATAAAATATAGTACTAGTAAGAGCAAAAAAGTTGAAGAAAATTTATTAAAATATAAAAAAGAATTAGAAAATTATAAAAATAATATATTAAGAGATATTAAAATCTCAATATTAAAAAATAAGGAATATAGTGATATAGTTGACATAGGCGAGAATATTTCTGATGAAGAATGGAGTCAATATATAAATGATATAGAAAGTTTAATCAATGCAATAGAAAAAAATGTATATTCTGATACAAAAAATGTTAATTATTTAGAGTTAATTTCAAAAAAATACCCCAATGCAATTTTTACAATGGATAGTGCATTCTATTTCCATAATCTAACGGACGTCATTCCAAGTAAAATAAATTTAGCTATTGAAAGAAATTCATCACGTATTAAAGATGAAAAAATAAATCAAGTTTTAATTATAAAAAAATTATTTGAAATTGGTAAGATGCAAATGACTGTTGAAGGAGCTACTATAAATGTTTATGATAAAGAAAGAATGCTAATAGAACTAATCAGAAATAAAAATCAAATTGCTTTTGATTATTATAAAGAAATTATTTCCAACTATAAAAAAATAATAAATGACTTAGATATAAGTAAAATTGAAGAATATATAGAGAGATTTCCACATGAAGAGCATATATATGAAACATTACAGAGGGAGGTGTTCTAATGGATTTACAAGAAATGAGACAAAACTACATAAATGAAGGATATGATTTTTTAGATGCTATCTACCAAAGTATGCCAAGATATACTTTTAGCTAAAATATCTAAAAGTGCGTTAAATAGAAATATAACCATAAAAGGTGGAGTGGTTATGCATAATATTTCTAAAGATAGTCGTCGAGCTACACGAGATTTAGACTTAGATTTTATTAAATATTCATTGGATGATAAATCAATAAAAAATTTTATAGAAAAATTAAATTATCCACAAACAGATATAAGCATAAATATAATAGGCAAAATAGAAGCGCTAAGTCATCAAGATTATAATGGGAAACGAGTATATATTGAAGTTAAGGATAAAAAACATAATAAAATTGAAACTAAATTAGACATAGGAGTACATAAAAACTTTGATATAGAGCAAGATGAATATTGTTTTGACCTAAATAATATCAATGAAAGTGTTACATTGTTAATAAATTCAAAGGAACAAATTTTTACAGAAAAATTAAAGTCATTATTAAAATTTGGATTTGTTTCAACAAGATATAAAGATATATTTGATTTTTATTACTTAATAAATAATGAAAGCTTAAGCAAAGATAAGTTACTTAAATGCTTTGACACCTTTATCTTTAGGGATGAGACAATGAAGGAAAATAATTTAGAAGACATATTTAATAGACTAAAAAGAATATTACATAATAAAAATTACTTAAGAAATTTAAATACAGCTAAAAATAATTGGTTGGAATTACCAATAGAAGAAGTAATTAAAAGCGTACTAGATTATTTTGAAACATTACAAGTTGCAGAAGTATAGGAGGATAGTATGAATAAGAAGAATCTAAAATCTATTTTAGCAGTATTAATAATTATATTAATTTTAATATTTTTAGTATGTATAGAAATAAATACAAATAAAGAATATGGAAATATTGGAATAGACAATTCAGAGTTAAACATATTTTTCTTTAATGTAGGACAAGCTGAAAGCATATTAATAACTAATAACAACGCAAAAATGTTAATAGATTGTGGAAATAATTCAGATGGAAAGCATATTTCAAAATTTTTAAAAGAGCAAGGTATAGATGAATTAGACTATTTAATAGGAACTCATATAGATGAAGATCATATTGGAGGAATGCAAGAAATTTTAACAAATATAAAAGTGGAAACATTATATATGCCATATAGTACATATGAAGGAAAACAATTTTATATACAATTAGAAGAATATATTAAAGAAAATAATATTAACGAGCAACAAATAGAAAAGTCAGAAGACAAAGAATATAAGTTAGGCAATGCAACATGGAAATGTTTAAATGTTGACAATTCTAATCCAAACGACAAAAATAGATTTAATGCTACATCAATAGTTATTAAACTTGATTATGGAAGTACAAAATATTTATTTACAGGAGACATAACAGATAGTAAAATAAAAGGATTGGAAAAAGTAGACGTACTAAAAGTTGCACATCATGGAGCAAAAGAATCGACATCAAGTGAATTTTTGAACATAGTAAAACCAACTTATGCAATTATATCTGCGGGAAATAATGAAAATTATAACCATCCAGATCAAAGTGTCATAGAAAGATTAAAAGAAGCAGGAGTGGAAGAAAGTAATATATTTATAACAAAGAATCAGGGAACTATATGGCTTAAAAGTGATGGTAATAGTATAATAATTGAAAAATTAAAAGAGTTAAATTTAGATGGAGCAAATAAGGTAAGTTATAGGAGCATATTTGATATATGTTCTTATTTTTTTATTAAAATTAGTTAGAATCTTTTTGGTAAGGATTAGAAACAGCAGTATATTTAGTACCATCAAATTGAATATAATCAGCTTTTTTGGCAGATTCGTCAAGAAGTTCTGAAGGAATGTAATATTTTTCTGAATGTTTTTGAGAAGTGTCTAAACAAGAAGCAAAACCATCTTCAATATAATCAACTTCAAATATAGTACTTTTAGGTAGTTTACTATAATCATAATTCAAATTTTGCCTTAGCATATATCTTTGTAAATCATGAATAAAATCATCTATAAAAGAATCTTTTAAATTACTTTTATGAATAGCATTATCTAAGCTATTTATAATTGGTTCAAATAAATTCAAAACTATAAAGTCACCTCCTATTAAATTTTTTTTGGGGGAAGATTAAAGAAAAAATATATGAAAATAATATAATTAATATAGCACAGAAAATAAAATAATTCAACACAATTTACATAATTTGATTAAAATTCAAAAATATGATAAAATAGAGATATTAAAAAGGAGTGAGATAGCTTTGTTAGATGATTTAGATAAAAAAGAATTAATACAAATAATACAAAAATTAGAAAAAGAAAATAATGAATTAAAAGAAAAGCTATATGGGAAAATAGAAGAGAAAGAAGTTGAAACAGAAGCGAAAGCTATTTCTAGTGAAGAAAAAGTAAAAATCTTTATGGAAGTATTTAAGGGAAGAACTGATTTATATGCAAAAAGATGGACAAGTAATAAAACTGGAAAATCAGGATATTCACCAGTTTGTAAGAATGAATTTAGTACATATAAATGTGATAAGCCAAGAGTAAAATGTAATGAATGTCCTTTTAGAGAACTAACACCATTAACAGAGGATATAATATTAAAGCATTTAAAGGGTGAGATTACAATAGGAATATATCCATTATTACCAGGAGATTTATGTAATTTTTTAGCAATAGATTTTGATAAGAAAACTTTCGAAAAAGATGTAGCTGCTTTTTGGAATATATGTGATGAATTAGATATACCAATATATGTAGAAAAATCTCGTTCAGGAAATGGAGCGCATATTTGGATATTTTTTGAGGAAAGTATACCAGCTAGAATTGCTAGAAAAATGGGTAATATACTATTAACTAAGACAATGGAAAAAGCATCTTTGGACTTGGATTCGTATGATAGATTATTTCCAAACCAAAATACAATGCCAAAAGGTGGATTTGGAAATTTAATAGCTTTACCATTTCAAGGTGAAAGCAGTAAAAGAGGAAATACAGTTTTTGTAGATAAATATTTTTAAGTAGAGAAAAATCAAATAAATATTTTAAACAATATAAAAAGAATGAAAAGCGATGAAATATATGCATTTATTGATAAATACAAAGAAGATGATTATAAAGAACCTGATATAGAAGAAATCTTAGATGATGATGAAATACCTAAAAAGGAAAATATTAAAGATACTATATTTATAAACAATGTGGAGTGCATATTTGATAATCAAATATATATTAAAAAATTAAAATTACTACCAAATGAAATAACTTATTTAAAAAGATTAGCCAGTTTCACTAATCCCAAATTTTATGAATTACAAAAATTAAGAATGCCAATATTTTATAAAACAACACCTAGAATAATAAGCTGTTTTGAAGATGATGAAAGATTCTTGAAATTACCAAGAGGTTGCATAGATAAAGTTTCAGAAATATGTGAAAAAAGCAATGTCAATTTAATAATAAAAGATATAAGAGAAAATGGAATTAGAACAGACTACAAGTTTGATGGAAAGCTAAATAATAAGCAAGAAAAAGCAATGAAAGAATTACTAAAACATGATGTAGGAGTATTATGTGCTACAACAGGATTTGGAAAAACAGTAGTGGGAGCTAAAATTATTTCAGAATTAAAAACTAATACATTAGTTATAGTTAATAGAAATAATCTGTTAGAACAATGGAAAGAAAGGTTATCATATTTTTTAAATATAAATAAAAAAGAAATAGGACAAATTGGTAGCGGTAAAGAAAAGCTAAATGGAAAATTAGATGTAGCAAGTTTTCAATCTTTATTTAAAAAAGATAATTTGGAAGAATTAGTTAAAGATTATGGATTAGTTATTGTAGATGAATGTCATCATGCTGCTGCATATAGTTTCGAAAAAGTATTAAAAGCTGTAAGAAGTAAACATGTATATGGTTTAACTGCAACACCAACAAGGAAAGATGGGTGGCATAAAATAATATATATGCAGTGTGGCGATATAAGAGTTAGGGTGAGCCATCGCGAATTAAAACAGAATAAAGAAATGGAACATACAGTAATTGTAAAAAAGACTAATTATAAATACATTCCAACCGAAGAAAAAGATAAAATACAAATTTCAGAAATCCTTCGGCGATATGTGCCATAATATTTTTAGAAATAGTATGATAATAGAAGATATAAAGAAATGTGTTTTAGAAGGAAGAGTTCCTATTGTTTTAACTGAAAGGGTGGAACACTTAAAAATTTTAAAAGAGAGTTTAGAAGATTTAGAAGTACCAGTAGTTGTGTATAAAGGAAATATGGGAAAAAAGAAAATTAAAGAAATTCAAGATGTCATAGATGAAGCAGATGGAAACAATAAACCAAGGATAATATTAGCAACAAGTAGTTCAATAGGAGAGGGATTTGATGATGGTAGATTAGATACATTATTTCTAACCATGCCAGTTTCATGGAAAGGAAGAATTATACAATACGTAGGAAGATTGCATAGAGAACATGAAGATAAAGAGAAAGCAATAGTGTACGATTATTTAGATAATATGAAAGTTCTAGAAAAGATGTATAATAGAAGATTAAAAGGATATAAAATTGCAGGATATGAGATTATAGAATAAGAAGGGAGTAAAAAACATGAAACTTAAATTAGATGAATTAGTTAATATCTTTGATGAAATACAGAATTATGAGTATATTGTATATGATAAAAAGGAAAATGATTTTATTTTTATAGATCTTAATATGATGTCAATGCAAGAATATGAAGAATTAACTGATAAAATAGAAGAAGACGAAGAAGAAAGATATTATTATTTACCAAATTCATATGTATTTCATGATTCAGAATTGATAGAAGAATATATTGATGAAATAAAAAATGAAAATATACAAGAAGAATTAGAGGATGCATTTTATGGCAAAGGAAAATATAGGAGATTTAAAGAAACATTAAGGAAATTTAGAATAGAAAATGATTACTATAATTTTAGAGAAGAGTATCTAAAAAATATGGCAATAGAATGGTGTCAGAAAAATAATATCGAATATGAGGAATAAGAAGTTTTACCCCTAAAAATACCCCTACCGACCTAAAAAATAATAGAAATATTAGTAAATAATAAAAAGAGTGTTATGCTGTAACTATACAGAATAGCACTCTTTATAAAATAATAGAGAAAACGAAAAATGCATTCCATTTCTCATAACCCGAAGGTCGTAAGTTCGAGTCTTACCCCCGCAACCAAGAAATTAACTAGAGTCGCAAGAGATTGCAGACTCTTATTTTTTTGTCTCTGACGTAATTTTGACGTAAATGGGGACAGCTTGGGGACACAAGCTTTTATAAAGCTCATAAAAAAGCATAAATCCTCATTTACAATCTTAAAAAAAGCAATTTTTGAATTTATTGAAATCAAGAGTTTTAGCTGATAAGTATATTAGTTTTTATCTACTAATAAATTTTGCAAGACTATACCAGCACTTCTATTGTGAGAAGCAAGTGGATGGACATAGAAATTAAATGTTGTACTAATTTGAGCATGTCCTAATCTTGCAGCTACAACTGCTACATCAACATTTTGTGAAATAAGTAAAGTAGCATTTGTATGTCTAATACCATGAAAATTCAAATAAGGTAGTCCTATCTTTTGAACAAATTTAACAAACCATTTACTTACTGTATCGGGATGCATAGGTTTGCCATTATCTTGTATAAATAACCTATTAGATTCTTCCCAGAATTCGCCACAAAGCTCTTTTTGACTATCATACCATAATTTATATTCCTCTAGTATTTCGATAACAGAATCAGGTATAGAAATATGTCTAAAAGAACTAGGTGTTTTAGGTGGTTTTGTATAAACTCCTGTACTTGCTAAATATTGACTTGATTTGTTTACAGTTATTTCTTTGTTCTTGAAATCAATATTTTCCCAGTCAAGTCCCATTAATTCACCTAATCTGACTCCAGTAAATACTGTAAGAATAATAGCAACCTTATACTTCATTTCATTTTCTTCAAGTTCATTTAATCCTTTTAGAAGAACTTTACATTGTTCATCATCATAGAATCTACGTTGAGCTTTTGGTGCTCTTGGTGGTTGAACTCTTTCAGCAGGATTATAAGGTATAAGTTGCCAATATACAGCCTTGTGTAGCATTGCACTTATTAGTCTATGATGTTCTAGAATTGTTTTCTTAGATAATGGTTTCAAAGTACGCTCTCCATTATTTTTAGCAAGTCTTTTTATTTGTGTATCTTGTTCTAGCATATCATATAATTTCATAAGGTCTGTAGGTTTAATTTTTTCTAAAGTAAAAGAGCCTAAATATGGAAGAATTCTGCTTTCTAACATTCCAACATATCTGTTGTAAGTAGATGGCGCTAAATCTTTTGTACCATAGTTTACTTGCCAAATATGATAGAATTCTTCAAAAGTTACTGGTTTTCCTTCAGGTACTAATCCACGATTAGCTTCTGTAACAAATTCTGCAAGTGCAATTTCAGCATCTTTACGAGTTCCATGGATAGTTTTTGTTCTTCTTGCTCTAGATCCATCAAGATTTTTACCAGTAGATACTACTAACCTATAAGTATTTTCACCTCTTTTTTCAATACTCCCAGCCATTGCCTTTTTCACCTCCTTTCAGGCATAACCATGGGTGAGAGATTCATATTTAATTGTGATAATTATACATCTAAAAATTGATGATTACTAGTAGATTTTACTTATTTTTCAAGTGTTACAAAGATTACAATAAGATTCATAAAATAACTTATATAGAACAATAAAAAACTAGACAAAATGTAATATAAATTTAATATGTCGAATTTTGTAATATGATGTAACGTTTTGTCAAAGTATTGAGAATAAAGGAAAAATTTGATATAATAAGAAAAAATAAGGGGAGAGAGTAAAGTGGAAGATATAGTAATAAAACAGGAATTTTTTAAAATACTCGTAGGCGGAATGTTTGGAATCGCTACAATAGTAGTTGCAGTTTTATCTTTAGCATCTAATGTAATAAATGGAAAATGTTTAAATTTATATGTAAATAAGATGAAAAGATTTAATATTTTGTTTTCATTTATACCTATATATTATATAGTTGCATATTGTTTATTAATTATGAAATGGCCAATATTAATTTCAAATAAATGGTATATATTACCTGCAATAGGTTTATTTTTAGGAATTATAACATATTGTTCATATTTAGTTGCCCAATATGTTATTGATACAGAAAGGTTTCAAAATAGAGTATTAGATATAAGTATAAAGAAATTAAAAGATGAATTACAAAATGATGGATTTAGTAATTCAACAATAATAGATTATATGATTGAAGCAAATAAAAACATTAATTTAAATGAATGTAGGATCTTTCAAGATAAACAAAGTAGAGAAAAAATGTATGGTGAATATATAAAGTTATTAGACATTGAAACAATTGAAGATGATGAAACTATAAGTATATTAAATATCCTTATGGAAGAGTTTGGAATAAATAAGGCATTTGAAATGTGTAATGAATTTAAACAAGGACAATTAACCTTTATATTAATTAGTTCAATTAATGCGAAAACAGACATTAATACAATGAAAATGTGTATAGAAAGAATTCATTCATATTTTATATATCAATCATTGACAGAAAATTCAAAATATGAATATGCTAAAGAAATAATTGTATTTAATAAAAAGGCATTATTGTTATCAAGAACATATTTTATAACAACTATTGAGTATTTAATGATAACTAAATTTGTTATTAAAGATGCATTTTATTTATCAAATATCATAAGCCAAATTTATGATATTGAACAGTTTATTAATATAGAAGAAATAGGATTTGACAAAGAAACAAAGCAATTTGCAAATGAATTAATTAATTGTAAAACAACATTTAAATGGCCTTATAAAGAAACAGAACGAGATGAAGCATTTCAGACGGCATTACTTATAATTGGAGGTGAGAAAGTTGACTAAAAAAATATATGAGTTATCTACATATAGTGAAATAATAAATAAATTTGAAGAACTGAATTTTAGAGAAAAGTACCAATTAGTGAATTATTTAATTATTGTTGGAAATAAAGAAAAAGCATTTGATTTTTTAAAAAGAATGTATAAAGAAAAGTTATCCAAAGATCAAATTAATAAACTAGATTTTTTACAATTAATCTATCATATTAATAATCATGATAGATTTAATAAGGATGCTGTAAAATATAGGTTAATAAAATCTCAAAAAAAGTATAAACAATATTATGAGCTTGTATGTGAAGAAAACCTAGAAGAAAAGTTAAAGATATTTAAGAGAATTGTAGAAAATAAAAAAATTAAAATGTTTTTTAGAAATAAAAGTTATAAAAATAATATTATATATGCATACTTGTTAAATTTTGGATTGTTAGAAAATCCGATAAATATAGATTTTATTAATAAGTATATTAATAAAAAAATAAAAAAATTAAATCAAAGGGAAAGATTAACGGTATATGATATTAATTTTATAGAAAGTATTTCCAATATTATTTTTAGTAATATCTCTTTTATATATATAAAAAATAATAATTATTTTATTGATTTTTTTGAATATAAGAAATTATTAGAAAAAGTTATAAAGGAAAGAAAAAGATATAAAGATTTTACTAAGGAAAAAAATATCCAATTTAATACTATAATGTTTTTTGCTATAAGGGATTTAATTAATTTTGAGGAATTTTCAAATGAAGAAAAAGAAGATATGACAAAATACTTAACTGCTTTTTTCAACGAGAATAAAGATGAAATAGACGATAATATAAAAATTACCCAGAAAGCATATAAAGAAAACTTTTGGGAAGAAATAGAAAAAATAATTAAAAGTAATAATGAAACAATAAATATAACTGATTTAATTATGACAATGGCATGCACAAATTATAAAGATTTAACTTCTTTTTTTAATAGACTTAATGAAATAATAGAAAAAAATTCAAATACTGTTTCAGAACATATAAAACAGGAATTATTATTTGGAAGAGAAATAATAAATTTATGGGTAAATGGTGTGTTTGACAAAAAAATATTACCAGAAAAATACATACTTTCAGATTTTACAAAATTAATGATAGAATTTTTTAATGGAAATATTAAACCAGAAGAATTTGCATTCGAATTAAACAATGTAAATAAAATTGACTGCTTTGAGATTATTAATTGGGATTTACTAGAAGAAAAATGTAATATTTTAAGAAATTTAGAGTGGTTACCAATGATACTTGATAAAATTGATGATCAACTTGATGAAAAAGCCATGAACTATTTTCAAAGATTTTATTCTGATATTAAACAAGAAAAACGAACTGTGTTTTTAAAGGATTTCTTAAAAATCAGTAGCATTCTTATAAAAAAATTTGATTACAATTATTTTTTCCTTTTTAATACAGCAAATATGTTAATTCAAGATTATGCAGATTTTAAGGATGCAGAAAATTTAATTATACAAATAATAAATAATTGGGATAAAATAAAAATTACAAATAAGGAATCATATTTTTTGTCATTATTGATAGTTATTGTTGAACAAAAAATGATTAAAATTGATATAGAGAAAATTAAAAACATTATTGAAAATCTAGAAATAAATATTAATAAGAATTTTATATTATTATATTTAAGTATTATTTATAAAAATATAATATTTTCTGAAAATGAGTATAAAGAAATATTAAGTTTTATAGTAAAAGTATTTAAAAATCAGGAAAATATTGAAGATAATTTATACAGAATTATTGCAAGCTTTGCAATGAAATATGAAGAAAATAGAAATATAGTGAATCTTCCACAGTATGATGTTATCTATTATAAGGACAATAAGCATTACTATAAAAAAACAGATGATATTTTATTAAAAGAGAGTTATACATTGCTTCCATTGCAAGAAATTGAAAATACTGAAAATGCAACAGAAGAACATGTTTTAATGTTTTTAATATGCAGAATATTTTTTGAAAAGATAGAAGAAAAGGGGTTAGGAAAGAAATTTACCATTTCCGCTAATGCGGGTGCAAAAGAATTGATGGAACAAATTAATACTGCATTAGGAATAGATAAAAATAATAATACTAAAAAGCAAATACGTGATGGGAAGATAATAAAATCACCATGGATGAATATATATGATTATAATTCTATTTTTGAAGATATAATATCCCAAAAATGGAAAATGTTTTATAATTCTCATAACAAAAGATTTTTAGGAGAAAATAAAATAATACATCTTTCTACATTAATTTTATTAGAGAAAATAGGAAGACTAGATGTATTAGAAAAAAATAATTGTTATGTATCAAATTGCATTTATGAGGAAACAATTAAAAGAAGTAGCAAAGATATTGTTGAACTTGGAAGAGGAATAATTGAAGAAGCAACATTTTATGATGAAGATTTAGATAAAATTGCAATTTCATTACAAAAATTAAAAAAAGAAGGAAGAATTTATGCTGTTACTGAAGCGAAAATTATTCCAAGAGGTTATATTAATAAGTTTGATGATGAGATGATTAAGTATGTAATTGAAGGAGTTAATGAAAATAGAAATTTCTGTGTGATTACTGAAGATCCATTTTGGCTAACAACAGAACCATTTTCAAGTATTTCTGAAGGAACAGTAAGTTTGCTAATTGATTCATTTAAAAGTAGTTTAATTACATCTGAAGAGTTTTTAGAAAGTATAAAGAAATTAAATGAAATTCAATACAATATTAATATAGGAGGAGTATTATACAATTACTTATTAACAAAATCTGATGATGAAAAAATAAAAGAAGCAATTAGTATAATTAACAACTATAAACTAAAATAGTAGCACATAAATGCTACTATTTATTTTTTGCTCTATTTTTATAAACATTTGCTTTGTTTTTACATTGTGGAGTATGATATTCTGCTTTAGGATTAACAGCAAGAAAAGCTTTATTACAGAATTTACATATCTTTAATAGATTAATATCTTGTGCTACTGTTTTAGCAAAGTAATAATCGATATATTGTTTTAAACAAGTGATTTGAAATTCTACGGATAAAGTTTCTTTTCTAGACAAACTTATTTTAACATTGTTAATTTCAAATTGCTTTAATAATTCATCTATATTGTAATTATCTTCATTAGAAATATTATTTAATAAACTATATAAGTATTTAACATATTGAATAAACATATCTAGAGGTTCACAATATAGATTAGATCCTGCTAATAATTTATTTACATCAGATAATATGTATTTTTCCATTGCAGGAGTTTCAGTTAATTTAGTTACTTCATTAATTAATTCCTTAATTTGATTATCATCACAAGTAGGAAAGAACAATTTAAAATATTTTTTTCTATCTACTACTGTTGTTAAATCAGAATTTCCAATATAGTTATAATCTTTTAAAACAATTTTATCATCTAAGAAAAAGTATTTATTCAAAGGTAAATCGTTTATTAACCCTAATGTAGAATATTTATTTACAAAGTCTAAAACACTTTTTTCTATATCAGTCTCATTATAAAAAGCTAATTTACCAATATTTAATAGATCTATTAAAATAGATTCTTCAAATTCTTTTTCTATATCAATTAATGGAGCACCACTAGATTGTTCTTTATTTATACTATCAGGAAATATATATTTCTTTTTGTTTATTTCTTTAATATCATATTTAGCAAATTTAAAAATATTTTTTCCTTCAAATGCACTAAAATTCAGATTCATACGAATCCCTCCTAAAAATTTATAAAAAATTTATAGTAAGCCCTTGACAAACATAATTGATTACTGATACTCTTTTACCAGAGTAAGTGATTATTACAAAAAACCAATTACAGAAGTGCGGACCAGTTAGGACTTGACTTTTCAGTAAAATTACAGTACCAAGCCAGTAATTGATTACTTACAACAATAGCTTACCACACAAAAGATAATATGTCAAGAAAATTCCAAAAGGAGGTGAGAATATGGGTATACCAGAAATTCAAAGAAGTACTCTAACAATGAGGGAGGCAGCAGAATATTTAGGAATTTCATACGGTCAATTGAAAAAGTAAATTCTATTTGGAAAAAGTAAATTCTAGTTACCGAGTAAATGCTATTTATAAGCAAA
>ERZ827440.2811-NODE-2811-length-14353-cov-6.355434_pt1 | contig 14353 bp, 11 predicted proteins | sample MGYA00519774_ERZ827440 | MGnify/ENA primary metagenome ERZ827440 (study PRJEB31778, sample SAMEA3449302) | human gut metagenome | biome: human gut; feature: human-associated habitat; material: faeces | place: United Kingdom | collected 2010/2012 ... | reverse complement strand
GTATTGAGACATTTTTGCAAGTTAACACTTAAGACATTATCACAAGTTAATCATATAATTTTACATATTTAAAATAATTTTGTTGACAATTGGTAATAATAATTATAAAATGGAAGTATAAATAAAAAGTTTGGAGGGAAATTTATGTTAGAAATTTTAGCAAAAGCATGTGATATAGGCGATGGTAGAGATGCAGTATTAACAATGATATATTATGTTAAATTAGTTTTAAGAATACTTCAAATCGCTGTTCCAATTGGTTTAATATTATTTGGAACAATTGATATGGCTAAGGCTGTTATTGCTGGTGATGAAAAGAAAATGAAAGAAGCTCAAAAACCTTTCATAAAAAGAATTATTTCTGCAATAATCGTATTCTTAATTCCATATATCGTTTCAGTTGTCGTAGGATTAGTAACATCTAACAGCGATTATAAAGGATGTTGGGATGCAGCAGATAAATCTGTTGTTCAAGATTTTGATGTAATGTCAACAAAATAGTAAATAATAAAAAAAGAAAATTTGTATTTTCTTTTTTTTTATTTTATGATATCATAATAATGAGAAAGTAGGTTTTTTACATGAAAAATTATCTTATTAAAATTTTTAGTATTATTGGAGTAATATTTATATCGTTTTTTATAAATAAACTAAATGTTAAAGCTGTGGATAATTGTGTCTGGCATACATATGAACCTGGAGTTTATTATGATTCTAGTAGTAAAACATATAAGCCAGTTGAGTTTTCAGCAGGAATGCCAATGGATTACAAATTGACATATGATGCATCAAAGAAAAAAAGTTTTACATTTTCAGGAAGTGGAAATAGTTTTAAAAATGATGATTTTAAAACTAATCTAAAAAAATTAAGCAAATGTCCTGAATATATAAGCGTTTCATATAAAAGAACTGGTTTTAATGGATATATTATGAGATATGCGACTCAATCTGAATATAAGAATTATATTCGAAATGTATACGGTACTAATTTTACAATGTTTCCATATGGTAATGAAGCATATGGTGCAGTTGAATATAGTGGATTTCTTGATAGTTTATTTAATATGGAAGAGAATGATAAAGTAAGTGGTAAAAGTAGTACGCCAATTTATTATACATCTAAAGAATCTACTTATTCAGAAAAATCTATAAAGTTAGAAAAATATAATAAAAATTTGAAATCAGTATTTGAAAAAAAATTATCTGGATTGGCCGATAAAGGAAAAGATTCTAATTATAAAGAAGATTTCTATGAAAGTACAAATGTTACTTGGTCAACTGCTATTAAATCAATAAAAAAGGAATTAAAAAATAATTGTTCATCATATACAAATAAAGATTCGAAAAATAGAGAAGTGTATTTAGATTTATTAGATCATGATTTATTTCCTAAAATGTTGGAATCAAATTCTATTGCAAATTATGCTGATAGTGAATATAAAAATAAAATTCCAAATGAAAAATGTTATAATACTGTTGTCAAAGCAATGTATATGCAAGCATCCTTTTCAAAATGGTGGAATTTAGTAGATTGGTTATCACTTACAAAGGTTGATAACGCAAATGGTGATATAGATAAGTTTTATGATTATTATGAATTTGCACATTTATACACTGATGGTGGTTCAAAGGTTAGACCAGTATATGATGCTTTGACTCAAATGAAAAAAGGTAATATTGGGATTGATAACAATACAAAATTGAGTGATGATGAATGTTCGGCATTATGTCATGATTATAATCCAGCATATAAGAGTACAGGAAGTTCTTTAGCATATAGTCAATGTATGAATTCAAAGGGAGTAAAGGATTGTAAAACTGCTCAAAATAAATGTAAATCAAAAACTTCTGGTATAGGGTCTTCTAATTCAGCTAAAACAGCATATGATCAATGTATGAAATCTGAAATGGGTGATGATAAATATCAAAAAATGCAAGACACTATTGGAGAAATGAAAAATGATAATAATCAAACTATTGAGAGCGCCGCACAAGGAATTGTTGACACTTTGTCAAGAGTCGATGCACCGGATTTTTTCAATATAGAATTTAATAAGCCATATGTACCAGACTGTGATGATTTTACAGAGCTTCATACTATATATAATATATTAAGAATTATTGCACCAATTTTAGTTGTTTTATTTGGTACATTAGATTATGTAAAAGCAGTTATGGCATCTGATATAGAAAAAATGGAAAAATCAAAAAAGAAATTTCCAAAAAGATTATTGCTATTAGTTTTATTTATAATGGTTCCATTTATCATAAGCTTTTTAATTAGTACTTTTTCATCAACAGATACTAATATTGCAAGATGTATTGTTAATGGAAGTTAGGAGGAAAATATGGGTGGATTATTTAGAAAAATAGGCGCATATTTATGTAAACCAATTTATCTTTTAATTGTTTACATGTATAAAATTTTCTATAATATTGCAACTACAAGATTTTTGAGTACAGATGTTGTTCAACAACTTAGTGCTAATATATATACTCTTGTAAGTGTAGTAATGCTATTTGCATTTTCTGTAACAATATTATCAGCAATAGTTAATCCTGATTTATTAACAGATGGCAAAAAAGGTGTAACAGCAATGTTTAAAAGAGCTATTATAGCGCTTGTCCTTATGGTTATAGTTCCATTTGGATTTGATGAATTATATGCTATTCAAGAAAGTGTTATGAGTAATAGTTTAATAGAAAAGATTGTTGTTGGTATAAATTATAGTTGTGAAAGTTCAGATGGTTCCGAATGTGAAGCAGGCGGTAATGGTGGACAAGTTATAGCTGGTACATTGATTTCATCAGTTCTTCATCCAGAAGAAAAGTACATGAATGATGATGGAACTTTATCTGTTGGAGCGGATGTTTCAGAATCGTATAGAAAAATGGTTGCAGAAGATATATCTTATCTTGGAGCAGTTGCCAAAAATATAAATGTTACAGTTGATGATGTTAATGGTAAAGATGTAACTGATGATGATCCTTATGCATTTCATTTTGATGGACTTATTGCTATAGTTGTAGGTTTAGCTACAGTATATATTTTAGTTATATTTTCAATAGATGTCGCTGTCAGAGTATTTAAACTTGCATTTATGGAATTAACAGCACCAATATCAATAGTTTCATATATAGCAGCAGGTGATAAAATTTTATCATCTTGGTTTAAGGAACTTGGAAAGACATATGCTGAATTATTTGTTAGAATAGCGGCAATAGCTTTTTATTTATTTTTAGTGCATAATTTAGATGGTATAATGAGTAACTTTACATCTTCGGATTGGTCGTTTGTTTTAAAAGCTTTCCTTATGGTTGGTATGTTAATATTTGCTAAACAAGTACCAGATTTAATTGGTAAAGTCTTTGGTGTAGAAATAAAATCACAAGGTGGTATTGCTGGAAGACTTGGTAATATGGCTGGTGTTGGTAAAGTAGCACAAAATGCATGGAAAGGACTTACTAATGTTGCAAAAGCAACTCCTTTACTTGCAGGAGCAGGTATTGGTGCCGGCATTGGAGCGTTAGCTGGTAAAGGTGCAGATTTATTTGGTAAAGCAGGTAACAGATTTGCTAAAACTGGTTTGGGACAGAGAATAAATGGGAATGCAGTTGTACAAAAAATTAAAAGTGCTGCGGGTAATGCCTCTTCAAAAGTGTCAGGATTTGGTTCTAAAGCGATGACGGGTGTTAAAAATGCAACATCTGCAATAAATGCTGCAGCACATGAAGATAATGCATATAAAGCATATCAAAAATTGAGGTACAATGAAGGTGGAAAAGGCTCTGTTGAAAAAGACCAAAAAGAATGGAAAAAAACCGAAGATGCAAAAGCAAGAGCAAAAGCATATTTATCTGAAAATGTTGGATCAACTATTCTTGATAAAGATGGAAAGGTTGTCAATGCATCAGCCGCAACTACAGCAGCCTATAGTTCTATGGTAGATAAAATGAAAGGTTATACAGAACAACAACAAGAAGCATTGAAAAAATATAATAGCAAACAACATGATTTGTTTGTTGCTCAAAAAGATAATCAAACAATTAATCAAATTAGAACTGCAATAGAAACAAAAATGAATGCTTCTACTGGAAGCGACAAAGCAAGCTTGGCAAATATATTAACACAACTTGATTTGGGAGCTATTTCAAATACAACAGATCTTGTTAGAGATTTAGGAAATGCAATAGCAGATCCTAGTGATGCTGCGAATTTTGCAAATTCTATTAACAATGTTGCGAATAATTTATCAAGTAGTAATTTAGGCTCTGTTGCTTCATATTCATCAGCAGTAGATTCGGCACAAGAAGCATTTAGTAGAGCAGATTCAACATTAAATGATGTAATTGATAAAGCTACTTCAGATCAAAAAATTGTTCTTAAAGAGGCTCGTACAGCTAGTAAAAATATGAATGAAGCAAATACTAAATAAGGAGTGTGATATATAGTGAATTATTTAATCCCTGCAAATGCCAAAAAAGGAACATTAATTTTTGGTATGTTTACAAAATTTGATTTAGTTTTATTCGGTATTGGAATTTTGGTATCAGTCTTGTTATTGATATCAATTTCTCCTGAAACACTTAAAGCGGCTATTATATGTTTACTTCCATTGTTTATATCAGCGTTTTTAGTTGTTCCAATACCTAATTATCACAATGTTTTAACTTTAATAAAAGAAATGATTGATTTCTTCTATGGAAGAAGAAATTATAAATGGGAAGGTTGGTGTTATAAAAATGAGTACAAGTAGTATTTATACTGAGAGTTGGGTACCTGTTAAAGATATTAATAATAATATGATTTTTCTTGATAATAAACAGATGGTTACTGGTGTTAAAATTCAACCAAGAAATATATTTATACTTGAAGAAAATTATCAGAATTCTATTATTGAGTCATTTAGAACTTTTTATAATCTTATTGATTATGAATTTTGGTTAATAATTGCGGATAGACCTGTTGATATTAATCTATACATATCTCAATTACAATTACAATTAAATGATACTCAAAATCCTGTTTATAGAAAGCTTTTAATAGATGACATATCTAAGGCAGAGCTTTTTATGAATAATGGTATAGTTGATACAGAATATTTTATTCTATTTAAGGATAAAGATACTGATTCTATTCAAAAGAAAATTAGAAATCTTATAAGTAATTTGGCCAATTGTGGATTAATTGCTTCTCAAACTTCCAATGAAGATTTAAGAATGATAATAGATAATTTCTTAAATGGTGGAATTAAATTTGAAAGTGGGACGGTGATTACTAATGGCAATTAAAAAAGAAATTGCTCCTAAAGGATTATCTTTTGGGGTTTCTGATTTTACAATAAGTGATAAGTTTGCAACTATTTTGTCAGTGCTTTCTTATCCTAAATATATTACTCCAGGTTATTTATCTAGTTTAACAGCTGGTCAATCAGGTGTTAAAATTGTTATAAAGCATATACCAGTTGCTTTTGATGTTGTATCAAAAATGCTTAATAAACAATTAATTGATTTATATGATAGATATCAAAAAGAAACTGATGCTACATATCAAGAAAGATTAAGACAAGATTATGAATCCTTGGAAAATTTTATAAAGGTTATTACAACTAATCAATCGAAGGTATTTGATTTTCAAATGCATATTATGATAACAGCTGATACTAAAGAAGAGTTAGAAAGAACAAAAGTATCTTTAAAATCTACTTTAGAAGCTATGGAAATGAGAGCTATACCTTTAAGATTCGAACAAGAAAAAGTTCTTAAATCATGTTTACCAATATTTGATAAACAAGATGTTGAAGATAGAATTGGAACACCAATTCCATCCCCAACATTAGCAGCTATGTATCCTTTTGTATTTGATAGTATCAAAGATCAAGGATTATCGTGCTTACTTGGAGTAGATTTCTCTGGTGGTATAATTTTATTTAATCAATTCTTATATCAAATAAAGAAAGAACATAATAGAAATAACGCTAATATGATTATCCTAGGTACATCTGGTAGTGGTAAATCTACTGCGGCTAAATTACTTCTTAGATCTCATGTTAGAAATGGTTATAGAATTGTAGCAATTGACCCTGAGGGTGAACTTGAACCAATGGTAAGACTTTATAATGGTGATTTCATTGATTTAGGTAGAGGTGGAGAATTTGGTATGATTAATCCACTTGAAATTGTCCCAGATGCTGATGATGAAGAATCACAAAGAGGTCTTGGATATGCAGTTTTAACAAAAACACTTCAAACTTTAAAAGCATTTATGAAGTACTATGATCCATCTATCGAAGAAGATGTATTAACTTTATTTAATGAGGTCGTTGTTGAAACATATCAAAGATTTAATATAAATGTAAATACTGATTTTACTAAATTAACAAGTGAAGATTTTCCAATATTTAGTGATGTTTATACAACAATAAGAGGAAGAATATTATCTTATGGTGAAGCAACTAGAGAAAGAGATATAATGGAAAAACTTGAGTTAAAAATAAGACCATTAATAACTGGTGGACTTGAACATTATTTCAATGGTCATACAACTATAAGTCCTAAATCTAATTTTATTGTATTTAATATAAGAGAATTAATTAATGCAGAAAAAAATGTTAAAAATGCTTTATTCTTTAATATTTTGAAGTTTGCTTGGGGATTATGTTTGGATTCAAGTCAAAATACTATACTTCAAGTTGATGAAGCTCATACATTACTTGGTAATGATAATGCACTTGGCGCTGATTTCTTAGCACAAGTTCAAAGAAGAGCTCGTAAGTATAATAGTGGTACTATAATTATTACACAACAACCAAGTGACTTTGCTGCTCCAGAAGTATTAATGCAAGGAAAAGCTATATTTGATAACTCATCATATTATCTTGTTATGGGACTTAAAAAACAAGCTGTTGAAGATTTATCTAAATTAATAGATTTAAATGATAATGAGAAAGAAAATATTAAACGTTATAATCAAGGTGATGCATTATTTGTATGTGGAAGTAAACGTATGCAAATTAGTGTAATTGCAACTGATTCTGAACTTGATTCATTTGGATCAAGAGGAGGATTATAAAATATAATTTAACTATAAGTAGTAAAAGGTGGTGATTAAATGGAAGAAAATAATGATTTTGAAAAGTATGAAGGATACAAGGATTCTGCAGAGACATTACTTGGTACAAATGAAAAATCATCTTCCATGACATCACGTGAAAGAGTTGATTCTGCTGTTGAAGATGCAGGATCAGAAGTTTTATCAAAAGTTGGTGTACCAAAAGGCCTTGCAAAAAAAGCTGTAAAAAGCAATGGTGGAAAGTTATCTCCAACTAATTATGGTGTAAACAAATTAGCAAAAAATTTCACTAGAAATAAAGTAGCTAAAGGTTTAGATAAAATGGATAATTTAAAGAATAAATCTGGTGCTAATAAAGATAAAACTAGTGATAGAATAAATCAATCCAAAAAGAGGGGTAATCTTTTTTCTAAAGGGAAAACAAATAAATCATCTAATGAATCAGAGGGTACTGCTAAAGAAGGTAATGAAAAAAAATCTGGGCTTTCAAAATCATCTGATGGTAAAAAATCTAATGGTAAAAGTAAATTAGCTACTGCAGCACGTATTGCTAAAAATCCTAAAAAAGCGGCTATAGAAGCTGGTGTAAATCTTGCAAAGATGATTTGGGAGAAAAAAAAGAAAAAAATTATAATGGGAATTGCCATAGGTGCGGCTGTTACATTTATTTCAGTTATATTTATATTTGAAGTTATTATGGGACCTTTAATGGATGCATTTAAAATGGCTGATAATATTCTTACAGAAACTGCTGATTTTGCTGAAAAATTAGATAATTTTTATAGTGGTTTTGGTTTTCAGGATTCAAAGGAAGCTTTTTATGATGAATTAGATTCATTATGTGATAGGTATGGATGTTCTAATGATGGAACAGGATTAGACGTGCCACTTCTTTTAGCCACTTTATTTTATACTGAAGGGATGGGATATGATACCAAATATGGTCAAATTGAAGGGGACGATGCAATAGATGCATCAATGAATGCCGATTCATCTAACTCTGGTATATTTGCGGCTGTAAGAAGATACCTTGCAAGTAAATTTGACGAAACACAACAAACTGTTGATGAAAATGGACTTGTTTACAATTCTGGTAAAATATACAGATTAAGAAAACTTGCAAGAAATCAATTTCATACGAATGCATTTGGTATAGCAACAAGATCAGGACAACCAACTACAGTAGGTTTAGGGACATTTATTAGTAAATTTGGTTCAACCATAGGAACAGATTTAAAGGATATTTTAGAAAGATTTTCTGGTGCTTTATTTAGTGCTATGTATGCTCCATTTAAAGAACTTTATGCATTCATATTTGGTTCTGACTACTCTGGCTCATTTTATGAAAAATCTGGTGAAGCTACATCCGAATTTGCTGTTTCTATTGTACAGCTTATTTGTGATATTTTTTACGGTATTGTTGATATAACTAATATAGATATAAGTTTAACGGGTGGTATTAAAATAACTTATTATGATTCATATGTGTTTGAAGAAGATAATTATAAGAACTATCTAACGAAATATTATTTTGAATTTATACCTGAGTATCGTGAAATGCTTAATGGGTTATCTGGTGATGAAAGGAAAGAAAAGAAAGAGTATTTATATAGAGAAATTAATGATAATAAAAAATTATTTGAATCTGTATTCTTAGAATATCAAAATGAAAGTACAGAAAGTTATACAGATAGTTGTGTAGGTGCTGTTGATCAAAATCTAATATCTGAATTAAATATGCCTGTTGATATAGCGGATAATGCAACAATATCATTCGATGATAATTATTCTTATGGTATAGTTAATGGAAAAACTCATAATGGTGTTGATTTGAATGAGAAAACAGTGGGTGTTAAATTAGGTGCAAATGTATATTCTGTTGCAAATGGTAAAATTGAATCTATAGAAGATTCAAAATGTACAGATGATAGTAAAAAATGTGGTAAATCAATAAAAATAAAACATAATCTTGTTATTGATAATAATGAGTATAATTTCTTTACTATATATTCAAATGTTACAATTAAAAGTGGCTTAAAAAAAGGTGATAATGTTGCAAAAGGTGATCAAATAGGATTAATTTATAATAATGCATCTAATATAGAAGGTTTACATTTTGTATTTATGGATGCTAATAATGATGCAAAAGGTACTGCTATTGATCCTACAAATATATTTATTAAATGCACGTCAGGTGGTGGTACATTCTCTGGTTCTACTAATGAAGAAGCAGTATGGAATTACCTACTTGGATTAGGATATACAAAAAATGCTGCTGCTGGAATAATGGGAAATATGTCTGTTGAATCTGCAAGTACTTTTGATGGTAGAATTGTCCAAGGTGATTATGATTCAAACCTAGCATATAGTATTGATTATACTAAAAAGGTAGACTCTGGGGCAATTAGTAGGAATGATTTTGCTAACAATGGACCTAATGGTGGCGGATATGGACTTGTTCAATGGACATATTATACAATTAAAGAGGGATTGTATGATTATGCAAAAAATGAACGTAAATTATCGGTAGGTGATACTGCGATGCAAATAGATTACTTAGAAAAGTATCTTCAAAGTAATAATCAAGGTTTATATAATTCTCTTAGACAATCAAATATTAGCGTCGATTCAGCAACTAGAAATTTCATGTTACAATTTGAAAGACCTGCTGATCAATCTGAATCTGCTCAGAGTGGAAGAGTTCAAAGAGCCCAAGATATATATAATAGATATTCAAATAAATAAAAAAGTATTTAAAAATACTTTTTTTTTTGATATAATAAAGTAAATAAAAAAGGAAGCTGATTATATGAAATTGAAATTTAGAGCTGAGAAAAAAGATATAATTGCGTTTGTTGTTATAATGGTTTTTATTTTGTATTTAATTTGTATTTGTATACTTAATTTTTCTTTTTTCTTAAACGAAGGTACTCCATGGGGATTAAATCCATTTCCTGCATTTGGTCCTAAATATATTGGGGCAACATTACTTTTATGGATAGCAACTTTTGGATTCTTACTTGCTAGCACTGGTTCATATTTCTTTACGCGAGAAAAAGGTTTTGGACTTACTACTGAAAAAAAAGAAGATGGATATGCTAGATGGGCAAAAGATAAGGAAATAAAAAACGCCAAAGGTGTTGTTAGAGTTCCATATGCAGAAAAAGAGGCTAAAGCAGGTGGTACTGCACTTGTTTATGATAAAGAGGCAGCATATGTAGATAATGGTGAAAGTCATACTCTTGTTATTGGTGCGACAGGTTCAGGTAAAACACAGGGTATTATTAACCCAACTGTTCAAATGCTTATTAAATCTAGGGAATCAATGATTATATCTGACCCTAAAGGTGAAATATATAATGATAATTCTGGAATAATGAGGGAACTTGGTTATCAAATTATAATACTTAATTTCCGTGATCCACAAAAAGGTAATTGTTGGAATCCATATCATTTGCCTTATAAATATCAAAAAGAAGGAAATTTTGATAAAGCAAATGAACTATTAAATGACTTATCACTTAATATAGTTGTTGATGGTCAAGGAAATGATCCGTTCTGGCAAAATTCAGCAGCAAGTTATTTAACAGGTTTATCACTTGCGTTATTCGAAGATGCAAAAGAAGAAGAAATAAATATAAACAGTATTAATTTGATGATGACAACTGGTGAAGATAAATATGGTGCATCAAATTATTTAAAAGAATATTTTAATGCTAAGGATCCTGCATCACCTGCTTGTGTAAATGCTTTAGGTACAGTTAATGCACCAAATGAAACTAAAGGTGGTATTGTATCTGTATTAAAGGATAAGGTTAAAACACTTGCAGTTACTAAAAACTTATCTGAAATGCTTTCTAAGAGTGATTTTGAAATGGATAGTATAGGTGAGAAACCAACAGCAGTATTTATGATTATACAAGATGAAAAAACAACATACCATTCACTTGCTACTATATTTGTTAAACAGTGTTATGAATCTCTAATAAATGTTGCACAACAACATGGTGGAAAACTTCCAGTAAGAACAAATTTCCTACTTGATGAGTTTGCTAACATGCCTAAATTTAAAGATATTACAACAATGGTTACTGCAGCTCGTTCAAGACAAATAAGATTTACATTTATTATCCAGAACTTTGCCCAGTTAAAACAAAATTATGGTGATCATGATGCAGAAACTATTCGTGGTAACTGTGGTAACTTAATATACTTATTAACAGGAGAATTATCAGCCTTAGAAGAAATTAGTAAATTATGTGGTGATAAGCTTGTAAGAGTTGGTAAAGATAAAAAAGAAGAAACAAGACCTCTTGTTACTGTATCAGAACTTCAAAGAATGAAGCCTGATGAGTTTATATTAATTAAACAAAGATGTGCACCATTTAGAGGAAAACTAAAAATGGACTGGGATAGTGATTTTGGTTTTGGTAGGGGTGCTGACCATTATGGTAAAAATGTTGTTTATCCACAAAGAACTATGGATGAAATTAAAACTTTTGATTTGAAAGAATTTGTTAGAAAACAAAAACAAGAAAAGTTAAAAAATGCTGGTATGGATGGTAATTCTTCACCTATGGGTGGAGGCTCTCCATTTGGTATGAATCCATTTGGTGGAGGAATGCCTGGTGGTATGCCAAGTATGGGTTCTGATATGGATATTGATAAAATGATAAAAGAAATTGATGCTAAAATAGCAGAACTTGAAAAAGAAGAGGAAGAAGAAAAGAAAAAACAAGAGGCTGAAAAAAATAACAAAGATGCTAAAAAATCTGATGATCAAAGTAAAGATGTTAGCTCGGCAGAAGAAAAATTATTTAATACAAGAAATATTTCTGAAAATCCTAAAATAGATGAAGTTATCCACAGTAATATGGTTGATTTTAATAATTTTAAAGTAAAAGAAGATAAGAAAGAAGAACAAAAAAAGGAAGTAAAAACTGAAAATAATAATCAAGAAGTAAAACAAGAACAACAGAAAGATAATAATAAGACAAGTTCTGAGTATGATGATTTCTTTGATGATTTCTTCTTTGAAGAATAAAAAATGCACAATCATTGTGTAAAATAGGGTATAGAAAAAGTAAAAATGCACAATATTTTGAAAATTTTGTGCATTTTTTTGCTTTAGGCTATTGTAGTGATCAGTAAATAATTATTCTCATATTATATAGTGGACTGGTGAAAATATGAAAAATATAAAAGCATGTGATTTAAAAGAAGAGTATAATATAATTGATTTGAGAACTAAAGGTGCATATATGAAAGGACATATATATAATGCTAGAAATATTGATATGAATAATTTAACTGATATGCCACATATGTATTTAGATAAAAATGAAACATATTATATATATTGTACAGAAGGTTTTAAAAGTAAAAGATGTTGTAAATTCTTAGAAATAATGGGATATGATGTTGTAAATGTAATAGATGGATATGAAGGATTTATTTAAAAAATAAGTTTAGTTTGAAAAACTTATTTTTTTTATGAATAAAATGGTTTATAATATTAATGGAGGATAAAGATGGAGACAATTATAACAGAATTAATAGATAAAATAACAAGTGTGATGGGAAGTATGGGATTTATATCAGGTTTTTTACTTATAATATTAGAATCAATGATACCTATTCTTCCACTTGCAGTTTTTATAGCACTTAATATAATGACATTTGGTAGTCTTTTTGGTTTTTTAATATCATGGATAGCAACTGTTATTGGATGCATGATTTCATTTACACTATGTAGAAAATTAAGAGATAAATTTGAAAAAAAATATGGAAATAATGAAAAAGTTAAAAAGTTTAAAAAGTATATTAATAAACTATCATATAGCAATTTAGTTATATTAATTGCTTTACCATTTACACCAGCATTTGCTGTTAATATAGCGGCTGGTTTAACTGATATAGATGCTAAAAAATTTTTTTCAGCATTAATGATAGGTAAGTTACCAATGGTTTATTTTTGGGGATTTATAGGAAAGAGCTTGCTTGAAAGTATAACAGATCCATATACGATTGCGCAGGTTGTATTTATGGTTTTAATTGCATATTTAGTAAGTAAAGTTGCAAATAAATTTATAAAATAGGAGGTATGAGATATGGAATATATAATAATTGGAATACTTATTTTACTTGTTGTACTTGTAACAATAAGTTTATTTAAAAATATTAATGAAGGAAATATTACTGAAAGACTTGGCAAACTTGAAAATAATGTAACAAGAGATCTTTATGATTTTAAAAATGATATTAATAAAAATATTAATGAAGATATTAATGCATTAAATGATAAGATAGAACTAAGATTAAATATGATAAATGATAAGGTAAATGAGAGATTAGATGAAAATTTTGAAAAAACTAATAAAACATTTACATCAGTACTTGAAAGATTAAGTAAAATAGATGAAGCACAAAAGAAAATAGATACTTTATCTAATGATATAGTTTCACTTCAAGGAATATTAACTGATAAGAAGAGTAGAGGTATATATGGTGAAGTAAACTTAAAACATATATTAACAAGTGTATTTGGAGAAAAGAATGATAAGATATATCGTTTACAATATACTCTTCCAAATAGCACAATTGTAGATGCTGCATTGTTCGCGCCTGAACCACTTGGGCTCGTTGGAATAGATTCTAAGTTTCCACTTGAGCATTACAGGATAATGGTTGACAAAAGATATAGTGCATCAGATAGGGAAACAGCTGCCAAATTATTTAAAAGTGATGTTAAAAAGCATATTGATGCGATAGCGAGTAAATATATCATAGAAGGTGTAACAAGTGATCAAGCAATAATGTTTTTACCAGCAGAAGCAATATTTGCGGAACTTAATGCATATCATAATGATATAATTGAATATGCCTATAAAAAAAGAGTATGGATAACATCTCCAACAACATTAATGAGTACTTTAACAACTATTCAGGTAATTATTAAGAATGCTGAAAGAGATAAATATGCTAAAGTAATAAGAGAAGAACTTGTTAAATTATCTGTTGAATTTAGTAGATATAAAGATAGATGGGACAAGCTTTCTAGAAGTATTCAAACTGTTAGTAAAGATGTTGAAGATATACATACAACAACTGATAAAATAACTAAAAGATTTAATAGCATTAATAGTGTAGAATTAGATGAAAATCTAAAAATAGAATAGAAGTATGAACAAAATAGTTCATATTTTTTTAATAATACAAATATTTTCCGTTGAATTCTAAGTAAAGTGCACAATTAAGTGCATTACGACCCAAAATGTGTAT
>ERZ827440.2796-NODE-2796-length-14449-cov-2.979297_pt1 | contig 14449 bp, 13 predicted proteins | sample MGYA00519774_ERZ827440 | MGnify/ENA primary metagenome ERZ827440 (study PRJEB31778, sample SAMEA3449302) | human gut metagenome | biome: human gut; feature: human-associated habitat; material: faeces | place: United Kingdom | collected 2010/2012 ... | reverse complement strand
CAGTTAAGGCTGACAGCAATGTCACCAATCAACAATCCCCCTACGATAGACAGTGCACCGGAGACACGGCTGGAACTAAGTGCGGCAGAGTATTTGAAGAGGTCTAAGAGGAACTCCACCGCCAGTACATAGAAAAAAAGGCGGAAGGGTGACAGATCGCTGACGGGTGTGAGCTGCAGCGAGGCAGTGATCTCGGGATAATAGGCGGAGAGAAGTAAAAATACCGGCAGAAGCAGAAGACTCACCGGAATGCACAGGAAGCGTATCATGCGGAAATAAGTTCCGGTCAGAGGATTGTTGTAATAGTCCTCCGGACTCTGGGTAAACTGGAAGATCGTACCGGGAAGCAATAAAACGGCGGGAGAATTGTCCACGATGAGCAGAATGTGCCCTTCGCACAGGTAGCTGCATGCCACATCGGGACGCTCTGTCAGCTGGATGCTGGGCAGGGGATTCCACCATCTTTTATGAATCAGAAGTTCTTCTAAGCTTTTGCTGCCCATAGTCAGCGAAGTGATCTGTAACCGGGAGAGTTTTTGCTTCAGAGCCTCTAATAACTCCTCGTTAACCTGGTCTGCCAGATAGGCGATCGCTACATCGGTGCGGCTCTCTGTTCCCAGGGTGCAGATGGAGAAGGTCAGTTTCGCAGAACGCACCCGGCGGCGGATAAGATTTGTATTGAATAAAAGTGTCTCCACGAAGCCGTCCCGGGCACCCCGGGTGCTCCGTTCGGTATCGGGCTCGGAGATACTGCGGACGGGATAGGTACGGACGTCAATGATCACCGCCTGATCGAAGCCATCCACCAGGAGGATGGAAGGCCCACTTAAGAGATTTTGCAGGATATCATCCACAGAGGAGGTCAGTGACACCTGGGCATAGCCGAGCCTGCTCTGCACATAGAGCGGGAGATCGCGGATCTCGGAATCCAGTGTATAGTGAGGATCCTGCAGGTCGGAGAAGATCTGCTGGAGGATCTCGGTATTGCAGAAACCATTGATCCCCAGCCAGAATGCCGGAGTTTCCCCCAACCGGAGATCACGTGTGATCAGGTCAAAGCTTTTACCCAGAGGAAGCAATCGGTGGAGAAGATCAATATTTTGGGAAAGTTCTGTGGATAACGAAATGTTTTGTGCCATAAAAAGGGAATCCTTTCTGAATAATGATATAATGATTGCATAGACTGCCCGGTGGGTATATTGTATTATTCAGATAGATTCCCCATTATTTTGGTAACTATTCCGTTCATCAGTGATATAATTGCCACAGGCCTAACAGGATCAATAAGAGCCCGGAGATGGGATCGGCATATTCTCCGACCCGCTGCAGGAGGACGGAACGTCCCAGGCGGCTCCCCAGTGTCAGGAATCCGAAGGAACAGAAAAAGGTGGATATCGAGGCAGGCAGAAAAGGAAGTCCGGTAATGCTGGCGGAGAATCCGATACCGATATTATTCATGGAGAGGGCACAGCCCAGAGCCAGCGTCTGCGGGAGAGTCAGATTCCGATGTTCGGCAAATTTTTTCTTCTCCCGGCATAGACTGCTGTTATCTGAAGAACTGCAGCGCCATCTGGAGACCAGCCATTTTCCGGCATAGTAGAGCCCGAACAGGATCAGGATACTGCTTCCGGTCCGGGTTGCAATCTCACCGGGGATCAGAGGCAGTAAAAGGTTACCGAGGCTTATAGAGATCACAGTACCGATGAGAGTGACTGCGCTGATCAGCAGATTGTGTTTTACAGGAAGAGGGACCTTCTGCAGTCCGAGTGCGCAGCCTACCAGAAGTGCATCCAGACTGGCGGAGATACCGAAGAGCAATGAGGGAAGAACAGACATAGCATGCTCCGTAGAAAATATTCTTAATTTTACTATATTCCTGTAAAAATTTTTTGTGAGATACGGCGCGGGGGATGCCTGAGGGACAAAACGATGAAAATAAAGAACAAAATCATAGAATTTGTAAAAAAAGAGACGGTGCTGACTGCGGCGATGGTGTTGGCAGTATTGTCGGCGGTAATGATCCCGCCGGACACAGAATATATCGGATATATTGATTTTCGGACGCTGGCGATTTTATTCTGTCTGATGACTGTGATGGCGGGATTGCAGAAGCTGGGCATATTTCGCAGGGTTGCCAGGATATTATTGCAGCATACCCACAATGTGATTGCGCTGGCAGAAATTCTGGTATTGCTGTGCTTCTTTTTCAGCATGTTGATCACGAATGATGTGGCATTGATCACTTTTGTGCCTTTTACGTTTACGGTACTCTGTCTGTCCGGAGAGGAGGCTGTCCGGAAACTGGCAGTTCCGGTGGTAGTATTACAGACGATCGCAGCGAATTTAGGAAGTATGCTGACACCCATTGGTAATCCACAGAATCTGTATTTATATGGGAAAATACAGATGTCCCCGATTGCATTTATAAAGCTGATGCTGCCGTATTCTGCGGTGTCACTGCTCTTTTTGCTTATCTGTACGGCGGTTGCGGCGAAACACAGTGGCATTGCGGTCAGAGATGTGGCAGGGGCGTTGCAGGCAGAAGATGCCGGACAGGAAACGGCAGGATGGCGGAGATATCTGCCTGTGTTTTATCTGATATTATTTTTGTTGTGTCTGTTAACGGTAGCGCATATGATTCCCTATCCGGTAACGCTTGGAATTGTGGTGCTTGGTGTTGGAATCCTAGACCGCACGACAATAGGAAAAGTGGATTATTCGCTGCTGCTGACCTTCGTGGGATTTTTTATTTTCATAGGAAATATAGGAAGAATGCCTGCTTTTTGCAGTTTTTTACAAAAAATTATTGAAGGAAGGGAAGTCGTGACAGCAGTGGCTGCCAGTCAGGTGATCAGTAATGTACCGGCAGCACTGTTGCTGTCTGGTTTTACAGAAAATGTGAAAGCATTGATCGTTGGAACGAATCTGGGCGGTCTGGGCACATTGATCGCTTCTATGGCAAGCCTGATCTCTTATAAGCAGGTGGCAAGTCAGATCCCCGGGGAAAAGAAACGGTATTTTGGATGGTTTACAGTGGCCAATGTGGGTTTTTTGCTTCCATTATTATTTATAAACGGTCTGTTATAATGTGTTTATTGTTATAGAGTTATTTATTTTATTATGTAAGGAGGCAGCATCATGACAGAAGATATGACAATCATTGCAGAAGAGGCATATTCCGCAGCCAGGGAGATCCTGGAGAAAGCTAAGCCGGAGGCGGGAGAACTGTTTGTAGTAGGGTGTTCCACCAGTGAGGTGGGAGGCGCATCCATCGGTACTTATTCCAGCCCGGAGCTGGCAGAGGTGGTCTTCGGTGGAATCTATCAGGCAACGCAGGAAGCAGGCGTCTATCTGGCAGCCCAGTGCTGTGAACACCTGAACCGCGCACTGATCCTGGAAAAAGAGGCAGCTGTAAAATACGGTTATCCCATGGTCAATGTGGTTCCCCAGCCCAAGGCGGGAGGATCCTTCGCTACGGCAGCGTATAAAGCATTTGAACATCCGGTGGCAGTAGAACATATTCAGGCGGCAGCAGGAATGGATATTGGGGATACGCTGATCGGAATGCATTTGAGAGATGTGGCAGTACCGGTGCGTCTCCGGACCGGACAGATCGGAGACGCCCATGTGGTATGCGCCCGCACCAGACCGAAATTTATCGGCGGTGGCAGAGCAGTCTATGACGAAGAATTAATGTAGTGCAATCATACGAATTTGTAAGCAGTGAGTTCGGAGGGCGGGATCGGGAACTAATTCCGGGGCATACTGCGGAAGTAGTCACGGATCCACCGTCCGGATTCATTGAAATCCTCATCGGTCCAGTCAGAGAGAGCCGTGCTGGCAGCCTTGAAGACACTGCTGCTTTCGTCCTTGTTCGCCAGATTCCAGCAGCAGAAGCTGATCTGATATTTGTTCAGCAGATCCAGCCACTTGGTCGTGGAATCGAAGTCATTGGCACCATTGCCGGAAGCGTCGCACATACCGAATTCGCTGACGAAGACCGGAAGATTGTTCTGTGCGCAGGTCTCTAAGCGGTTACGCAGGTCATCTTTGTGGGTGCCTGCGTAAAAATGCAGGGTATACATTACATTATCAAAGGTAAGCGGGGAAGCTGCGGCTTTGTCGATCTCCTGGCTCCAGGTAGGGGTTCCTACGAGGATGACGGCATCCGGCTTCTGTTCCCGGATCACCGGGATGACTTCCTCGGCATAGGACTTGATGCTGTCCCAGGAGGTACCGCTGTTGGGCTCATTACAGATCTCATAGAGCACATTGTCGTTGTCAGCAAAAGCTTCCGACATTTCCCGGAAAAAGGCGATCGCCTCATCTTTGTTCTGATTCGGGTCACAATCACTTAAAATATGCCAATCTACGATCACGTACATTCCAAGCTCTGTGGCGTAGGATACACCGTCTCTTACCAGCTGCTTCAGCTGCTCCTTATCACCGCCGGCGCAATAACCGCCGTACTCCGCTGTATACATGGCGAGGCGGATACAGTTGGTATTCCAGTCGTCCCGCAGGGTACGGAAGGAATCATAATTGATATACTGGGGGAACCAGGCAATACCGTGGGTGGACATACCGTAGAGCTGGACGATGTTCCCGTCTGCATCGGTCAGTTTCCCGTTCTCCACATGGAGAGCGCCGTGCTGTCCGTAAGGAGTGGAGTCATCGACAGAGGGCGCCTCGGAAACTGCTGGTTCGGTTTCAGCGGGCTGTGCCCCGGATGCTTCGGAGGACGATGTTTGTTCAGAGGAAGCGGTACTTTCGGAGATGGTTTCCGTGATGGCAGCAGACGCTTCAGGGGAAGCAGATGTTGCGGCTTCATTCGGCGTATCCTGCCTGCCACAGCCGGCGAGAGCACAGGTGCCTAAGGCTGCCAGTACGGCACAGCTGAGTGTTTTTCTGAAAATAGACATAATAACCTCTTTTCTTATTCGAGTTCGAGAATCAACGAATGAAAATACAAACAATGGGTTACCTTTTAAAACTAAAAAACAAGCACTTACAACCAATATTATAATTGTGTCTGTGAAGCTTGGCAAGAAATGATTGCCCGCGGATAGGAGCTGTGATACAGTTAATGGGAACAGAGTTCGGAATAGAGGACAGAGATGGAGGAAACCTATGCTTCCGCAGTCATTTACAGAGAGAATGCAGGGACTTTTGGGATCGGAATATGAAGAGTTCCTGGCAAGCTTTGAGCATGAGAAATATCAGGCATTGCGTCTGAATCCGTTAAAAAGGGATGACATGTCTGTCATAACAGAAAAAGTAAAGCAGACTTTTCAGCTGCAGCCGGTTCCCTGGGCGGAGAACGGATATTACTATACCAAAGAGGACCAGCCGGGAAAGCATCCCTGGCATGAAGCGGGACTTTATTATATCCAGGAACCCAGTGCCATGGCACCTGTGACACTACTGTCACCACAGCCCGGGGAGCGGATCCTCGATCTATGTGCTGCTCCCGGAGGGAAAAGTACTCAGATCGCATCCGCGATGGAGGGAGAGGGACTGCTTGTCACGAATGAGATCCACCCGGCGAGGGCGAAAATACTGTCAGAGAATGTGGAGCGCATGGGCATCCGCAATGCCTATGTATTGAATGAGACACCGGAGCACCTGGCGGATATTTTCGAGGAATATTTTGACCGGATCCTGGTGGATGCACCCTGCTCCGGAGAGGGAATGTTCCGGAAGAATGAAGTGGCCTGTGAGGAATGGAGCCCGGAAAATGTGCAGTTATGTGCAGACAGACAGGACGGGATCCTGGAGTGCGCGGCACGGATGTTAGTCCCGGGAGGCAGACTGGTATATTCTACCTGCACCTTTGCGCCTGCGGAAAATGAGGGAAGCATCAGCTGTTTCCTGGCAAAGCATGAGGAATTCGAGATTGTCCCCATCGATAAAAAGGAACTGGGGATCCCGGAAGGCTGCGACGGTATTCCCGCTTGTGTAGAGAATCCGGCACCCGGCATTACGGGGACTTTACGTCTGTGGCCCCATAAGTTACGTGGCGAGGGGCATTATGCCGCAGTATTACAGAAAAAGGGAGAGCTTCCGGAAGGATATCAGCCGGTGAGTGCCACCGGATCAGAGAAGGGAATTCCGGCGAAGAATCTGACAAAAGACTGGGCAGAGTATTTTAACTTCGCAAAAGAGACCTTTTCGGAGGAGCAGACGATCAAAGCAGGACTATGCACTGCCGGAGAAGGATTTCTGGCATTTGGCGATAACCTGTACCGCATGCCGGAGAGAATGCCCGGGGTGAAAGGACTGAAGGTATTGCGCCCGGGACTTCATCTGGGCACCTTGAAAAAGAACCGTTTTGAACCGGCGCACGCGTTAGCACTGGCACTGCGCCCGGAGGATGTGAAGCATGTGTGGAAGCTGTCTGTGGAGGAAGCCGCGGCTTATCTGAAGGGACAGACTTTTTCCGCGGAAGGCGAGAAGGGCTGGTATCTGATCTGCGTGGATGACTGTAGCCTTGGCTGGGGGAAGCTGGCCGGAGGCGTCATGAAGAATCATTATCCTAAAGGACTGAGAAAGTGATTAGGCGATAGAGATGCAACGGTATAGATTAACATCCGGAACAACGGTTAGGGGGATGACAGAGGAATAGGTTATGAAAACGGAAATATTATATGAAGATAACAGCATACTGGTCATCCGCAAACCGGCGGGACTGGCGGTGCAGTCTGCCGGAATCGGACAACCGGATGTGGTCAGCGAGTTGAAATCCTATCTTGCAAAGCTTCCCAGCGCGGGGAGACCGGGAAAAGGAGAGCCGTATCTGGGCATAGTCCACAGACTGGATCAGCCGGTGGAAGGGTTGCTGGTATTTGCCAAAGACAAAAAGGCAGCAGCGGCATTGTCGAAGCAATTAACAGAAGGTGCGCTGAACAAACATTATTATGCAGTACTCTGTGGATATCCTGACTGCGCGGAGGGGGATCTTGTGGATTAGCTTCGCAAGGAAGGTAATGTGGCGGTGGCAGTGACCGGCAGGGAGCAGGAATTTGCAGATGCGAAGATTGCCGCGCTGCACTATCGCATTTTGGAAGAGATCAACGATCCTTCTCCGCTTGCGCTTGCAGATGTAACGATCGGGACCGGACGGTTTCATCAGATCCGGGTGCAGTTCGCACATGCGGGATTTCCACTGTTGGGAGATACGAAGTATGGAACGGCAGTGCTAAAAGAGGCGATGCCTGCGCAGAAATATCGCGGCGTGGCACTATGCGCGTATTCTCTGGAGCTTGTCCATCCCGTTTCCGGGAAAAAGATGGGATTCCGGGTAGTGCCGAAGAATCCGGCATTTGCAGGTTTTGCGATGGAGGAATTGAAAAAGCTCACAGAAAATGAAACCGGAATCTCCAAAAGGGGATAAAAAAAGTCTCTCAGAGCACACTAATCCCAAAAAGGGAGTGTGCGGAATGGACTGGGGAGAATTCGGTAAAAACATTATAGGAAAAAAGATGATAGTACTGCTTGCGGTGACGGGAGCAGTCTATTTTTTTCTGCAATATCTGACACCCCTTCTGGCACCGGTGCTGTTGGCGATGCTGTTCGTCACGATATTCGGACCGGTGATGAAACGGATGAACCGCAAACTGCATTTTCCAAGACCGTTAAGCGCCATAGTGCTTCTGATTCTGGCGACACTGCTGTTGGCTGTACTGTTATGGGTACTGAGTTCCTGGGTGCTGGGAAGTCTGCCGGTGTGGATCCGGAGTATGGATGCGAGGGAGCAGGAGTGGCTGGCGATGGTACGGGATCTGTGTCACGGTGTGGGAGAGATCATTGGCGTGGACGCTTCCTATCTGGAAAATACGGTCAGCGGCAGACTGCAGGAAGGACTGGATTCGCTGGAGGAAAATATTCTGCCGGGGATGCTGTCGCAATCCATGCAGTATGTGCGGTGGTTCACGGAGCTGGGAGGATTCCTGGTGACGTTTCTCATTGCGTCGGTACTGTTGGCGAAAGACTATGACGGGATCATGAACCATCTGCTGGATCAGGAGTCCTGCCATGTGCTGCTGGAGGTGATCTGCGGAATTGTCCGCTATATCGCTACCTTTGTAAAAGCACAGGGGATCATCATGTCGGCGATCGCATTGACGGCAGCGATTACGTTAGGGATTGCGGGGATACAGCATGGAGTGCTGTGGGGGATCCTGGCGGGAATTCTGGATGCGCTGCCTTTTATCGGGACGGGGGTGGTGCTGGTGCCGCTGGGAATCTGGCAGCTATTGGAGGGAAGCTTCGGTAGAGCGCTTATCTGCGGTGTGCTGTATGTGGTATGTATTTTCCTGCGGGAGATACTGGAGCCCCGTCTCATCGGCAGGAAAATAGGAGTGTCTCCCATTGCTGTATTAGTGTCGCTGTATGCCGGGATCCAGTTGTTCGGCGTCTGGGGGATCATCAAGGGACCGTTGGGATTTGTGCTGATCTACGAGACGTATTATAGTCTGTCGAAGATGTCTGACCGGCAGAAAAACGGAGAGGATCGCTTCTGAGAAAAGATTGACGAAAGAAGTCCGGAAAGCTATCATGAAAGGGAATAAATTTCCGATGGTCGGAGAAGGTTCGGAGAGATGAAGCCTATGGCAAAAAATACAAAACACAAGAAAGCAGAATCCGTAGCAGAGACACTTTGCAGCTTTAGCGGATTTTTATGTGATATCGTGATCAGCGTGTATATGATCGTGATTCTGATGGTACTCCCTCTTTACAATAAAGGATATGCCAGGATAGGAACAGAGAAGGAGACCTTTTTTCTCAAGACTATGACCTATGGTGCGAAAGCTTTGTTGCCGGTATTTTTACTGTGGCTGCTTTTCCGGCTGGTTACAGCAGTTCAGAAAAAGGAGTTGCCGAAGTTCACGGAATGGCCGGCGGGATTATGGAAGAATCTGAGTGTGACGGACAGATTTGCCGTATTTTATGGAATTGCGGTTTTAGTATCCTATCTGTTTACGAATTACCGGGAAGAAGCACTGTGGGGGACAGCGTCCTGGCGGATGGGAATGTGGACGCAGCTGGGAGCGGTGATCGTGTATTTTATGATCTCCCGTATGTGGCAGTGGAAGAGCTGGATCCCGGCGCTGGTACTGCCGGTGTCTGCGGTTGTTTTTTCTCTGGGATATGTGAATAAGTTTGGTCTGCTACCGGTGGATCCGGAGTACGTGACCCCTTCCTTTATCTCGACGATCGGAAATATCAACTGGTATTGCGGGTATCTGGTGACGATATTGTTCGGGGGAGTCTATCTGCTGTGGCGGATGGATGAGAAAATGACCTGGAAAAAGCTGTTGCTGATGGCATATGTGACGATCGGATTTGCCTCGTTGGCGACTCAGGGAAGTAGCAGCGGCATTGTAAGCTTCGCGGTGGTCATGTTCGTATTATTCGGGATGTCTGTGAGAGACAGCGGGAGGATGGAAGTGTTCTGGCAGGAGATGACACTGTTTTCCGCAGCGTGTCTGATTACCTGTGTTCTCCGCCGGTTGAATATATTTTCCCGGGAACTGATCCTGGAAGGAATTACAGATCTGCTGACGTTTTCGATTGCAGGCATATTTATGACGATTCTGTCGGGAATTATTTTGTATTGGATACACAGAGCCCGGGTAAGGCGGAGTTATCCGGAGAAAATGTTACATAGAATCTATTGTGGGATCGCTATTGCGGTACCGGTTATGATATTGCTTGTTTTGTTACTGACGCTGATCAATACCTTAGCCGGTGGTGCGTTGACTCCCAACATCACAGACCCGAATGTGACAAAATGGCTGACGTTTAATGTCAGTTGGGGGAGTGCCCGGGGCGGTACCTGGGCAGCAGGTGCCAGATGTTTCTGGGAGGCGGATTTTCTGCATAAAATATTCGGCGTGGGACCGGATTGCCTGTATGCATTTTTATCCAACGAGGGAAGTGTGGGACTGCAGACGATGGTGAATGACCGTTTTGGCGGGAACCGGCTTACGAATGCACACAATGAATGGCTGACGGTTCTGGTGGATATAGGAGTGCTGGGATTGGTAAGCTACGCAGGGATGATGATCACGGCGATCAGAGACTTTCTTCGTGCCGGGGAGAACAAGATGCTGGTGGGAGCCTGCGGGATATGCGTGCTGGCATATACAGTGAATAATATGTTTAGTTTTCAGCAGGTGATGAATATTTCGACAGTGTTTGTAGTAATGGGAATTGGGGAGAATGTGTGGCGCTCAGCCAGCGATTGAACCAGCGAAAGTTGAACTTGCGGTCTCCGCTCCGGTCGGTCCAGGCCGAGGTCCACTGGACCTCGTGAGCCCTCTGCGCCCGAACGGTGTGTCCGAACCAGTTAGAGGTCGTAAGTTTGAATAGTTGCAAGAACAAAAATACTCCCTCACACATGTGTGAGGGAGTATTTTTAGTCGTCGCGACAAGATTCGAACTTGCGACCTCTGCGTCCCGAACGCAGCGCTCTACCAAACTGAGCCACGCGACGATTATTAACACGAATCGCGTCAACATTAAAATAATAAATAAAAACCCATTGATTGTCAAGCAAAAAACGAATATGATAGAAGAAAAAGTTGCAAAAACGATAAAATCACGAAATTAAGAGAGGAAATTCTATGTACAATACAACGGTAACGCTGAAAAAAGGAGAAGGAAGAACGCTGAAAGCCGGGGGAATGTGGGTATTTGATAATGAGATCGCATCCATCCTGGGGACGTTTGAGAATGGCGACATTGTAAACATTCATGATTTTGACGGCTATTTCATGGGATACGGTTATATCAATACCAATTCCAAGATCACACTCCGTCTGCTGGCGCGCAGGAAGGATACGGTGATCGATGAGGCATTTTTTGAACAGAGGGTACGGGATGCCTGGAATTACCGCAAGGAAACCATCGATACCTCCAGCTGTCGTCTGATCTTCGGAGAGGCGGATTTCCTGCCGGGTATTGTCATTGATAAATTCTCGGATGTATTGGTAGTGGAATCTCTGGCATTGGGAATCGATAAGTGGAAGCTTGTAATCATTGATGCTTTGAAGAAAGTACTGGCAGAGGATGGCATTGTCATCCGCGGTGTCTACGAGCGGAGTGATGCCAAGGTACGCTTACAGGAGGGTATGGAGCGTTACAAGGGCTTCATCGGCGAACCGTTTGACACGAAAGTAGAGATTGTGGAGAACGGTGTGCATTACATGGTGGATGTAGAGGACGGACAGAAGACCGGATTTTTCCTGGATCAGAAGAATAACCGTGCCGCCATTCATCGTTTCTGTAAGGATAAAAAGGTGCTGGACTGCTTCACACACACCGGCTCCTTTGCATTGAACGCGGGAATTGCCGGAGCGAAGAGTGTTCTGGGTGTGGATGCTTCTCAGCTGGCTGTAGATCAGGCAACGGAAAATGCGAAGCTGAACGGACTGGAAAATACGGTAAGCTTCCGATGTGCGGATGTCTTCGAGTTATTGCCGGAGCTGGAAGCGAAGGGCGAGAAATATGATGTGGTGATCCTGGATCCGCCCGCTTTTACCAAGTCCCGCAATTCCATCAAAAATGCTGTAAAAGGATATCGTGAGATCAATCTTAGGGGCTTAAAGCTGGTGAAGGACGGCGGATTTCTGGTAACTTGTTCCTGCTCCCATTTCATGGATCCGGAGCTTTTTGCCAAGACAATCCGGGAGGCTTCTCATGGTGCGCATAAGCGTCTCCGCCAGGTAGAATTCAAGACACAGGGCCCGGATCATCCGATCCTGTGGGCAGCGGACGAGAGCTATTACCTCAAGTTCTACATCTTCCAGGTGGTTGATGAAAAGTAGAAGTGGAAAATAGTGAAAAAATAGTGAAATAATAATGGAAAAAGTCCTCCTTTTTGGATATAATAATATTTGAAAGGGAGGCTTTTTTATATGATTAAAGTGACTTTAACGAATGAAATTTTAAGATATATTACAGAAATTGAGCAGAACAGATATAAAGTTTCGTCAGTCAAGCTCTCCAAAACAGTTATGAATAAGCTTCGCAAAAATTCAAAGAAAAAAAGTTCGTATGCCTCGAACAAGATAGAGGGAAATCCCTTGTCGGAAAAACAGGTGAACGAAGTAATAGAAAGTGATGAAAGAAAGCATTATCTGAAACCGGAGCAGGAAGTCCGGAATTATTTTTTGGCGTTGAATTATCTCGAAGAAAAGGTAAAGAATAAAGAAAAATTTTCCAAGAAACTTATTTTAGATGTACAGAAACTGGTGGAAAAGGGGGCGTCCAAAGAAAAAATAGGTCTCAGAGGACCTATGCCGCCCGGAGTTCTGTTTGCAGTGTATGATTCCAAAACAGGGAATCCGGATTATATTCCCCCGGAATATTGTGACATTCCGGGACTTTTGGATGAATTAGTGGAGTATGTAAATACTACGGATGATCACCCTCTGATCGTAGCAGCAGTGGTGCATTATCAATTAGTGACAATACATCCGTTCGAAGACGGCAATGGTAGAACGGCAAGACTGTTATCTGGTTATATTATGGACTTGAACGGTTACGGATTTAATGGAATCGGATCGTTAGAAGAATATTTTGCATACGATATAGATGAATATTATGAATCTATTCAGATGGGACTTCCGGCATTGTATTATTCCGGAAGAGAGAATCCTCCGCACCCGGAAATCTGGATTAATTATTTTCTGCGAATGGTGAAACTGTATTCGGGAAAAGTCTGTGACTTACAGTTGGCTTCTGAGGAGGAAGATATTGCAGGAAGTCTATCTTTTCTGAAAGGAAAAGAAAAGGAGCTATTATTGTTTTTAATGAAAAATTATCGGGGAGAGTTTACTCCGATTGAAATTAGCAGAGAATTGTCGGTAACAAATAAAACGGTTATTAACAGACTGACGATACTGGTAAAAAATGGATTTGTGATTCCTATATTAGTCAATAAGAGAATCCGATCATATGAATTGAGTGAATTTACCAAAGATCATGAGAAGCAAATTATAAAAGCTATCAGCTAAAAGTTTTCATTTTTCAGGTGGTTGACGAGAAGTAATGACTGGAAAGTGGAGGGAATGCTTGATTTATAAGGGATTAAAGGCATTTGATGTTTACAGAGAAAACCTCGTAAAGTATCGCAAAATATCACAAAACCGTGATTCAAAGTGGTAAGAAAAGTGGTAAGTCTGAGTGGTAAGCACCTGAAATGTGACGAGTGGTAAGCTTATGGGGAAAACGGTATGTTCTATCCTTTTCTTTTTCAAATAAGAGTTGATATTATTATGGTGGACAGAAAAACAACTTACAAAAAGTTACAAATATATACGGAATGACTACGGTTTGACTACGGTATTGAGACTTTTTTTGAAAAGGAAGTTATGATATTATTATCATGGAAGTAATGAACAGAGAGTGATCGAGATAATTCGGTTGCTCTTTTTTATTGTGAAGGGGGTTACATGTGCTATAATAAGACAAATTAACAAATCGGAAGTTGGAGGTAAGATTATATGATAACTGCATTGACAACTGATAGACTTATACTGCGTGAATATAATGATGCAGATATAGATGATTATTTTAGATTGAAAAGCGATAAAGAGACAATGTACTATTTGCAAGATATACAATTATTTTCACAAGAAGAAGCTAATGCGGATTTTGCAAATATACTAGCTGACATGAAGTGTGAGGATAGAAAGTTTTATTTCTTTCACATCGAATTGAAAGAAACGCATGAACAAGTTGGTAGTGTTGGTTATACAGTGGTTGATAATACTCCTAGAGGAAAGATAGTTCATGCAGGCTATTTTATTTATCCCAAATTCTGGAGTGAAGGATATGTTACAGAAGCCTTTAAGAAAGTGTTAGAATATGCCTTTACTGAAAATGATGTTTATAGAGTAACAACTGGATGTTTGGCTGAAAATATTGGTTCTGAAAAGGTAATGATAAAATGTGGACTTATAAAAGAAGCAGAGCACCTTGATTGGGAATGGCATGATGGTAAAATGAAAACAAGATTAGAATATCGATTGTTAAAGAACGAATGGCAAGGTCAACAATGAAACAAAAATTTCAGTAATATGCTCGGTTGATGTGCTGATTTTTCTACGATATACTCCTTCAAAAAGGAGTGTGCTCTTATGGGTAGAGAAATTTATGACATCATCAATGACATGGCAGAAGTATTAAATGCATCGCAGATGCAGAAACTACAAGAGATGTTGGATACAATAAATATTCCGGTCATAAAGATAACGACCGAGATGCTACGAAAATATCTTGTAGAGTATCAAACGATAAATAATTGTGGAAAGGTAACTATTGATAATATTCGTAGAAGTCTTTCCACATTTTTTTCGTGGCTAGAGGAAGAGGATTATATTATAAAAAGCCCAATGAAAAGAATTCATAAGGTAAAGACTGCCGTTATTGTAAAAGATAC
>ERZ827440.2794-NODE-2794-length-14461-cov-10.866653_pt1 | contig 14461 bp, 9 predicted proteins | sample MGYA00519774_ERZ827440 | MGnify/ENA primary metagenome ERZ827440 (study PRJEB31778, sample SAMEA3449302) | human gut metagenome | biome: human gut; feature: human-associated habitat; material: faeces | place: United Kingdom | collected 2010/2012 ... | reverse complement strand
TATTGGAAAAGTAGACTGATAAAGAGGGTTCATATCTTTAACTAAGGGAAACTGGGGAATCGCTCCCCGACCTCTATAAGCTCGCGGCGCTCGCCGACGAGCTGGGCGTGAGCACGGACGAGCTGTGCGGCCGCGAGCCGGCTGCTTTGTGCGGCGGGGTACCTGCAACGGCTTTCGCGGGGGATGCTGCCGAGAGAGAAGCCTTTGCGGAGGAGATCCGGAGGATCGCAAAGCAGAACAGATCTCTGCGCTACGTCGTAGGCATACTGGTGCTGATTTGCGGCGTGCTGACCATGCTGTCGGGATACCGTTCACTCCAAAACAGCAAGGCACCGAGCAATGAAATAACGACGCCCGCACCCCTGCCGGACACGATCACCATCAGCGGTCTGACGCTCGACATCGAGGGTATTGCGTTGGTATTCCGCTTCGTCCCCAGCGTCAGCGGCGAGGGCTACGAGTGGTCGGCGAGCTGCGCGCCGGACAACAACGGTCTGATCTCCGTTGAAACGACGACGGACGGCGGCATCTGCACCGTGCGGCTTTTGAATGTTCCGCGGTACGGCGGCGTTACGCTTTCTGCCACCGTGACGAACGGGGCGGAGAGCCGCAGCATCTGCCTTGCCACAGACATCCGCGCCGGGGAAAACAGCATCTCCTGGGACCCACAGGTGTAACGCCCCAACAGACAATCAAACAGACCATGCCGGACGGCTGCCCTTCGGGGCAGCTGTTTTTTTGGCTCCGCACCACCGCACGGCCTCGCGCATACCCTGACAAAGGGAGAGGAAGTGGCCCCGATGCAGATGACACTTGACGCGCTGCCGGTCGGCGCGAGCGCCGTAGTGACGGCGCTGCGCTCCACCGGTGCACAGCGCCGCCGGATGCTCGACCTCGGCTTCGTGCCGGGCTCGTGCGTCCGCGCCCTGCACGTTTCCCCGTGGAGCGACCCGGTCGCCTACGGTGTGCGCGGCGCGGTCATCGCGCTGCGGCGCGAGGACGCGGGCGGCGTGCAGATCGAAATGCTTTGATTTTTCAGGAGGGATCGCCCCATGCCGAACGAGGCGCATATCATTGCTCTGGCGGGAAACCCGAACGTGGGCAAATCCACCGTGTTCAACGCCCTCACCGGGCTGCGGCAGCACACGGGCAACTGGCCGGGGAAAACCGTCGCCGCGGCGCGCGGCGATCTTACATACGGCGGCGAGCGTTTCACGCTCGTCGATCTGCCGGGGACGTACTCGCTGTTCCCCAACTCCGCCGAGGAGGAGATCGCGCGGGACTATCTCTGCTCCGGTGAGGCGGAGGCCGTGCTCATTTTGGCAGATGCGACCTGTCTGGAGCGGAGCCTGAACCTTGTGCTGCAAACCCTCGAGGCGGCGGATGTTCCTGCGGTCGTGTGCGTGAATCTTTTGGACGAAGCGGCGAAGAAGGGCATCGTGCTCGACCTGCCCGCGCTCTCCCGCGCGCTCGGCGTGCCGGTCGTCGGCACGGCGGCAAGCCGCGGAGAGGGGCTGGACGAACTGCGTGCGGCGCTGGCCGCCGCCGTCCGCGAAAAGCCTCGGCGGAGAGAGACGACGGTCGAATATCCCCGCGCGGTCGAGCGCGCGGTGCGCGTGCTGGAGCCGGCGCTCGCGCCGTTCGCGCGGGAGCAGAGCCGCTTCTACGCGCTGCGGCTGCTGGAGGACGACGCTCTGTTCTTCACCCGCTTCGGCGCCGATCTGCCCGCTTTGGCGGCGGAGCGCATCGGGGAGGTCTGCGTCCGCGCCCGCGCCGAGCTGGGGGAGCTGACCGGCGACGCCCTGCGCGACGCGCTGGTGGGTGCGCTCTCCGCCCGCGCCACGGAGCTGGTGCGGCTGTGCGAGCGGCGGGACGAGACCGCCGCGCAGCGGCGTGACCGGCGGCTCGACCGCCTGCTTACCTCCCGCGCGACGGGCATCCCCGTGATGCTCGCGCTCTTCGGGGCGATCTTATGGCTGACGGTCGAGGGCGCGAATGTGCCGTCGCAGCTGCTCTCGCGGCTGCTGTTTTCGGCGCAGGAGCCGCTGCGGGAGCTTCTCGCCTTCCTGCCGCCGTTCTGGCGCGGCGCGCTGGTGGACGGAATGTACCGCACGCTTGCGTGGGTCGTATCGGTAATGCTGCCGCCGATGGCGATCTTCTTCCCGCTCTTTACGCTGCTCGAGGACGTGGGCTATCTGCCGCGCGTGGCGTTCGTGCTCGACCGCTGCTTCGCCCGCGCCGGGGCGCACGGGCGGCAGAGCCTGACGATGTGCATGGGTCTCGGCTGCAACGCCTGCGGCGTGACGGGCTGCCGCATCATCGACTCGCCGCGCGAGCGGCTCATCGCGATGCTGACGAACAGCCTTGTGCCGTGCAACGGGCGCTTTCCGCTGCTCATCACGCTTTTGACCGCGTTCCTTTCCGGAGAAGCCATGCTCGGTGCAAGCGCAGGACTGCTCGCGGCGCTGGTGCTCTCCGTGTGCGTGACGCTGCTCGTCTCACGCCTGCTGTCCGCCACGCTGCTGCGGGGAGAAAGCTCCGCCTTCTCCCTCGAGCTGCCGCCCTACCGCCGTCCGCGCGTGGGGCAGGTGCTGGTGCGCTCGCTTCTGGATCGGACGGTATTCGTCCTCGGCCGCGCGGTGACGGTCGCCGCGCCCGCGGGCCTGCTCATCTATCTGATGGGGAACTGCACCGTGGGAGATACCACGCTGCTCGCGCACGGCGCGGCGGCGCTCGATCCGCTGGGGCGCGCGCTGGGGCTGGACGGCATGATCCTGCTCGCCTTTCTGCTCGGCTTTCCGGCGAATGAGATCGTGCTGCCGATCCTGCTCATGGGCTACTCCTCGGCGGGAACGCTGGTGGACGGCGCGTCGCTCGCGGAGCTCAAGACCATGCTGCTGGCGAACGGCTGGACGGGAACGACCGCGCTTTGTATGCTGCTCTTCTCGCTGTTCCACTTCCCCTGCGGCACGACCACGCTCACGCTCGCGCGGGAATCGAAGAGTCTGAAATGGACGCTCCTCGGCGTCGCGCTGCCAACGGCGGTGGGCATGACGGTCTGCTTTGCCGTGCATCTGGCGGCGACGTGGCTAAAAATATGAATACAAAATGTATTATCGCCTATGAATTATACGATTTGTCGCCGAAAATCGACAAAAAGAGACGCGAGCCGTCGGCTCGCGCCTCTTTTCTCTTATGCTGTCACGGCTCACGAACGGTGCCGCCGGAGATGGTGACCTTGCCGTTTTCGGCGGTCAGACCCGTTTCTCCGCCGGGAACGATGACGGTGCCGCCGGTGATGACGATGTCGCCCTCACCGAGCCACAGTCCGTGCTCAAACGAGACGGTGCCGCCGGAGATATGCACCTCGCCGCGGTCGATGCTCGCGTCGCCCGCAAGCGTCAGCTCGCCGCCGCTGACGGTGAGCGAGTCATTTTGCAGCCAGAATTCACCGTCCGCCGTAAGGCTTCCGCTCTCCACGAGCAGCGTGCCCTTCTCCTCGGCATTGCTGCCCATGTGCAGCGCGCCGCAGCGGACGTTCGTGCCGTCCTGCACGGCGAGGAGGGGCGCGCGGACGCTGCCCCAGCTCCACACGCTCAGCTCGCCTGCGGCGAGCGAGCCGCCGCCCGTAAAGAGCAGACCCGTGCCGCCGAGAGTCCCGTCGACTGTGTTTTCACCGAGGACACGCAGGTGTGCTCCGCCCCACGGCAGCAGTTCGGGCGCGTGAGCGTTCTCCAACGTCAGCGTACCGGCGAACCAGTCGTTTTCATAAGGGTTTTCGGCGTTCAGCGCATCCCATACTGCGCTGGGGACCGTGCCCGCCCAATCCGGGCTGTAGTCTGTCGGGTAATAGCCCGCGCCATAAACGCCGCGATAGGCGGAGCCATCCGCGCCGTCCCACAGGACGGCGCCATAGTCGTTGACCGCCGCGCCGGAAAAGCTCTGTGCGGAAAAAACGCCCGCGCCGCCCTCGACGGTCGAGCCCTCGGCAAGACCGCCCGCAAGGTGCGCCGTGCCGCCGGAGAGGATGAATTCCGCCTTCTGCTCGGCTGCGCCGAGGAGCGTCGTGCCGCCGCGGAACACCGCGCGCTTCAGCTCCTGCACGGAGCCCTGCACGCTGAGCGTGCCGCCGGCGTTGACGAGCATACCGTTGCTGAGCCAAAGCATATCGGTGCAGAGTGTGCCGCCGAGCACGGCGAGCGCGGGCACGTCGACTGTATTCGGAGCGGCGAGGCGAATGTCGTCGCAGCGCAGCGTCACATCGCCGTCAAGCACCAGCGAGGGGATGGGGAGGTCCCCGCCGCCGCAGTCAAGGGCGGCGGCATTGGAGACCGTCAGCGTACCGTCGCCGGTGACGAGCACGCAGTCGAAGCCCTCGAAGCAGGCATACTCTGTGCCGCCGCCGTCCACGGTGCAGTCGCCGGAAATGTTCAGACGGAGGATGCCACCGTCCGGGGCGGTGAGGTTCGGGAGGGTGCAGTCTGCTGCGGAGACGGTGAAGGCGTGGTACAGCTCGCCGTTCCACGCGAGCTGACCGTAGGAGCCCTCCTGCTTCGCCCTGCCACCGGAGAAATCGGCAAGCGTGACGCCTTCATCGGCAAGCTTGCCCTCCAAAATGAGGTCGGTGTACGTTCCGTCCGGCAGGCGGACGGCGAGGTAATCGCACGCGCCCTCGTCGGCACGGGAGGCAAGCGGAAGCTTGCTGTTCTTGTCCGCCGCACCGGAGGTCTCGGCAAGGTCGAACCACAGGCGGCAGACCTCGGGCAGATCCTCGGCGCGCAGCCCCTCCTCGGCCAGGATCTCGTCGTTCGGCGTCGGCAGTGTCACGGCATCGCCCGGCGTAGCGGGCGTGCCGCAGGCGGTGAGCAGGAGCAGCAGGGACAGGAGCAGCGCGGACAGCTTTTTCATAGCGGCGTCCTCCAAAATGCGTTTTCGGGGCGATCCTTATTTCATCAGCTCTGCGACCAGATCGGTGTATTCGCTCGGGTCCTCAAGCGGCAGGCCCGCGATGAGCAGCGCCTGATCGTAGAGGATCTTCGCGTACAGCTCCGCCTTGGCGCGGTCAGAGGTCATGGCGGCCTCCATCGCCTGCACAGCGGGATGGTCGGTGTTCAGCTCCAGAATGCGGTCGGCCTTGACGGGCGTGGGCATCTGGAAGTTTTTGAAGTATTTCTCCATCTCGAAGCTCAGGCCCTCGCCCGCGGTCATACAGACCGGATGCGTCTTGAGGCGGCGGGAAGCGCGGGCCTCCTTGATCTTATCGCCGAGCGTCTCTTTGACGAACTGCATCAGCTCCGGCTTTTCGTCGAGGACCTTTTCCTCCTCGTCGCCGAGGTCCAGCTCGCCGTCGACGATGGAGCGGAACTCCTTGTCGGCATACTTGCCCAGCATTTGCAGAACGAATTCGTCCGTTTCACCGGTGAGGTAGAGGATCTCGTAGTTCTTGTCCTTCAGCAGCTCGGTCTGCGGCAGGTGGTCGATGGCGGAGACATTCTCGCCCGCGGCGTAGTAGATGTACTTCTGGCTCTCTGGCATCCGGCCGACGTACTCGCGCAGGGTGACGAGCTTCTTCTCCGTCGAGGAGTAGAAGAGCAGCAGATCCTGCAGCGCCTCCTTGCGGCTCAGCCCGTCCGGCCCGGCAATGCCGAAGCCGATGGCGCGGCCGAAGTTCTCGTAGAATTTTTCGTAGCCCTCGCGGTCGTCGCGCAGCAGCTTTTCAAGATCGGCGCGGAGCTTCTTCTCCAGGCTGTTCCCGATGACCTTGAGCTGACGGTCGTGCTGCAGCAGCTCGCGCGAGATGTTCAGGCTCAGGTCGGGGGAGTCCACCACGCCGCGCACGAAGCGCAGATAATCCGGCAGCAGCGCGTCGCAGTGATCCATGATCATCACGCCCGCGGAGTAGAGCTGCAGACCCTTTTCATAGCCCTCGCTGTAGAAGTCCATCGGCCGCTGCGAGGGAATGAACAGCAGCGCCTTATAGGTCACGGCGCCCTCGACGCTTGCGGTGATGACGCGCTGCGGCTTGTCGAAGGCATGGGTGATGGACTGGTAGAACTTCTCGTACTCCTCGTCCGTCACCTCGCCGCGCGGACGCTGCCAGAGCGGCACCATGGAGTTGACCGTCGTCATCTCGTCCACATACTCGTACTCGGGCTTTTCGGGGTCGCTGCCCTCCTTGACCCTGCGCGTCGGGCGCAGCATACGGATGGGGTAGCGGATGTAGTCGGAATATTTTTTCACCAGCTCATAGAGCCGATAGCCGTCGAGGTACTCGGAATATTTCTCCTCGTCCGTGTCCGCCTTGAGGTGCATGATGACGTCGGTGCCGACGCTGTCCTTCTCACATTCGGCGACGGTGTAGCCATCCGCGCCGGAGGACTGCCAGCGGTAGGCGGTCTCCGCGCCGTATTTCTTCGTGACGACCGTGATCTCGTCCGCGACCATGAACGCGGAGTAGAAGCCCACGCCGAACTGACCGATGATGTCGATGTCCTCCTTCTGCTCGGCCTCCTGACGGAATTTGTACGAGCCGGACGAGGCGATGACGCCGAGGTTGTTCTCCAGCTCGTCCTTGTCCATGCCGATGCCGTTGTCGCTCACGGTCAGCGTGCGTGCGTCCTTATCTGCGGTGATCTCGATTTTGAAATCGCCGCGGTCAAGGCCGACCTTATCGTCGGTCAGCGAAAGGTAGCAGAGCTTGTCGATGGCGTCGCTCGCGTTGGAGATGATCTCGCGCAGGAAGATCTCCTTGTGGGTGTAGATGGAGTTGATCATCAGGTCGAGCAGACGCTTGGATTCTGCCTTGAATTGTTTCTTTGCCATAATAGGGGCATCTCCTTTGGTGATATATTTGTGCTGATTATAGCACAGAACCGCAAGGGTTTGTTATCTATTTTTGAATTTTTTCGTTTCGGTTGCACGGATGTGTGCCCCGCGCCGGTCCGGCGGCGCAAAAGGGGAGGAGGTGAGGACATGAAGAAAGCGGAACCGCAGGTGCCGTTTGTGCCGTACCGGTCAGATGACCGCACGCCCCACGAGCGCGTGCTGGAGCTGATGGACATGACGCACGCTAAGACCTGCCGCATCCTGGAGCAGCTCGGAAGAGCGTGGCCCCGTCCAGCGGACGAGCCGGCGCTCAACGCGCACAGCAGCACCTACCGCTGCCTGCGTATCCCACGCTGAATACGCAGCAAGCCCTCCCGGCCGGGAGGGCTTGACTTTTGTGCGTGATATGGTACAATCGTCTCAAGGACGCTGTTGTATTGCGGCGGTTAGCCACTCCCTTGCGAAAGGGGGTGATGCAGATGGGAAACGGGCGCCGGGCGCGAGCCCTGCGTTTCGCGATATGCTTCATCGTGATCCTTGCGATCATGATCTACATAGCCCCAAAAGCGTGTTGACCGCCCGGCTGGCACCCGAGCGGTCAACATAGACATTCTATTTTGATCTCTGAGGGCTAACTGCCGATACAACAGCGTCCCTTGCTATCTTCATTATAATCCGGCGGGCGAAAATGTCAAGCCGGAAATTTTTTTGTCCTCGTTGCACATAAGTGGACACCAAACCGGCGAATCACTCTTACAAGTGATTCGAGATATTTTCGCCGTAAGAAAAGATCATAAAACCGGCGCAAACCTCGGAATCTTACACGAAAAACTGAATCATACACCATCGGCTGCCCCCGGCGGGGCGGCTTGAAACAAACCTTGCCCTGATTGCAGGGCGTAAAAATCAGGAGGAAAGCATGACGAAAACCACCAACTACCAGCTCAACCAATGGGCGAAGTCCGACCGCATTTTGATGGACGACTTCAACGCCGACAACCAGAAGATCGACGCCGCGCTGGCGGCGCGCAACTGCCGATTCTACACCACCAGCTACACAGGAGACGGGGAATTGACGAAAACCTGGACTTTCCCCGCAAAGCCGATCCTGATCGTTCTGACCTGCCCCACCCAATGGCTTCTTGCTGTTATAAACGCAAGAGAGGGCCATGGATGGGGCCAGCTGGGCGGCAATTCGGTAACCGGCTTGCCCTGCACGGTCGACGGAAACAGCGCCACATGGAGCGCGGAAAACAATTCTCAATCGTGGATGGGCAATAATAAGGACACGCAATACGGTATGTTTGCGATCTTAGAGGCTGAATAAAGCACACAAAAGACCCGCTCCGAGAGGAGCGGGTCTTTTATTATCTCAGCACGGATGTGCTTTGATATGCGGAATTAGGCGATAGAGATGGTCGCGTCAGATGCGGGCATCGTGAAGGTGAAGGTAACCTCCAGGCCGGCAGCGCCGAGGTCGGTGTTATCAGCAACCGTCAGAGTACCAGCAGCAGAGCGGGTCACACCGGTAAAGGTGTTAGCATAGTTGGTATCGATGCCGTGGCCGCTCAGGGCGAAGACCGCGTTACCGCCAGTAGCCTTACCGGTGAGCTTAGCCTTGACCGTCACCGTGGAGCCCTGCACAGCGGTGTCGGGGCAGGTCAGGGTCATGGTGACACCATTCTTGGTCTTAGCGGCGGGATAGGTGATACCGTAGGTGGTAGCAGGGGTGGCAGAGGTCAGAACAATGTCCTTATCGCCGCTGACGGTGAAGGTGACCTTACCGGCAGCAGTGGTGGACTCGGTGATGGGAGTCTTAGCCACGCCGCCAACGGTGTAGTTCAGGGTAACAGAGGTGTTAGCAGCAACAGTGTACTCAACCGTCACAGCATTGTTGACCTTAGCATACTTCTGGCCGCCGGCGGTAGCAGTCTCAACGCCGCTGATGGTGGTAGCGCTGGTGTTGTCGGTCACCTTGACATAGCCGGTGGTGATAGCAACAGCAGCCGTGCCATCGGTCATTGCGTTGGCGCTGGAGGAATCATACGCAAAGAAGTAGGTCGTGCCGCCCTTCACGAACTTGTAAGCCGTGCCGTCGGTGTCGTACTTCGCAGCAAATTCCTTCTCGGAGATCTTGGAAGCAGTGCCCTTCGCCATGTACTCAACGACAGTGCCATTGACGGTCAGCGTGTAGTACTCGGGATTGCTCTCGGTGAAGAAGTAGGTGGTGCCGTCCTTGACAGCCCAGTAGGTGCCGCCAAACAGGCCGGTCACGGTGTAGCCGTTCTTGGCCAGGACATTGGCAGCATTGTCAACCTTGACGCCATCGATCTTGGGGATGACCACGGTGGTGCCAACGATACCGGCGGTCTTAGGATCGGCGGGATCGAAGGTACCGGCAGCGGGAGCGGTATCCTTCACCTCGAACACGACGAGCTGCTTGACCATGTAGTCATCAACGAAAGCGTAGACCTTATCGTTCTCGTCCTTGGTCACGTTCTTGTAGGTGATCTCGGTGATCTTGCCGTCCTTGTCGACATAGTAGAAGGTGGCCTTCTCGTCGCAGGTGATGGTGGCGTTCTTGCCGGAAGCCTTGGTGTCGATGATCACGGTGTAGTCAGCGGAGACCTTGTTCAGACCATCGCCGGCGAGATACTGAGCCTTATCAGCGGCGACAGAACCATAGGTGTCGTGCGCGGTCAGGCTGGTGATAACGCCCTTGCTGTTGACGTTGTAGGACTTGAACATACCGTCGAGCTCATACGCATACTTGGAGCCGACCTTGGTGGTCTTGTCGACCTTCACGGTGGTGATCTCGTCGTCAACGATGGCGTTGTACTCGTAGTAGTTGCCGGTGCTGTTCTGGATCAGGTTGCTTCTGGAAGCGCCCGCCAGATAGATGGCGTTCCTGCCGGCGCCGGCGACGATGGTGTCGTTATCGACGTCAACGAACAGGATGGTGGCCATGCTGCCGCTGTTGCAGTAATAATAGACGTCGGCCTCGACCGTAGCCTTGGTCGCGATGCTGGGCATCTCCTTGATGCCGGTGTAGGTGGTGTAGCTGTCGTCCTTCTTATCGTAGAGAACGAGGATGGTATTGCTGTTGGCATTGATGGTCTTGTCCTTGATCGTCATGCCGGCCTTGTTGTTGGTAACGACCAGCGTATTGTTCGCGGTGGCGTTCAGGTCGGTCGCGCGAACCGTCACGTTGCCCTTATTCTCAACGGGCTGGAAGGTGTAAACGCCATCCTCCTCGGTCCAGGTCACGATGGTGTTGTTGGGAATCTGATAGCTGCTGACCTTGTTGTAGTCCTTAGCAGTGGAAACGACCTTCTCGGTGCCGTCAGCGAAGACGACCTGAGCCTTGTTGGAGGAGAAGACGTTCTTGCCCTGCGTGGCGCGGACGAGAGCATACTCGTTGGAGAGCTTGCTGACCTTCTCGATCTTCAGCATGTTGTTGTTGCCGTCAAGATAGACCTTGTAGTCATACTTGACCATGGAGTCGGAGACTTCCTCGCCGACGAACTTGGCAGCAGCCTTGTACTTCTCGCTGATGGTGACGTTAGCGGTGTCTTCCTTAGCGGTCTTGGCATTCTGAGCCTCGGTCACGGTGCCGGAAACGGTTTCGCAGACGGCAACGGACTTGATCTCATCGGCGGACTCGGAATAGGTGTAGTAAACAGCAACGTCGTCATCGAACTTCGCATCGGTGGTGAAGTTCTCAACACCGGCAGCACCGTCGGGCTTCACGCTATCGGTAGCGATAACGATGTAAGCGTCCTTGGAAGCGGTGGCAGCCACGGTCTTCTGGACTTCGCCGATGTAGTAGTTGATGTGGCAGATGACAGCAGTGTTGTCGCCGGAGTCATAATAGACCTCGGTCAGAGTGCCCTGGCCGCCGATCTTGGTATCCTCGCCCTTGGAGATATCCTTCGCGAGAGTGCCCTTATCGCCGTCAACATAAACGGTGACGTTCTTAGCGAGAACCTTCTCGCCGAGGCCGAGGTCGGAATAGATGGTGCCGAGCTTGACCTTCTCGGTGTAGCTCAGGTCAGCCTTGTCAGCATAGGTGCCGACCTTGGCAGCCTTCCAGAACCACTCATTCGCGGGACGGCCGAAGTCGTCAGCGGTGCGGTTGAGCTTGAGATCCTTGAAGAGCTTCTCGCCCAGCTCGATGGTGTAGGCGTTGGAGTTGGTCAGGGTCTGCTTGGAGATGGTCTGCTCCTTGGCGATGGTGTTGGTCACATAGGTGGGGACGGACGCACCGAAGTTGATCTCCGCACCGTTGACGATGATGGAGGAGCCCTTGGTGGAGTATTCCACGGTGGGAGCCTTGAGAGCGTTCACGCACATCTGAGCGGCCTTCTCACGGGTGAGGACCTGGTTGACGGAACCGTCGATCTTGTCCATCAGCTTGGTGCTAGCCATGAGCTTGCTGGTGTTGATGGCCCAGTCAGCGCCGACCATGCCGGCGGCCTTGGCATCGTAGCCGAGCTCAACGAGCAGCATCTTGCCGAACTGCAGAGCGGTCAGCTGACCGGCGGGGTCAAACTTGCCGTTGCCGACACCGGCGACAACGCCGGCCTGCGCGCAGTAGCCGACGAAGCCGGCGGACCAGCGGGTGGAGGCCACGTCGGTAAAGGTAGCGCCGCCCACGAGGGCGTCGGCAGCCTTGGAGCCGAGCTCGAGGTACGCGATGATCTTCGCGGCCTGCTCACGGGTCAGGTTTTCCTTGGCATTGAAATTGCCCTTTTCATCGCCAATGAACACGCCAACGGCGTTCATGACGTCAACAGCTTCCTTGTAGTCGATCTTGTCGGCATCTTTGAAAGCTGCGTTGCTGATGGTGACGAGGGACATGGACATGACCAGCGCCAGCACCAGAGCGAGTAACTTTTTCATATAATGTTACTCTCCTTTCTGAAATTTCCGTTTCCGGTTCTGCGGCATCGTATATTTTTCCACGTTTTGGCTCGATTTTCTTTTGTTTATGCACGTCAGCTCGTTGAGGAGGGCGTCCGTCAAAATCCTGCCTTTGTGCAAAACGGAGAAAATGTTGCAAAAACGGGTCAAATAGGCGATATCGTACCCCCATACATTTTCAGAAATTTCAAAAATTTTCGCAGCAATGGCAGGCGTTTCGGGGATCGGCGTGAAAAAATGGGTAGACGAAAGGGTAGACGGCGGCCTCCTTGGAAAACCAGCAAGCCCTTGCGCCCCAGGCGTTTCGGCGGGTAGACATTGGGTAGACATCCTTGTTTTGTTCAAAAACCGTTTGTGCAAAACGGAGAAAAATGCAGTTTTTGAAGAAGCCATGAAACTTTTCAGATTTCTATAGCCTTTTTGTCGCGGGCGTGGTATACTGCAATTTACAGTATCTCTCGAGGAGGAAACGCCATGAAACGAATGCTTGCGTTGCTGCTTACGGCAATGCTGATCTTGACGCTGCTGCCCGGCTGCGGCAAAAAGGACCCGGGCGGCGACGCTCCGGAGGTCCCCGAAAATCCGACGGAGCAGGGCGGCGAAACGCCCGATGTGACGCCCGAGCCGGAGCCCTACGTCGATCCCTACGAGGCGGTCAGGACCTATTGGAGCGAGGATCAGCTCACACAGTCCTGGGGCCCCGACCAGATCGTGGAGCACCTTTTCTTCCATCCCGTCATCGCCTATCCCCAGTGGGCATTTCATGACTGCGGCGCGAGCCAGAGCGAACGCTACGGTCTCGACGACTGGATGGTGACCGCGGACGAGTACGCGAAGATCTTACAGTCCGTGTATGAAAAGGGCTACATTCTTGTCGCCATCGAGGATGTTTGGAGCGAGGTCACGGACGAGAGCGGCACGCACATGGTGCGCAACACGCTCAAGCTGCCCGAGGGCAAAAAGCCGCTCATTATCAGCTTTGACGATGTGAACTACTACCCCTATATGCTCGAGCAGGGCTTCACGAGCAAGCTCGTGGTCGGCGAGGACGGTGAGATCTGGGCCGAGTGCACCGATCCCTACACGAAGGAGACCTTCCTGACCAAGGAGGGCGACGCCACCACGATGCTCGACGAGTTCGTTTACGAGCACCCCGACTTCTCGCTCAACGGCGCGAAGGCCATTTTCTCACTGACCGGCTACTACGGCATCCTCGGCTACCGCACGCAGGATGATCGTGACATCGCCAAGGACAGCCCCGAGCGCGCAGCGTTCGAGACCAACCGCGCGGCGGAGATCGAAGCGGTCAAGCCCGTGATCGCGCGGCTCAAGGAGACCGGCTGGACCTTCGGCAGTCACACCTGGGGTCACATCCGTCTGGCGGACAAGCCGCTGCAGACCGTCATCAACGACACCGAGCGCTGGGCGGACGAGGTCGGCAGTCTGGTCGGACCCACCAACGTGCTCTTCTACCCGCACGGCGGGCGTCCCGACGGCGACGACTGGCACAAGACCGGCGAGCGCTTCCAATACTTGCAAAGTCAGGGCTTCCGCATCTTCGCGAGCGTCGGCGTCAATTCGTTCAGCTACATCAAGCCGGATATCTCCGCCGTCATCTGCGACCGTCTGCATCCGGACGGCACGACGCTGCGCCACTCCCGCAGCCGCTATCTGCAATTCTACAATGCCGAGGACATCATCGATCTTTCGGTCCGTCCCGACCTCGGCGTGGACTGGTAAGGAGGAACGAATGAGCGAACATGAGCTGATGCAAAAGGCGATCGAAATGCTCGACCGCGCGTATATCCCCTATTCTCACTTCCCCGTCGGCGCGGCGCTGGAATGCGAGGACGGCACGGTATATACCGGCTGCAACATCGAAAATTCGAGCTTTGGCCTCACCATCTGCGCCGAGCGCACCGCCGCCGTCAAGGCGATCAGCGAGGGGCATTCCAAATTCCGCCGCATCGTCATCGCCGGCAACAGCAAGGATTTCTGCTATCCCTGCGGCGCGTGCCGCCAGTTCCTTTATGAGTTTTCCCCCGATATGGAGGTCATCTGTCTCAACCTCGCACGCGAGGCAAAGCGGATGACGCTCCGCGAGCTGATGCCCTGCGGCTTTGACAGCACGTTTCTCTAAGAAAAAATCTTTGATATAACAGGTGATCAACATGGTAGACATTACGAAAATCGCAGCGATCTACGCCGACGCCGGGCATTACAGCGGCATGACCGTGACCGTCGGCGGCTGGGCCAAGACCATCCGCGACCTCAAGACCTTCGGCTTCATCGAGCTCAACGACGGCTCCTGCTTCCGCAACCTGCAGGTCGTCATGGACGCGAACATTCTCGCCAACTATAAGGAGATCGCCGCCCAGAACGTCGGCGCGGCGCTCATCGTCATCGGCGAGGTCGTGCTCACGCCCGAGGCCAAGCAGCCGCTTGAGCTCAAGGCGACCGAGATCGCGGTCGAGGGGCCGTCCACGCCGGACTATCCCCTGCAGAAGAAGCGCCACAGCGTCGAGTTCCTGCGCACCATCCAGCATCTCCGCCCGCGCACGAACCTTTTCAACGCGACCTTCCGCGTGCGCTCCGCCGCGGCCTTCGCGGTGCATGAGTTCTTCCAGAGCCGCGGCTTCACCTACGTCAACACCCCCATCATCACCGGCTCCGACTGCGAGGGCGCGGGCGAGATGTTCCAGGTCACGACGCT
>ERZ827440.2786-NODE-2786-length-14494-cov-2.896530_pt1 | contig 14494 bp, 10 predicted proteins | sample MGYA00519774_ERZ827440 | MGnify/ENA primary metagenome ERZ827440 (study PRJEB31778, sample SAMEA3449302) | human gut metagenome | biome: human gut; feature: human-associated habitat; material: faeces | place: United Kingdom | collected 2010/2012 ... | reverse complement strand
CCGTACACTCACTACGTAAATCAATCGTATAACTAATCATAGATAAATATTTAATGGCATTTTCGGGTGATTGAATTGACTTAGCAAAAAAATTACACGGGCAGAGTGAAGTGTGTCTGCACGCTTCCTCGGAAGAGATGGAGGAATCAGAAGATGAAAAACCGCGAGAGGATTATGCGTCTTCGACAGGAGAAGAAATTAGACAGGAACGAAATGATACAACTTCTTGAAACAGCAAATAGAGAGGACCGAGAGTATCTTGCCGCACAGGCGAGAGAGGTTCGGGAGAAGATTTATGGGAAGGACGTATTTGTTCGGGGGCTGATTGAATTTACAAATATCTGCCGCAATGATTGTTATTACTGCGGGATACGCAAAAGTAACGAAAAGGTGGAGCGATACCGCCTGACGCCGGAAGAAATTTTGTCCTGCGCCAAAGAAGGATATGAATTGGGATTTCGCACTTTTGTGCTGCAAGGTGGCGAAGATGGCTGGTTTACGAAAGAACGGGTGGCTTCGATTGTCCGGGAATTAAAGAAACAATTTCCGGATTGTGCAGTGACGCTATCCATCGGAGAGCGTACGAAAGAGGAATATGAATGTTTCCGTGAGGCGGGGGCAGACCGTTACCTTCTGCGCCACGAGACGGCGGACGACGCTCACTATAGAAAATTGCATCCGCAGGAAATGAAACTTAAAAACCGTAAAGAATGTTTATTTACCTTACGTGGACTTGGATATGAAGTAGGTGCCGGTTTTATGGTAGGCTCGCCGGGACAGACGGTGGAGTGTCTTGTTGAAGATTTTGAATTTTTGCAGGAACTGAAGCCCCATATGATTGGAATCGGACCGTTTCTTGCCCATCAGGATACACCATTTGGTGCAGAAGAAAATGGTTCCTATGAGCAGACACTTTTATTATTAAGTATTCTTCGTCTGATGTTTCCGGGGGTGTTGCTTCCTGCGACGACAGCACTTGGAACAATTGCACCGGATGGACGGGAGCAGGGATTATTGGCAGGAGCGAATGTATTAATGCCAAATTTATCACCGGTTTCTGTGCGGAAAAAGTACGAGCTGTATGATAATAAAATATGCACCGGGGAAGAGTCGGCGCAGTGCAAAGACTGTTTAAGCAGACGTGTGGAATCGGTTGGTTACCGGATTGTGACTGACCGGGGAGACAGCCGGATTGAAAAATAGGAGGAACGTATGATAGCGTATTTTTTGGCAGCATATTTGATTTTAAATGGAATTGTATTTTTAGTTTACGGAGTGGACAAGTATAAAGCAGTTCACAATAAGTGGAGAATCCCGGAAACTACCCTTCTTATTGCCGCTGTCTTTGGCGTGATAGGTGCGTTTGCCGGAATGCATGTTTTTCATCACAAAACACGTAAACCAAAGTTTTATATTGGGGTTCCCGTTATCTTTTTCTTGGAGATTTTTGTTGTCATTGGTATTTTGGGGGGGAGGCTGTGAAGGAGATTCTAATGGATGAGTAGGAAGTATATCTTTTGCGTCGTAAAACGTGAAGGGCTGCAAACCAATCTGGTAAATTTACTGGATTATCTGAGTACGAACCAGCCAACGGATGAATACACTCATAAACTTCAGCATCGTGTGCTGGAAATGCGCGATGACACAGAATGGAGGGAAAATTATATGACGTGGGAAATGAAATTGGATGAAAGATATGAAACGGGTCATAAGGCAGGGAGGAAGAACTATGCAGACTGATAAAAAAGAAACTTGAAAAAGGGAAAAACATAGCGCAGATTGCAGATGAGTGCGAGGAGACGGAAGAAAGGATACTTGAATTGATGGAGAAGATGGAGAAAACATCTTACAATGAATAAATTATTTATATGTCAAGGAGTGAAGATACTGTCCACTGAAAGTAACGAGTTATTAGTCTTTTTAGATGAGACAGTTTTGGCAGATTATGATAAATTTGCAAGTCTTGCGAATCAGTATAAAGAAGACGCAAATTATTATGAGGAAACAAGCGGTTCCATGGAGCATAATGCAGAAGAAGTAATGGATGCAATTCAAAGTATTTCAAATGTTTTGGAAAATGCAAGTTCAGCACAGATGGAACTTGCGTCTGCTGTAGAAAGCGTAAATGCTTTGCAGGAAACGATGGGAAAATTTAATATGTAAAGCAATATACACATTCTTGGAATTTCCAGTCAATAAAGAAAGGTTATGTTTTGTGGGCGCTCCCGCTTAACAAGCACGTAGGGGTATCGGCATGCTAAATACGCATGCCGGATACCCACGTGCTTGTACCCACGCAACATAACCTTTTTATTGACTGGAAATTCCAAAAGAAGAACTATATTACTACATATTAACTTCTATCTAATTTGCAATTTCCCTTTTCCTCAAACCTAATCCCCAATCCGTTCCGTAGCAAAAAAACACGACCCATTGACTGCATACAGCCACGCGGGAATGAGGCATGCGTATTTAGCATGCCCATACCCCTGCGCGGCTGTTAAGCGGGAGCGTGCAGTCAATGGGTTGTGTTTTTTTGCAAATTTTTACGCATTTTTTACATGGAAATGATTTCAGATTTTACATTCGCCCCCTAAACTAGGTCTTGTAAGAAAGAAAAAGAAAGATGAAAAGATTGAAAGGAGAAAACAAAAATGAAGATGACAAAAAAAGTATTAGGAATGGTTTTATGCGGGGTTATGACAGTGGGGATGATTACCGGCTGTGGCGGCTCTGACAGCAGCACAACAAATGATGCAGGAAATACATCAGCAGATGCAGCACAGGAAATTTCCGTTGTATCACGTGAAGATGGTTCCGGTACACGAGGCGCTTTTGTAGAGCTTTTTGGTGTTGAAGATGAGGAGAACGGAGAAAAAGTAGACAAGACGACAGAAGAAGCAACAATCGCAAACAGCACGGAAATCGTTATGACAACCGTAGCCGGTGATAAAAATGCAATTGGTTACTGCTCACTTGGTTCTTTAAATGACAGTGTGAAAGGACTTAAGATTGACGGTGCAGAGCCAACGGTTGATAACATTAACAATGGAAGTTATGCAATTTCCCGACCATTTAACATTGCAACAAAGGATAAGAAAAGTGAAGTAACACAGGACTTCATTAACTACATCCTGAGTGAAGACGGACAGAAAGTAATTGAGTCTAACGGTTACATCAAAGCAAGTGATGCCGGTGCTTTCAAGAGTAACGGTGCCAAAGGTAAAATTGTAGTAGCCGGTTCCTCTTCGGTTACGCCGGTTATGGAAAAACTTGCTGAAAGTTACAAGACAGTAAACAGTGGAGCAGAAATTGAAATTCAGGAAAGTGATTCCACAACAGGTATGAATTCAGCAGCAGAAGGAACTTGTGACATCGGTATGGCATCCCGTGACTTAAAAGACAGTGAAACAGGTGCAGGACTTACACCGACAGTAATTGCAAAAGACGGAATCGTAGTAATCGTAAATAACGAAAACAAAGTAGATAACATGACAAAAGCACAGGTAAATGATGTGTTCCGCGGAACAATCACAGACTGGAGTGCCATCAAATAAAGGAGGCAGCCATGAAAGAAAAGGCAATGAAAGTAGTGTTTCTGATTGCCGCTTGTGTTTCGATTCTTGCTGTAGCATTAATTTGTATCTTTCTCTTCGCCAATGGTATCCCGGCAATTAAGGAAATCGGCTTGTTCGATTTCCTGACGGGAACGGCGTGGAAACCGGGAAATCACAAATTTGGGATTTTGCCGATGATATTAGGAAGTATATATGTGACCGCCGGAGCTCTTATTGTAGGAGTTCCGATTGGCATTTTGACGGCAGTGTTTTTAGCAAAGTATTGTCCGAAAAAATGGTATCGAATCTTAAAAGGTGGCGTCGATTTGCTTGCCGGAATCCCATCCGTTGTCTACGGATTTTTTGGACTTGTTGTTCTGGTTCCGATGGTGCGCGACACCTTTGGTGGAAATGGAAACAGTATTTTAACGGCATCTCTTTTGCTTGGCATTATGATTCTGCCAACGATTATTGAAACATCAGAGGCAGCTATTCAGGCGGTGCCGGATAAATATTATGAGGGGGCACTGGCGCTTGGTGCCACGCATGAGAGAAGTGTTTACCGTACGGTTGTACCGGCAGCAAAATCCGGAATTTTAGCAGGAATCATTCTTGGTGTCGGACGTGCGATTGGTGAGACGATGGCAGTCATTATGATTGCCGGAAATCAGGCAAGAATGCCTGCCGGTTTGTTAAAGGGTGTTCGTACACTTACAGCAAACATAGTAATTGAAATGGGATATGCGGCAGATTTACACCGCGAAGCGTTAATTGCGACGGGCGTTGTCCTGTTCGTCTTTATCCTGATTATCAATTTATTGTTCTCACTCTTAAAGAGAAAGAAGGTGGACTAGATGGCAAATGGTTTGAAAAAACAAAAGCAGAAATGGAAAGCACTTGCAAAACATAAGTCCTCTCTGGTTCTTTACCTGATTACAATTTTAGCAGCAGCGATTACGGTATTTGTGTTAGGATATCTGATTGTTTATATTCTGGCAAATGGTATTCCACATTTGAAACCGTCACTGTTTGCTTTTACTTATACATCGGACAATGTTTCGATGATGCCGGCACTGATTAATACAGTGCTTATGACACTGGCAACCTTGATTGTTGCGGTTCCGCTTGGCATTTTCGCCGCCATTTATCTGGTGGAATATGCGAAGAAAGGAAACAAGCTGGTGAGCATAATTCGCGTGACGGCAGAGACACTGACCGGAATACCATCGATTGTTTATGGATTGTTTGGTATGTTGTTCTTCGTTGGTTATTGCAAATGGGGATTTTCCCTTTTATCAGGAGCTCTTACCTTAGCAATTATGGTACTTCCGGTTATTATGCGAACGACCGAAGAAGCACTTATGGCGGTGCCGGATTCTTACAGAGAAGGAAGCTTTGGACTTGGTGCCGGAAAACTGCGAACGGTATTTCACGTAGTTTTGCCGAGTGCCGTTCCGGGGATTTTATCCGGTGTTATTTTGGCAACCGGACGAATTGTTGGTGAGACCGCAGCATTGATTTATACGGCAGGAACAATTGCAAAAGTGCCAAGCAGCATTTTTGATTCGGCAAGAACGTTATCGGTTCATATGTACAATTTGTCAAAAGAAGGACTGCATACGGATGAATCGTATGCAACGGCAGTGGTACTTTTGGTTCTTGTAATTGCAATCAATATGTTGTCGAATTTTGTCGCTCGAAAAGTTGGGAAAAACAAATATGGCAATTAGAATGGAGAATGAATATGGAAGATAAATTTTGCATACAAAACATGAATCTCTATTATGGAGATTTTCATGCACTGAAAGATGTCAGTATGAACATTCCGGCGAATGAGATTACCGCTTTTATCGGGCCTTCCGGCTGCGGCAAATCCACATTTTTAAAATCGCTAAACCGGATGAATGATTTGGTAGAAGGGTGTCGGATTTCCGGTTCCCTTCAGTTAGATGGCGAAGATATTTACGGTGACATTGATGTCAATCATCTTCGCAAGCGGGTTGGAATGGTGTTCCAGAACCCGAACCCATTTCCAATGAGTGTGTACGATAATATTGCTTATGGTCCACGAACTCATGGAATTCACTCCAAGGCAAAATTAGATGAAATAGTTGAACGGTCGCTGAAACAGGCAGCAATTTGGGACGAACTCAAAGACCGTTTGAAAAAAAGTGCCCTTGGTTTATCCGGCGGACAGCAGCAGCGTTTGTGTATTGCCAGAGCACTTGCAATAGAGCCGGAAGTGATTTTGATGGATGAACCAACAAGTGCCTTAGACCCGATTTCCACTTCAAGAATTGAGGATTTGGTACTGGAATTAAAAGATAAATACACAATTGTAATGGTAACGCATAATATGCAGCAGGCAACGCGTGTATCTGACCGCACGGTATTTTTCCTTCTTGGAGAAGTAGTTGAAATGGACAAAACGGAAAAATTATTTTCCATGCCAACGGATAAACGTACAGAAGATTATATTACGGGGAGGTTTGGATGATGAGAAATCGATTTGACAGACAGCTTGCAGAATTAAATCAGGACATGATTCAGATGGGGCATATGATTGGCCAGGCAATCGGCATGGCAATCAGCGCACTGAATAACCGTGACAAAGAACAGGCGGAAAAAGTAATTGATTATGATGATGAAATTAATGAGGAAGAGCGGATTATAGAGAATCTCTGCTTGAAACTTTTGCTGCAGCAGCAGCCTGTGGCAAGGGATCTGCGCGTAATTTCATCGGCACTGAAAATGATTACAGACATGGAAAGAATTGGTGATCAGGCAGCAGATATTTCGGAAGTAACGCTGCATTTAATTGATGCTAAGTATAAAAGAGATATGGAGCATATTCGGAAGATGGCAGCAGAAACGACCTATATGGTTGTGCAGAGTGTGGAAGCATACGTAGAAAAAGACGAGGAAAAAGCAAAAGAAGTCATTGCACATGATGACATCATTGATGATTTATTTATTAAGTCAAGAGAGGATGTAATTTCTCTTATTCGCAGTAATCCGGAAGAGGGGGCTTGTGCGACGGATTTACTTATGATTGCAAAGTACTTTGAGCGAATCGGAGACCATGCCTGCAACATTGCGGAATGGGTCATTTTTTCAATTACCGGAGAGCACAAGAAAAAATAAAAATAAAAATAAGAATATGTAAAGTTATAATTGCATTTTTTCCTTATCAGCAGTAAAATAAATATAACATTGATTTTACTTATGAGATAGGAGGAGCGTGTGTATGAAATCAAAATCATTGCGATTTCGCATATTGTTACTATTGGTAGGGACAACGGCTATAGCTGCTTTAATTTGCGGAATTATAGGATATTATAATTCGAGAGCAGTTGCCGACAGTGATGCAAAAGAAAAATTGACGACAGTGAGTGAAGGGTATGGGAAAGATATCGATAACCTGCTTTCACAGGTAGAAGTTGCGGTGAATACTCTTGCAGATGTAACAAAAAATCAGATTCAGGATGTAGACAAGTTTAAAAGCAGCAGCAGCTACGTGGATTCCTGTACGGAGGCGTTAGAGACTACAGCTCTTCAGTGTGCGAAAAACACGAAGGGCGCGATGACTTATTATATCCGCTATAATCCGGAATTTACAGAAGCAACATCCGGTATTTTTGCTTCGAAAGAGAGTGAGAATGCAGATTTTAAGTCATTGACACCGACAGATTTCAGCAGTTTTGACAAAGACGATGCAGAACATGTGGGCTGGTATTATATTCCGGTTAAAAATGGAAAGGCAACTTGGATGGATCCGTATTTAAATTCCAATGTGAATGTATATATGATTTCCTATGTTGTTCCGATTATGATTGACAATGAAGCAATTGGAGTTGTTGGCATGGATATCAACTTTAATCAGTTAAAACAACTTGCCGACAAAGCCAAATGTTTTGATTCCGGATATGTTTTCTTGGTTGATTCATCGAATAAAGTTTTGTCACATAAGGATATAAAACAGGGAACGGATTTGCAGAAAGTGGATGGCGAACTGGCCTCATTTGTGAAGGCCGGAAAGACGGGCGAAATAAAAGAGTACACTTATAATGGAAACAGGAAAATGGTAAGTGCTGTTTCATTGAAGAATGGCATGAAATTGGTAATGGCTGTTTTAGATAAAGAAGTGCAGAGCAATTCCACCCGCTTGATGTATATGATGATTATTGCGATTGTTGCAGCAACTTTATATGCAGCAATTACAGGATTTTTCTTCAGTGGTTCGATGATTCGTCCAATTAAGGATTTGACAGGAATTATTGAGAATACGGCGAAACTTAATTTTGTAAAAAGTGAAAAGGGTGAGAAATTAGTCCGTATGAAGGACGAGACCGGTGCGATGGCACGTGCCGTACAGCAGATGCGAAGTAAACTTCGTGCGATGGTAGCGTTAATTGACCAGGCAGGAATTAAAATGGGTGATAATGTTACCGACTTGACTGTGAATATGTCAGAGGTCAATGATATCTGTAATAATAACTCGGCTACGACAGAAGAACTCGCAGCAGCGATGGAAGAAGCAGCCAGTGCAACGGATACAGTAAATCAGACGATTGCAACTGTAAAAGAAAATGCCGAAAGTATTGAAGCACTTTCGGAAAGAGGCGCTACACTGTCAACGGAAGTGATGGAACGTGCGAACCAGTTAAAGACAACGACGGAAAATGCCGGAAAACGTACAGATGAAATGTATGCAGAAGTGAAACAGCGTACGGAAGTTGCGATGAAGCAGGCAGAAGCGGTAGAGAAGATTAATGAACTTACGCATAATATTATGGAAATTTCTTCTCAGACAAATCTCCTTGCCTTAAATGCTTCCATTGAAGCAGCAAGAGCAGGAGAGGCCGGTAAAGGATTTGCCGTTGTAGCAACCGAAATCGGTGCTTTGGCTACACAGACCCAGAATGCAGTTGGTGATATCGACAGCATTATTGGTGAGGTACATAACGCAGTAAGCGGTATGGTAGACTGTTTACAGAATGCAATGGACTTTTTGGAAAATACGGTTCTTGGCGATTACAAAGGATTTATGGAAGTTGGCGAGAAGTATTCTGAAGATGCTGCTACTTTTGAAGATGGCATGACCAAAATTAATCAGTCAATTGTTACGTTGGTTGATGCGATTACCGATATTTCTCATTCAATCGAAGAGATTAATCTGACGGTAAATGAGTCGGCAACCGGTGTTTCGGACATTGCAGAGAAAACTTCCGAGATGGTTCAGAAGATTGAGGCGACCGAAACATTTATGCAGGATAGCGAAGAAAGTGCTAACAATTTAAATCAGATTGTCAGTGAATTTAATTTGGATGGCAAGAAATATCAAACTCTTGACAATTGCAAATAATCGTACTATCATGAAAATGCTCATAGAGAAAAGCGTTGACGGAGACAGTACCCTGTGTGGAAGTGTTTCAGTGAGCCGGCGATAGTGAGAATCCGGCACCAGTAAGCATAGGCGAATATCACTCCTTAGCTGCAAAGTCGAACGGTTTTTATCCAGTAGACTGCGCCGGTATTCCCCGTTAAAAGGATATATGTTCGGTTTGTGAAACACTCACAGTCCTGACGTAGAAGACAGGTGGTATAATGAAAGTTTAGGCTCTCATCCTAGTTGGATGGGAGCTTTTTTATTTTATTTTTATGGAGGTAACTATGTATAACAAAGTATCAACAGGCATGAATTTTGTCGAGAGAGAAAAAGAAGTAGAAAAATTTTGGAAAGACAAAGATATTTTCCGCAAAAGTATTAAACTGCGTGAGGGGGCACCAACGTATATGTTTTACGATGGACCGCCAACTGCGAACGGAAAACCGCATATTGGTCATGTGCTGACCCGTGTTATCAAAGATATGATTCCGCGTTACCGTACAATGAAAGGTTATCGTGTGCCGCGTAAAGCCGGATGGGACACGCATGGTTTGCCGGTTGAGCTGGAAGTAGAAAAACTGTTAGGTCTGGATGGAAAAGAGCAGATTGAAGAATATGGTATGGAACCATTTATCAATCAGTGTAAAGAATCTGTCTGGAAATACAAAGGTATGTGGGAAGACTTTTCCGATACCGTAGGTTTCTGGGCTGATATGGATGACCCATATGTCACATATGATGACAATTATATTGAGTCTGAGTGGTGGGCATTGAAGGAAATCTGGAATAAAGACCTTTTGTATAAAGGATTTAAAATAGTGCCTTACTGCCCTCGCTGCGGTACACCGTTGTCCGCACAGGAAGTTGCACAGGGATACAAAACCGTAAAAGAGCGTTCTGCTATTGTCCGCTTTAAGGTGACAGGTGAGGATGCCTATTTCCTTGCATGGACGACGACACCTTGGACTCTGCCAAGTAACGTGGCTCTTTGTGTAAACCCGAATGATACTTACTGTAAAGTAAAAGCAGCAGATGGCTATACTTATTATATGGCGCAGGATCTTTTGGATACAGTACTTGGTAAACTGGCAAAAGATGATGAGCCGGCTTATGAAGTGTTAGAGAGTTTTCCGGGAACCGCATTAGAGCATAAAGAATATGAGCCATTGTTTGCCTGCGCGAAAGAGTGTGCTGATAAGCAGAACAAAAAAGGATTTTTCGTAACCTGTGATACTTACGTTACGATGACCGATGGTACCGGTATTGTTCATATCGCACCGGCATTTGGTGAAGATGATGCCAATGTGGGAAGAAACTATGACCTTCCTTTTGTGCAGTTTGTAAATGAAAAAGGCGAGTTGACAGAAGAGACTCCATTTGCAGGTATTTTCGTAAAGAAAGCGGACCCTGAGGTATTAAAAGACTTAGATGCCAGAGGACAGTTGTTTGATGCACCGAAGTTTGAGCATGAATATCCACACTGCTGGCGCTGTGATACACCGTTGATTTACTATGCAAGAGAATCCTGGTATATCCGTGAAACAGCAGTAAAAGACGATTTGATTAAAAATAATAACACTGTAAACTGGATTCCGGAGTCAATTGGAAAAGGACGTTTTGGAAACTGGTTAGAGAATATTCAGGACTGGGCAATTTCCCGTAACCGTTATTGGGGAACTCCATTAAACATCTGGGAGTGTGAAGGATGTGGACATCAGGAATGTATCGGCGGAAGAAAAGAACTGGCAGAGCGTGCCGGAGATCCAAAAGCCGCTGAGGTAGAACTCCACCGTCCATACATTGATGAAGTAACCTTTACCTGTCCGGATTGTGGAAAAGTTATGCACCGTGTACCGGAAGTAATCGACTGTTGGTTTGACTCCGGTGCGATGCCATTTGCACAGTATCACTATCCATTTGAAAATAAAGACGTGTTTGAGAAACAGTTTCCGGCCCAGTTTATCTCCGAGGCGGTTGACCAGACACGTGGATGGTTCCATTCGCTGATGGCAGAATCTACTTTACTTTTCAACAAAGCACCATATGAAAATGTAATCGTTCTTGGACATGTGCAGGATGAAAATGGACAGAAGATGAGTAAGAGTAAGGGAAATGCCGTAGATCCGTTTGATGCTCTGGAAAATTATGGAGCAGACGCAATCCGCTGGTATTTCTATGTAAACAGTGCGCCATGGCTGCCGAACCGTTTCCATGGAAAAGCAGTTACCGAAGGACAGCGTAAATTCATGGGTACACTGTGGAACACATATGCCTTTTATGTGTTGTATGCGGAGATTGACCAGTTTAATCCAACCGAGCATACATTAGAATATGATAAACTTTCGATTATGGACCGCTGGCTTTTGTCCCGTCTGTATTCGACGGTTAAAGAAGTTGATGAGGACCTTGACAACTACAAAATTCCGGAGACCGCAAAAGCACTGCAGAGTTTTGTGGAAGATATGAGTAACTGGTATGTGCGCCGCTGTCGTGATCGTTTCTGGGCAAAAGGCATGGAGCAGGATAAAATGAATGCCTACATGACTTTGTATACAGCACTTGTAACAATCAGTAAGGCAGCAGCTCCGATGATTCCATTTATGACCGAGAGCATTTATCAGAATCTCGTGTGCAATCTGGATTCAAAAGCGCCGGAAAGTATTCATTTGTGTGATTTTCCGAAAGTTAAGGAAGAATGGATTGACAAAGAACTTGAGACACAGATGAAACAGCTTTTGGACATTGTTGTTCTTGGCCGTGCATGCCGTAATACAGCAAATATCAAAAACCGTCAGCCAATTGGAAAAATGTATGTAAAGGCAGAAGGCGAATTGTCCGATTTCTATAAAGAAATTATCGCAGATGAGCTGAATGTAAAAGAAGTTGTATTTACCAATGATACAAAAGAATTTACGACATATCAGTTTAAGCCGCAGCTTCGTACTCTCGGACGCCGTTTCGGAAGCCGTTTGAACGAATTGAAAGAAGTGCTTGCCGGATTAGATGGCAATGCTACGATGGATGCGTTGAATGCTTCCGGTGAAGTGACTGTTACGGTTGGCGGCGTAGATGAAGTGCTGGCAACAGAGGATTTGCTGGTAGAAACAGCACAGATGGATGGCTATGTGAGCGAGGAAGATCACGGTATTACCGTTGTATTGGATACAAACCTGACACCGGAGTTAATCGAGGAAGGATTTGTGCGTGAGGTTATCAGTAAAATTCAGACCATGCGTAAAGATGCAGGCTTTGAAGTGGTTGACCATATCCGTGTTTACGAGCAGGGAAATGATAAGATTAAAGAAATCATCAAAGCAAATGAATCTCAGATTAAAGCCGATGTTTTGGCAGATGAGGTTATTTTGGATAAAGTAGAAGGTTACACCGCAGATTGGAAAATTAACGGTGAGGCCGTTACACTGGGTGTTACAAAAGTGGAAGCGTAACGAAGAGTTTGTTACAGAAAGAGAGGTAATTTATGGCATTTGTAACGGAAAAGGAAAAGAAAAAGGAATTGAAGAATAACATTTCGAACTACATGAAATTGTTGTTCCGCCGTTCGGTTGAAGAGGCAACTCCACAGCAGTTGTTTCAGGCAGTTTCTTATGCAATCAAAGATATCGTAGTTGATGACTGGATGGCAACGCACAAAGCCTATGAGAAAAAGGATGTGAAGACAGTTTACTATTTGTCCATGGAGTTTTTGATGGGTCGTGCACTTGGTAACATGATTATCAACCTCAAAGAGGACAAAGTTGTACGCGAGGTACTTGACGAGATGGGTGTAAACTTAGACTTGCTTGAGGATGAAGAGCCGGATGCAGCTCTTGGTAATGGTGGTCTTGGACGTCTGGCAGCCTGCTTTTTGGATTCCTTATCTACACTTGGGTATCCGGCTTATGGCTGTGGTATCCGCTACAAATATGGTATGTTCAAGCAGAAAATCGAAAATGGTTTCCAGATTGAAGCACCGGATGACTGGTTAAAAGATGGTAATCCATTTGAGATGAAGCGTCCGGAATATGCCGTTGAAGTACGTTTTGGCGGTTATGTAACGGTAAGAAAAGACGAAAAGACCGGAAGGGATCGTTTTGTACAGGAAAATTATCAGTCTGTAATGGCAGTGCCTTATGATTTGCCGGTTGTCGGTTACGGAAACCACATTGTAAACACACTTCGTATCTGGGATGCTGAGGCAATTGATACGTTCAATCTGGATTCTTTTGATAAAGGTGATTATCAGAAGGCAGTTGAGCAGCAGAATCTTGCCCGTACTATTTGTGAAGTGCTGTATCCAAATGACAACCATATGGCAGGAAAAGAGCTTCGCTTGAAACAGCAGTATTTCTTTGTATCGGCAAGCGTGCAGCGTGCGATTATGAAGTATATGGAAAACCACAATGATATTCATGGTCTTCCGGAAAAAGTATGTTTCCAGTTAAATGATACCCATCCAACGGTAACAGTACCGGAATTGATGCGTATTTTGTTAGATGAATATGGTCTTGAGTGGGATGATGCGTGGGATATCACAACCCGTACCTGTGCTTATACAAACCATACAATTATGGCGGAAGCATTGGAGAAATGGCCGCTTGAGTTATTCTCCCGTCTGCTTCCTAGAATTTATCAGATTACCGAGGAAATTAACCGTCGTTTCCAGAATGAGATTCAGGCAAAGTACCCGGATAATCAGGATAAAGTAAAAAGTATGGCAATTATTTATGATGGTCAGGTCAAGATGGCACATCTTGCTATCGCTGCCGGATTTTCGGTAAATGGTGTGGCAAGGCTTCATACGGAAATTTTGAAACATCAGGAATTAAAAGATTTCTATGAAATGATGCCGGAGAAATTTAATAACAAGACAAATGGTATTACACAGCGTCGTTTCCTGCTTCATGGCAATCCGAAACTTGCTGCATGGGTAACAGACAAAATCGGTGATGAGTGGATTACAGACTTGTCTAAAATTGATAAACTTTCTGTTTTTGTGGATGATAAAAAAGCACAGCAGGAATTTATGAATATCAAATTCCAGAATAAAGTTCGTCTTGCGAAGTATATTAAGGAGCACAATGGTGTTGAAGTAGACCCTCATTCGATTTTCGATGTACAGGTAAAACGTCTGCATGAGTACAAACGTCAGCTGTTAAATATCCTGCATATCATGTATCTGTACAATCAGATCAAAGAGCATCCGGAGATGTCCTTCTACCCAAGAACATTTATCTTCGGAGCAAAGGCGGCAGCAGGATACCTTCGTGCGAAAGAGACAATCAAACTGATCAACTCCGTAGCAGATGTTGTAAATAACGACAGAAGCATCAACGGAAAGCTGAAAGTTGTATTTATCGAAGACTACAGAGTATCCAATGCAGAGATTCTTTTCGCAGCAGCAGATGTCAGCGAGCAGATCTCAACAGCTTCCAAAGAGGCATCCGGTACAGGTAACATGAAGTTCATGCTGAATGGTGCACCGACACTTGGAACAATGGACGGAGCAAACGTAGAGATCGTTCATGAAGTTGGAGAGGAAAATGCATTC
>ERZ827440.2781-NODE-2781-length-14517-cov-4.712350_pt1 | contig 14517 bp, 12 predicted proteins | sample MGYA00519774_ERZ827440 | MGnify/ENA primary metagenome ERZ827440 (study PRJEB31778, sample SAMEA3449302) | human gut metagenome | biome: human gut; feature: human-associated habitat; material: faeces | place: United Kingdom | collected 2010/2012 ... | reverse complement strand
AATACTTTTTACCTATGCAAAATATCACATTATTGAATTAAAGTCAATATTTTTTTGATGTTAGAATAAAATTAAAGATTAAAAATACACCTTGTAATTTGTCTATTCATTATTTCAATTAAACTTTTATAATTATTTAATCCAAAGTTTTTTATTGATTCAGTCTTTCCAATTTGTCTTGCGCCTTTTACTATTAATGGCATTTTATTTTTGCTTTTTTTCCATTCTTAAATATTCATCATTTTTTCTTTTTAATCTCATATTATCACCTTCATCATTAGTATATCACATTTTTCACATTGTTTTTCGACAAATTATCACATTTTTTAATGTATTTTTAAAGTATGTATAAGAGCAAAAGATTATACATATTTTTATTATGAGAAACTTTCATACATCACATTAATATCAACTTTCCCCTTAATTCCACTAACAATACCTGTTTGACTAAATTGCCAAACCTTATACTTACCACTATAAGAAGTCTCATCAACATAATTAGCAAGCCAAACTGGGTAATTTTTCTCATTTTTCCATACAGCTTCTAAGTAAGTTTTACTACCATAAAGCATTGCATTATATCCTTGGTTTACACATTCGTCCATAAAGGTATCTGCTATATTATTTATATCATTCAAACTAAGTCCCAACTTATTAAAAGAATTCCAATTTTCCCAATCAAACGAAATATTTACATTACTATAATTATACTCTTTTAATTTTCCACAAATCCAATCGGCTTGCGATTTAGCTTCGGTAGCAGTTTTTGCATAAGATGATAAATAAACAGAAATTGGTATATTATTTTCCATGCAACCTTTTACATTTTTTTCGAAATAAGGATCAATTGATATCTCGCCATCAAAACCATTTTGATACCCCATTCTTAAAATTGCAAATTCAACTCCATCTTCTGCGACCTTTTGCCAATCAATATCTTGTTGCCATTTCGAAACATCTATACCAAGTTTTGTTGCATCATTTTTATATTTTTTAACAGCATCTTGAAACGATATTTCACTTTCTGTGTATTTATAATTATCTTTTACTTTAAGTACAAAATCTTTTGTTGTTACATTCCCTGCAGAATCTTCAATTTTGTATGTTAAATTATATTCTCCTGCATTGTTTAAATCATATTCTCCTATTATTTCTCTTTTAGGATTTTGATCAACATCATCTGCACTCATTATTACATCTAATAAATTTTTATTATATCCCGTTTTTACTGTATATGAATCACCTAATACAATTATAGGTGCTGTAGTATCAGGTGTAATTTCATTACTCTGATTTGAAATTCGCTTATTTTTGATTTTGACAACAGCAAATATTGTAAGTATAATAATTATTATTAAAACAACTACAAGCAATATTATTTTCTTTTTTGACATTATAAAAATCTCCTTTTTATAAATTTATAATTTTTTCCCAAGGTAAATTTGCTTTTCCAAAATGACCATAGTTAGTAGTTAATCTATAAATAGGTTTTCTTAAATCTAAATAGTTAATTATGCCATTTGGTGTTAAATCAAATTTATTCACTATTTTTTTACTAATTTCTTCTTCAGATATAGTATTTGTTCCAAAAGTATTTACATAAACAGAAACAGGGTGTGCAACACCTATTGCGTAAGCAAGCTGAACTTCACATTTAGTAGCATATCCATTGGCTACAACATTTTTAGCAATATGTCTTGCCATATAACTTGCAGACCTATCTACTTTTGTTGGGTCTTTTCCAGAAAATGCACCTCCACCGTGTCGACTGTATCCGCCATAGGTATCTACTATTATTTTTCTTCCTGTTAAACCACTATCACCAAGAGGGCCTCCAATTATAAATCTTCCTGTTGGATTTATGAAATATTTTGTATTTTCGTCTAAAAGTTCAGATGGTACTATTTTATTTATAACTTCATTTTTTATGTCTTTTTTCAGAATATTCAAATCTACATTTTCTTTGTGTTGAGTTGAAACGACGATCGTATCAATTCTTTTGGGATTATTGTTTTCATATTCAACGGTTACTTGAACTTTACCATCAGGTTTTATATAATCTATTATATTTTGTTTTCTTACAAATGTTAGCTGTTTAGCAAGTTTATGGGCTAAAGATATAGGTAGAGGCATTAATTCTTCTGTTTCATTACACGCAAATCCGAACATTAATCCTTGGTCTCCAGCACCTAATAATTCTTGATTTCCTTGCTTTGTTTCTAATGATTTATCAACTCCAAGTGCGATATCTGATGATTGTTTAGATAATTTTATTATGATATTACATGTTTTATAATCTATGTCTGTTTTACTATCACAATATCCAATTTCTTTAATTGCATTTCTTACAACTTGTTCTATGTCAATTTCTGCATTTGAAGTTATTTCTCCAGTTATATAAATTTCTCCTTTTCCAGCAACAGTTTCACAGGCTACTCGTGAATATGGGTCTAATTCTAAATAACTATCTAATATGCTGTCTGATATATAATCACATAATTTATCTGGGTGTCCTTCTGTAACACTTTCAGAGGTAAATAATCTTTTCATTGTTAATTCTCCTTTACTTTTAAAGAAGAGGCTTTTTTGTAATTTATCCTTAATATTTAAGGAAACATCCTACTTAAAAAGCCTCTTTTATAATTATCTTTTTATTTTCTTTGTTGTTGTTTTTTCAAATTCTTCTTTTCTTATTTCTATATCTGTAATTCTTTTATATGTAGGAAGTTCTTTGCAAGCTTCAGCAATATCTTCTTTTAATTTTTCACTTATGTTTTCTATTTTCATATCTTTAACTTTTTCATCATTTAAAAATACTTCGGCACAAAGTGATACTTCTTGTCCAATATTGTTTTTAGTTCCTTTTACAACAACTTCTTCAACATAATCTATTCCTAAAATGTAATTTTCAATTTCTTCTGGATATACATTTTTACCATTGTCTAATACAATTAAGTTTTTCTTTCTACCATTTATTATAAGTTGACCTTTTTTGTTCATGCTTCCATAATCTTCAGTATTGAACCAACCATCTTTTAAAACTCTGTTTGTTCTTTCTTCATCTTTATAGTATCCTTGCATTACAATGTCGCCTTTTACACAAATTTCGCCGTCTCCGTCGCTATTTATGTTTTCAAATTTGATTTTGCAACAAGGTAAAACTACACCTACAGTATTGCTATCATTGAATTTCAATCTATTAACACTAACAAGTGGAGAACATTCTGTAATTCCATATCCATTTAACAAAGTTATTCCTATGTCATTAAAGAATTTTCCTATTTCTGGTCTAATTGGGGCACCGCCACAGATTATTTCTTTTAAATTTCCACCAAATGCTTCATGTATTGATTTAAATAACTTAGCCCTTAAATCAATTCCTGTGGCTCTTAAGCCATTGCTTATTGGTATCATTTTTTTCAGCATTTTATCTTTACCTGTTTTTTGTGCATTGTTCCAAATGTTTTTGTAAAATACTTCTGTAAATGCAGGAACTAAATAGATAAAATCTGGTTTAAACAATTGTAAATTTTTTAATACATTTTTTAAACTGTCATTTATACATATTGTTGAATGTTTATGTAGCTCTACAAGTATTCCAGCAACAGCTTCATATGTGTGATGATATGGAAGTACAGATAGGCATTTTTTTCCAATATCTGCAACTTGTAAACCATAATATACCACACTTATTAAATTATGTTCTGTAAGCATTACACCTTTAGGAGCTCCTGTTGTTCCAGATGTATATACAAGTAATTTTAGCTTATTTTCATCATCTTTTAAATCTGTATATATTTTGCTCCCTTGTTCTAATACAGTTTTACCAGTTTGTTTAAATATATCATAAGATAATATGTTTCCATCATTTTCGTGTCTGCTTAAACCTATAAAAAATTTGATATTTGGCACATTTGTCTTTATTTCTTGTATCCATTTTTCGTATTTTTCGGAATAGAATAAAACTTCACTATCACTATGTTTTAAAACATTTATAATGTCTTTACAAGGTAATTCTCTATCTATTGGTACAAATACGCCTTTACTTTTTAAAACTGTTAGATAAACTGTAAGCCATTTGTAGCTATTTTCACCAATCATAGCAATATGTTTATCAGCCATTCCTAGACTTGCTAGAGCTGTTCCTAATTCATCAGTATCTCTTACAAATTCCCTGTATGTGACTTCAACTATTTTATCATGATTAACTTCATCTCTATATTCGAATGCGTTTTTATCTCCTGCTTCTTTTACTGCTAATTCTAACATTTCTTTTATCGATGAGACTTTTGTTACATAGCTGTTTAATGCATAATTTTTATTCATAACATCCTCTTTTCTTTTTTACCCTATATATTTTGAATTTATTTTTGTGATTTTTTCATCTAGTTTATTTACTATTTTTGCATATTGAACCATTTTTATTGAATCTATTATACTTAATTTGTTTTTTGCTTTATATTTTATTTTGTGTTCTGTCGTAGACCAGAAGTCCATTGCCATTGTTCTGATTTGTATTTCTACTTTTACCTGAGCAATAGTATCACCTATGTTTACTGGCGTTTGAGCTATTATATGTAGCCCTGAATATCCGCTTTTTTTAGGTGTATTTACGTAGTCTTTTACTTCTAGTATTTCGAGATTAGAATTTTTTTCTATTACTTCTTTTATTTTGAAAATATCTGTTTTAAATGGACATACTATTCGTATTCCTGCTACATCATTTATGTTTTTTATTAGTTCTTCGTAATTTAAGTCATAATTTTTCTTTTTCATTTTTTTGACTATACTATCAGGTGTTTTTATTCTGCTTTCTATATTGCTTATTACATCATAGTTGTAGATTTCTTTTAAGCTTGCTTTAAATCCTTCTAGTTCTTCTTTTGCTTGTATCATTGCTTTTTCGTATATTAACATTAATGTTTGAAACTTTTTTTCTTGTACATCTATTGGAACTAGGCTGAGTAATTTTAGGTTTTCTTGAGTTTGTTTTTCCATATAATTACCTCCTTCATTAGATTGTATTTATTCTAATGTTTGTTTGTTCTTTTTTGATGTTGTGTTTGTGGTTTTTGTGTAAATTTTTCCAATGTCATTCTATCATATTGGATATAATTTTGCAATTAATATGTAATATTTTTAATATTTTTCTATATATGCATAGTTATTATAAAAAAATTTAAGAAGGATAAAAATACGAAGAATATGTAAAACGAACCCTACTTATTAAACTGTTTTGCCTAATAAGTAAGGTTCATTTAAAACTGTTCTTTTTTTATTTAATTCCAACCTGCAATATCCTCAGTAATCTCAAATTTATCGTCAAATTTTTCTTTATAAACTTCTTCATATTTTGCAACTTTTAAATCATAATCTCTTTTCCTTAAATCCTCTTTCTGGGCTTTAAAATCCAAAGAAGTATCAGAGTACAAAGGTTTCATTACATGAAGTACATACCTTTGAACATAGAAACCATCATCTCCTATTTTATCGGTATTTTGCATTTCGACAAAACAAGGAATTATTGGAACATTGTATTTACAAGCATAATGATATGCACCTATTTTTCCAGGACGCGGTTTTTTATAGTTAAACCACATTTCTTCTTCTGGATAAATTAATACAAAATGTTTTTGTTTAAAAAGCTTTTCTAAAGTTGGTTCGAAATTTGTTGATATATATTGGTGACTTTTGTTTATTGGTATAGTTCTATTGTTTTTTAATAGCCAGCCTAAGCATCCTGGCATAAATATATTTGTTTCTTGTACTATAATATCAAACTTTCTTTTTTTACCAATTTTATGCATTAGATATCTAATTATTGTGTTATCTATTTTACTAAAATGGTTTGATGTTATTATGGCTCCTGTTTTTATTCCTTTTATATTTTCCAATCCTTTTATCTCAGTTTTGAAGTTAATATATTCTGTTATAGAATCTGTTATGCTTCTTGCCACCATTGTTTTTGCTTTATTTCTTAATTTCTTTTTTCTACTGTCATATTTTAAAATTACTTTTTCTCTTTCTTCATTTGTTACTACATGGTCGTGTAATTCTACTTTTGAATTAAATTCTTTGTTTTCAACTGCTTTTCGTATGTTTTCTATTACTTGTAAGCGTTCTTTATTTTTTTCCATTATATACTCCCTAATATTTTCTTTATAAATTTAAAAATCTTTTTAATTTTAACATATTAATTTTTTTATTTCAACTGTTGTTTTGGATATTTTTATTTTCCTCTTTAAACCCAAAATGCCAATACTTTGCTTTAATTTAAAACAAAGCATTGGCATTTTTCTATATTTCTATTTTCTCAATATTAATTCATCATTTAAGCAATCTATACATATTTTTGTATTAGGTAAAATTTCTTGTTCCAAAATTTTCTTAGCAATTAAAGTTTCCAATTTCTTCTGAACAAATCTCTTCAAAGGTCTTGCACCATAAATTTCATCATAACCATTTTCTATTAAATAGTTTTTGGCACTATCCGTTAATTCCAATTTAATATGTTTGTCATCTAACCTTCTTTCCAAATCTTTAATTAATAAGTCCAAAATCTTAGAAATTTCATTTTTCTTCAATGGTTTATATAACACAATTTCATCCAAACGGTTCAAAAATTCAGGACGGAAGCTCTGCTTTAATAATGTATTTACTTTATCTTGAGCTTCTTCTGAAATTTCACCATTCTCCCCTATTCCATCAAGTATAAACTCTGAGCCTAAATTTGATGTTAAAATTATAATTGTATTTTTGAAGTCAACGGTCCTTCCTTGTGAATCTGTTATACGACCATCATCTAAAACTTGAAGAAGTATATTAAATACATCAGGATGAGCTTTTTCTATTTCATCAAATAATACAACTGAATAAGGTTTTCTTCTAACAGCTTCAGTTAATTGTCCACCTTCTTCATATCCAACATATCCTGGAGGAGCACCAATTAATCTAGAAACCGAATATTTTTCCATATATTCAGACATATCAATTCTTATGATGTTATGTTCATCATCAAATAAACTCTCTGCTAAAGCTTTTGCAAGTTCTGTTTTACCAACACCTGTTGGACCTAAAAATAAGAATGAGCCTATTGGTCTACGAGGATCACTTATTCCTGCTCTTGAACGTATAATTGCTTCAGAAACTTTTTCAACTGCTTCATCTTGGCCAATTACTCTTTTATGCAAAATATCACTTAAATGTAATAATTTTTCTCTTTCACCTTCCATTAGCTTACTTACTGGTATTCCTGTCCATCTTGAAATAATTTTTGTTATTTCGTCTTCTGTAACTTTGTTTCTAAGCAAACCATCTTCCTTGCTTTTTTCTGATATTTCCTCTTCTTTTTCTAATTCTTTTTGCAATTCTGGAAGTTTGCCATATTTTAGTTCTGCAACCTTATTTAAGTCGTATTTTCTTTCTGCCTGTTCAATTTGAGCATTTGTTTGTTCTATTTCTTCACGTAATTTTTGAACTTTTCCAATTGCAGTTTTTTCATTTTTCCATTTTGCCATCATACTATCAAATTTTGTTTTTAAGTCTGCTTTTTCTTTTTGAATATCATGTAAACGTCCTTTTGAAATTTCATCAGTTTCCTTATTTAAAGCTGTTTCTTCAATTTCGTATTGCATAATTTTTCTAGAAATTTCATCTAATTCTGTTGGCATAGATTCCATTTCTGTTTTTATCATGGCACACGCCTCATCTATTAAGTCTATTGCTTTATCTGGTAAAAATCTATCTGATATATAACGATGTGATAATGTTGCTGCCGCAATAAGTGCATTATCTGCAATTTTTACTCCATGATATACCTCATATCTTTCTTTCAAACCTCTTAATATAGAAATTGTATCTTCAACAGTTGGCTCATCTACCATTACAGGTTGAAAACGTCTTTCTAAGGCTTGGTCTTTTTCAATATATTCACGATATTCATTTAAAGTTGTTGCTCCTATACAATGTAATTCTCCTCTTGCAAGCATTGGTTTAAGCAAGTTTCCTGCATCCATTGCACCATCTGTTTTACCAGCACCAACAATTGTATGAATTTCATCTATAAATAGAATAATCTTTCCCTCACTTTTCTTTACCTCTTGTAATACTGCTTTTAATCTTTCCTCGAACTCACCTCTATATTTTGCACCTGCAACAAGTGAACCCATATCTAGTGAAAATATTGTACAATCTTTTAATCCTTCTGGTACATCTCCCCTAACAATTCTTAGTGCTAGACCTTCTGCTATTGCTGTTTTACCAACACCTGGTTCACCTATTAAGCATGGATTATTTTTAGTTTTTCTTGATAAGATTCTTATAACATTTCTTATTTCTGTATCTCTTCCTATTACAGGATCTAACTTTTGCTCTCTTGCAAGTTTTACTAAATCTTGACTATATTTTTTTAATGCATCATACGTTTCTTCTGGATTATCTGTCGTAACTCTAGTATTTCCTCTAACACTTGATAATGCTTTTAAAAATGCGTTTTTTGTTATATTAAATGTTTTAAATAATTCTTTTAAATTTTTGTTTGCATCATCAAATATAGCTAACATTATATGTTCAACAGATACATAATCATCTTTCATTTTTGTAGCAGTTTTCTCGGCATCATTTAATACTTGGTCTACATCTTGTGAAACATATATACTGTCATTTGGTCTTGAACCTCCTGTCATTTGGGGCTTTTTGCTTATCTCTGTTTTTACTGCATCCTCAAAATTTTCTGATGTTCCTATCTTTTTTAATAATTCTTTTATTAAGCTATTATCTTGCTCAAGTAGTGCAAGTAATAGATGCTCTTGTTCTATTTGTGAATTATGGTTTTCTATTGCTATGCTTTGAGCTTTTTGTATAGCATCTACTGATTTTTGTGTAAATTTTTGTATATTCATCTTTGATACCTCCTTTTGTATCATTTTGTTCATTTTGGACCGGGTCTTTTGTGAACATTGTTCTTTTGGGACCAGTTCTTTTTCGAACAACTTTTATTATACCACTTTATTTTAGCACTTGCAATAGTAGAGTGCTAATTTTTTATAAAAAATTGAAGATTAGATTTTTAGTCTAATCTTCTTGTATTAAAAACTTATAATTTTGTTATACATTTCAATTGCGAAATTATCTGTCATTCCTGCAATGTAGTAAATAACAGCTTGCAAAAATTCATTATCACTTATTATAATATCCCTATGATTTATGTCTAAACTAAAGAATTCTTTTAGCCATTTGTTAAAATCATCAGCTAAGACTGGGCATATTTTTTTCATATCATCGTCTCTAAAATTCATTCTACTTAAAAACCAAAATAATTTATTTAAAACTAATTCAAAATAATCTACACTTCCAAGCGTTTTTTCTGATAAATAAATATTTTTGTAATTAAATTCTTTTAAGTTGTTTAGCATCTCAAATTTTTCATCTGAAAAACATAAACCATTTTCTAAGGATGAATTTTCACATAAATCTTTAATAAACATATTCAAAATAACCGTATTATTTATTTTTACATCTTTATCTAATTTTAATACTTCGTGCAATTCTTTAAGCTTTTTATCTAAAATTCCAAGTGTTATAGCATCTTCAATATCACGTCCTAAATAGGAAAGCTTGTCTGCAATTTTTACTACACAACCTTCCCACGTGTATGGTGCATATTGATTAGGATGCTCGTATTCATACAAGTCTATGTATTCTGTTCTTGGCTTTAAACCATTTTCATCAATTTCACCGCAATGTGAAATTATTCCATCACGTACTCCATAAGTTAAATCAAGTGGCTGAATTTTTCCTTCTGGTGTTTCTAAAAGTTCGACCTTATCTACAAATTCTAGTCCATTCTTTTCATGCCAAAATGGCTTTTGTATAAAATCTTTTGAAAGTTCTGATATTATTTTTTCTCCTTGATGTCCAAATGGACTATGACCTATATCGTGTGCAGTCGCAATTGCTTTTGTGAGTTCGGTATTTAGCCCAAAATATTTTGCAATTGTGTAACTGATGGATTCTACTAATGTTACATGCTCTATTCTTGTACAAATATGGTCATTTTCTGGTGAAAAAAATACTTGTGTTTTGTGTTTTAGTCTTCTATATGCTTTGCTATTTATTATTCTTGTATAGTCTCTTTCGAATTCTGAACGTATTTCATTTTCTCTTTTATATAGTGAATTTTGTCTTTTTATTATATTGTTCCAATTCGGATTTTCAGGGTTTGCGGATACTTTTTGTAGTAATTTTTCCATGTTTTTCACTCCTTTATTATTTTGTAAAATTCTTCTATAAACCATCTAAGCCATTCAAAGGCTTCTCCACTGTCTATCATTTGGTTTAGTTCTTCGATAGTTACATATTTAGCGTCTACAACTTCTCCATCGTTAAATTTTATTGTTTCTATAAGAACTTCTTTATTTATTATATAGATATCTCGAAATGCATTACTTTCTTTTACTGTTTTTAGTAATTTCAAATCATTATCGTCGATTGTAACTCCTATTTCTTCTTTTAATTCCCTTTTTATCCCTTGAATACTGTTTTCACCTGATTGAACAAGCCCTGATGTTGGTTCCCACATTCCTCCACATGCTTTGTCTTGTTTTCGCTTGGTTAATAATATTTTATTTTGTGAATTAATTATCCAACATTGAACAGCTAATACAAACTCGTTTTCATTTATTTCTGTGTCTTCTTTTCTTTCTATTATTTTTCCTGTTTTTATTCTATTTTCATTATATATGTCTAGTTTTTCGTATGTTTTTTCTTTTTTGCATTTGTTCTCTTTCACTTTTATCTTCCACCTCTTTGTCTTATATACCAATCATCAATCTCTATTTCTTTATCCTTATCTTGCTTTTTTAAATTATTTTTACTTTTAATTTCAGTAGTTCTAACTAAAACATTTTTACATTTATGGAACTCTCTAGTAACTATGGCTAAATGATATTTACTTTTTAAATCTGATATATATTCTTTAATTTCTTTTTCCATATCATTTTTATTTATATAATCATTTTCCAAAAATATTTTATGTTCTAATTCTCTTTCCATTGTAATTAGCCCCTTATTTATATATTCTTATTTTTGATATAATCACCGTTAAATTCACTTTCTAGTATATCCATATATAATTTGTCATAATACTTTCCATCTATAAAATATTGCTCTCTGCTAAGACCTGTGTCTTTAAATCCACATTTTAGATAACATTTATGTGCTCTTTCATTTACTGAAAGTAGAGATAGTTTTATACTATGTAAATTTAAGTATTTAAAGCCATATTCTAATAGTAAATTAATTGCTTCTGTACCAAATCCGTTGTTTCTAAAATTTTCATCGCCAATAAATATACCTAAAACTGCACTCCTATTAATCCAGTTGAAACGTTCCAGACCAGTAGTTCCAATTAATTTATCATTTTCTTTTTCAATAATGTTGAAATTTTTATTTTCTGTGTTTTGCACTGCGTTTTCAAGATAGTCTTTTTCTTTATTTTGTGTCATTATTTGTCCACTTCGTCCAGTATAATCAGTTATTTGAAAATCATTCATCCATTCAGTAAATTTTTGAATTTCTTCTTCTGATGTTCCTTTAGGAGATAAATATATTCTTTCTCCTATTAATTTTTTAAAATATTTCATATGTACAAATTCCTCCTTTTATAGTTCATATAAATATGATATCATTTCATATTGTTTCTCTCCAATTTTCATCCATCTAATGCTTGTAACACTGCCTCCCATTGTTTCGTAAAACTTTCTAAAATTATATATTTTTTGTATTATAATTACAAATTTTACAAATCAAATTTCTCTTTTATCATTTTTGCAGTTTCTTCCGCTGATATATTTGTATTATTGATTCTATAATAGTTTTCAAATGGTATTTCATTTGGATTAGAATTCAATCTATGTTTTTTATTTGATTTAATGATATCTGCTTCGCTCCATTCTAAGTCTTTCTTTGAAGGTTTATGCTCTAATCTGTTTGCTGTTTTATTTCTTTTTAACCTTTCATCTAAAGAAGTTTCTAATTCTATAAAATAGCATTCGCCTCCATTTTCTTTAAAAATATTTCTCCATTTTTCAATTGTTTCCCATTCTTCTGGTACATCAAAATCAAAGCAACATGTAAAAATTAATCCATATTCATTACTTTTAGCAAATTCTTTGAAAATTTGTGTTCTAAATTCTAAATTAAGTTTGGTGTAGCTTTCCTTACTGTAATCAAATATTTTAGTTAATAATTCTATTGTCATATGATTATGAAGTAACTTCAAATTTGTTATTTTAGTTAATTCTTGCCCTACGGTCATTTTGCCCACTGCCTGTGGTCCAACTATTATTACAAATTTTGGCATATCTTATCAACTCCTTATTTTTTATAAATATATTCTTTTCTATCTATAATACTTTCATCAATATCCTTTAAAATAATTTCCGAATTATCTATTATTACATATTAATATAAACATTTTTTGAATAATATCAATAGTTTTGGAAATATTTTTCCAAAACTATTGATATTTAGAGAAGTTCTGGAAAAATTACTGGTCTTTTATTCATTTTCTTCAATATCTACCTTTTCTTTAAATATCCATAAATCAGAATTTATTCATTCTGATTTATGGATATATTTAATTTTTCTAAGAATCTTGCTATTCCATTCTTATCATTTGACAATGTTATTTCTTTAGCTTGATCTTTTACTTCCTCTAAAGCATTTCCCATTGCAACACCTAGTCCAACTTTACTGATTAATGGTAAATCATTTGTACTATCTCCAAAAAATATAACTTCGTCTATGCTTACATTCAAGGTTAAACATAATCTTTCTAAGGCATTATATTTATTTACATTTTTAGGATTTATAGCCAACCATTTCTTATTTTTACCATCATCTGTATCTAACATCTCAAAAGCAATTAGATTGTTAAAATTATAATTCACATAATCTCTGCATCTATAAATTTCTTGATTACTTTTTAAAAAAACATTTATTCTTGCTATTGCTTCTTCAATTTCATTAAGACTATTAATATGAATTTGATATTTTTTGTTTTTTGATGTTCCGTTTTTGTATATATAGTATTTATTCAACGAACAATAATCTATTTCTTCCGCAATATTTTCGAAGTAATTTGTCATTTTTTCTATACTTTTTTCATCAATATTACCCATTTCTATTTTCTTTTGATTTTGGACATTATATATAGAACTGCCATTGTTCAAAATAAGATAGTTGAACATATTGATATCACATACATTTTTAACGCTTGACAAATTTCTTGCCGTTATTCCAACAATAATATAATTTTTTTCTTTTAATTTCATCAGTATTTTTTTGCTCTCTTCCGTAACATTTTTGTCACTTGTTAAAAGTGTCCCATCAAAATCCATTGATATTATTCTATAATTCATGTATTTATCTCCTTCGCGATAATTTCATACTAAATTTTATTAAAAAAGAAGTGCCACTTTATTTGCCTAAGCAGCCCTTCTCTTTAATATATTATAATTTATTTATTTCTTCCACAACAATTCTTATATTTCTTCCCACTTCCACATGGGCAAGGATCATTTCTACCAACCTTAGGTTCTTCTCTAACAACAGTTCTATTAACTTCTGGATTTTCTATAGAAGATTGTCCTCCGTCAACACTATTTATAGATTGCAAAGCAGCTTTAGTAATTTTAGCTGTTTCGCTTCTTCTTAAATCCTTTTGTTGTCTTAAATTCATAAGAAGTTTAACAACATCTAGCTTAATTGCTTCAATCATTTCATCAAACATTTCTGTACCAACGATTCTGTATTGAACAACTGGGTCTTTTTGTCCCCAACCTTGAAGACCAATACCTTTTCTAAGTTCATCCATATTATCAATGTGGTCCATCCATTTTTGATCAACAACTTTTAGCATAACAATTCTTTCTATTTCACGTAATTGTTCAGCTTCGATTTCTTTTTCTTTATCAGCATATTTTTCGTGAGCCTTTTCCTGTAAACTTGAAATAATTGCTTCTACATCTTCAGATTTATCTTTTAATTCATCTAACATATTTATTCCAAATGTGCTTACAATCTCATTTGATAAAGCTTCTATATTTAAAGTTAATTTTCCTTTTTCATCTGATTCATGGTATGTTTCAACTGTTGCTCTTGCAACCCAATCAATATAATTTGATATAACAGAGCTTAAATCCATTCCATCAAGAACTTGTTTTCTTTGAGAATAAATTTCTTCTCTTTGAACATTCATAACATCATCATATTTTAGGACATTTTTACGAATACTGAAGTTTCTTCCTTCAACTTTCTTTTGAGCATTTTCAACTGCCTTTGAAATCATTCTAACTTCGATTGGCATATTTTCATCAACATTTAATGCTGAATAAACTTTTGTTACTCTATCTCCACCGAAAATTTTCATTAAGTTGTCATCTAGTCCTATATAGAATTTAGATTCTCCTGGGTCTCCTTGACGTCCACTACGTCCACGTAACTGGTTATCAATTC
>ERZ827440.2768-NODE-2768-length-14590-cov-3.009770_pt1 | contig 14590 bp, 7 predicted proteins | sample MGYA00519774_ERZ827440 | MGnify/ENA primary metagenome ERZ827440 (study PRJEB31778, sample SAMEA3449302) | human gut metagenome | biome: human gut; feature: human-associated habitat; material: faeces | place: United Kingdom | collected 2010/2012 ... | reverse complement strand
AGCGGCTGCGAAATCTACACCTCGTGCGAACCGTGCCCGATGTGCCTCGGGGCGATCTATTGGGCGCGGCTGGATCGGATGTACTACGGCAACGACAAGCACGATGCCGCCAGGATCGGATTCGACGATGCGTTCATCTACCGGGAGCTCTCGCTCAAACCCGCCGACCGGAAACTGAAATCGGCCGTCCTGCTGCCCGAAGAGGCGATCGCAGCCTTCGAAACCTGGGAAGCCAAGTCCGACAAGGTCGAATACTGACCCGGCGGGGACTGACCCGGCAACCGGCAACGAAAGGGCTCCGGCGGAAGATTCCGCCGGAGCCCTTTCATGGATATGCTTCGGCGATCAGCCGCACTGCGCCTTGCGGAACTCCGAAGGGGTCATGCCGTACCGGTTCTTGAACAGGCGGTGAAACGACGAGAGGTTGGGAATCCCCGCCTCCTGTGCGATGGCATTGACCGTGTATTCGGGATAGCGGATCAGCAGGCGTGCGGCATACTCCATCCTCAGCCCGTTGAGATAACCCGCCAGGTTGGTGCCCGCACCGGCCTGGATAACCTGTGCGATCTGGCTTTTCGAAATGTTTATCAGCCGCATCAGGTCTTCGCGCGACAGTCCGGGATTCAGGAAAAGCCGTTGCTCGTTGATCTTCCGGTCGAGCTGTTCGAAAAGCCTCATCGCCTTCCGGTCGTCCCCGTCCGCCCCGACCCGGGCCTGCCCCCCGCCGCCGGCCTCCTTGTCGTCCTCGTCCGAACCGTCGACCGCACCGGAATCCCCCGTCACAGGGGCGGGAACGCAGCCAGCCCCCTCTTCCGTCTGCCCTCCGACATGCAGCAGGCGTTCCTTATAGGCGAGCAGTCCCGCCACGGTATCCACCATCGCCTTGTTCTTGCGGCGGATCGTATACATGTAATAGCGGTTGCGCCACAACAGCACCGCCAGCAGGAGCACGATGGCCAGCGCCGATACGAGCAGGATGCTGTGGATGCGGAGCCGCGCGGCAGTGGCCTGCAACTGCTGCTCCTTTTCATGCACGTCGTTGGCAATGGCCAGATCCATCGCAGCACTCAGCTGCTCGCGGCGCTTGAGGCTGTCGGTCAACACGGCCAGCCCTTCGAAATAGGCCGCAGCACGTTTGAAATCACCGCGCGCCTCATATGCCCGCCCCAATGTCCGCTTTACGGACATCATGTGGTAATTGATCGTGTCCCCGTGCTCGATCAGGAAGCGCTCGCGCGGCTCGCAGAGCCGGATGGCCTCGTCGTAACGCCGCTGCCCCATCAGGTAGGGAATGACCAGGTAGTCGTCCTTGGTGTAGGCACCGCCGATGCGCACCCACTCCTGATAGGCCCGTTCCGCTTCATCGTAACGCTTCAGCTGGCCGTACAGCACGGCACGCTGTGCCATCAGGGTCTTATGCTCCTTCTCGTACAGGCCGCCGATCGAGGGCACCCCCTCCGAAGAGCTCCCGATGACCCGTTCGAGGTCGTCCAACACCCCCACGGCCTCTTCCAAACGGCCGTCGCGCTGCAACAGGATCAGCAGCGTATTGTAATCGTAACGCAGGTTGTCGTACTTGTATTTGTAATCCGCCCCTTCCATCAGGGCGATAGCATCCCGGATCAGCCCGTAGCCCCGCTCCTTATCCTCCTGATAACAGAGCATTTTGCCCATGTTGAACAGTGCGACCGACTCCATCGCCGTATCGTTGCAGGCGCGGGCCTTTCGGAGCAACAGTTCGGTACACTCCGCCTGCCGCTCCTCGTCGTGGAGGCAATCGTAGGAGGAGATCATCCGATGCAGGACGTCCATGTATTCCGCATCGCTTTTCCGCACCACATCGCTTTCGAACGCACGCCTGTAATAACGGAGCCCCTGGTGGTAGCGCCCCGTATTGAAATAGAGGTCGCCTTCGGCAATATCCAGCCGGTAGGGTTCGAGCATTTTCCGCTCGCGCATCCGTTCGATAATGCGCCGGGCCTTGCCGAAATCCGTAAAAGTATATTCGTAGAGATAATCTTCGGTGAGCAGGCTGTCCGGCAGCTCCTCCTCCGCAGCCGCACGGGAACCCGACGCAAAGAGCAGGAGGCCGGCAAACAGGAACAGCCTTCTGAACGGCAAACAGACCATAGACGCGATAAAATAATAAGAATACAAGTACAAATATATGAAAAATTCAGGGATATTCCCCTCGTGGCTCCGCCACAAAAATCCGCCCGATGCAAAAACAGAATTGCCCGGCAGGCAAGTGCCGGGCAATCTTTCCGGGAAGATCCGCACCGCAGACCTAAAGGGATCCTATGGCAAAATCGAACCCGGCATCCACGGAGGTCGTCTCCGCAAGCCGGATCTCGACCGTGCCGGGCGTATGGTAGGGGTCGAGCAGATCCGCCGAAGCGCCGAGCTTCACCTGCACCCTGTACCGGCCTGTCGGCAGTTCGATCGTCGCTGCCTTGCCCCGGAAGCTGCCCGGAATGGTATAATCGGGCGCCTTCGAGGTGCTGGAGCCCTCCTTCCATATCCTTATATCGGTCATGTATTCCCGCCCCGTCTTCGTGTTGGCGAGTTCGAGCACGCCCTTCGGGATGCGGTTGGGCTTCAAAAGCGTCACCCGGAACGTCCGGTCGCCCTCGGGCACCGCATCGTCCCACGACGAAGTGGAGAAATCGGCCGCCGACGAATACCAGTGGTAGGATTCGTAGGTCGGCTTCACCCACACGCTCATGGCAAACTCCTTCGTGTCGTTGTCCGCGGTCGAAGGCACATACCATATCCACGACTGATGGATCGTAAAGTCGCTCGATGCGATCGACGGCACGGAGGTGTATTTCTTCCCGCTCGAGGTATGGGGCCTGTTGTTGACGTCGAACACGTAACCGACCTTCCCGCCGGGGCTGTTCTTGTTGATCGTAAGGTCGGAAACCGTCCGCGTTTCGGAGTTGTTCCAGCCGATGCTGCCGCTCAGCGTCCCGGAAACCTGCGGGTCTTTGCCCAGCATACCGCCGGAGATAGAGCCTCCGATACTCCACTGGAAGCCGCTCGAATAACTCGTGGATCCGATCGTGGTCTCGGGCACAGGAGTTCCCTGGCTGGGGAATTTAACCCCCGGAAGCACAGTGCCGTCGGTTGCGCAGAGGGTGTTGCTCACCTCAAACTTCTTCAGGTAGAAACCGCAAAGGTGCGACTTCACACCGCCGTGTTTTTTCGTCCACGAGCCGTTGTACATCTGGTCGTTGTGCACGGTGAATGTCCCCTCAACGATATAGTAGTCGCCCGCCGAGCTGCCGTTGGCCTGGAACGAGTAGAGCGGATAGACCGAATAGGCGACGTCGATCGTGCCCGAACGGGTCAGCTTGTCGGCCTTCGACGCCACGACATGCGCGAGCGTCTTGTCATTGAGGCACATCTGGTAGGTATGGTTGACGGTCTGGGGTGCGAACAGCTTTTTGATGTCGTAATCCGCCCGGGTCGCCCCGCCCAAAAGAGAGGCGGAACTCTCCTCTGCGGCTGCGGCGTATTTATTGACCCAGCTGACGAACGTGTCGAGGAAGATGTTGCAACTCCCCTCGTCATCGTCATGGACGAAGTCATCGAGGAAATAATAATTCGCATTCTTGTTGAACGCATACAGCAGGTGGTGATCCTTCCCGTTGTCGAGCCCCCCGTCCCCGGCATAACGGACTCCGTTCTCATCGCACCAGTCGCTGAGCTGCACATCGTCGGGATTCACGACGACGACCATTCCCCCGGCCCCGTAGACGCCGAGCAGTTTTTCCGTATTCGCGGCCACCTGATCCTGGGCGATCACCACCACCTTCAGGTCATCGGAAATCTCGCTTCCGGCATTCGTAAATCGCACGTTCAGCGCCGTCTGGAGGTAGTCGGGCATCCGGCCGACGATCGCCGCCGGCAGTTCGACCTTTTCGTCCGAGGCCGTGACAGGGTCTGCGAGGTCCTCGCCTTCCTCGATATAAATTCTGTCGTCGTCATGGTCGGTGTCTTTCTCACACGACGAAAATGCGACTGCCGCTGCGGCAATCAGCGCCGCTGCAAATAAAATTTTCCGTTTCATCTTCCGGTTTCAATAAATTACAGTCCCTCGGGACGAGTTTCCGCGAAACACGGTGACAGGGGCGGAGTGGAACGCCCCTGCCACTGCGGCAAGCCACCGCAAGGAGCGGTGGCTTGTTTTAAAACTGTCTTATAAATTAGTTATGATATAACCGAAATGGGAAATGCCGCCTGCATTCAGAATTTCCAGCCTACGGTCAGCGTAGCCACCCGGTTCGTCAGCTTATAGTCCCCGTCCTTGAGCAGGTCGGTACAGCCGATATGGTAGCGCAGATCCAGCACGAGGCCCATCCGGAACGTATAGGAGATACCCACGGGAATGGAGAAATCGACGGAATTGAGTTCATCCTTCAGGTCTGCCGTCTCCTTGTGGGTCTCGCCATTGACGCTTGCGGATACTTTGTTCTTCGCGCTTACCAGGAACGACGGCTGAATGCCGGCCTTGAGCGCAAGGCCCTTCGTCACGTAGAAGTTGGCCAACACGGGCACGTCGATATAGCTCAGCTTGAAATTGTTCTTGGTCGTCTGGTCAAGCCCCGACGCCTTGACGCTGAACTCGTTTTCGGCACCTTTGCGCGCAAACAACACGTCGGCCGAAACGGCCAGCCACTTCACGGCGCGGTACTCGGCAAAAGCACCTACCACCAGACCGGCCTTCACTCCGGAGATCTGATCGTTCTTATCGTCATTGTCGGCATGCAGGTCTGCGACGGTGAAACCGGCCTTGGGGCCGAACGTAAACTTTTTCTGTGCAGATACCGACACGACAACGACACTGGCGAGGAAAAGGAGAATAATTCTTTTCATACTTCGATTTGGATTAATGGATTAATAGAATTTATAAGAAACATAGACGTCCCGCAAAACCGGAGCTTCAAAAGGTTAGAACAAAGATAATCAGGGCATCCCTCCCGGCAAAACCATCTCGCTGGAAATATATCTCAGATTGTCGCCTTATTATATAAATTTGTCATAATCACTGCATGGGCGACCGGGCGGGACGGGACGAACCGGAAGGAAGGGGCAGGGCCGGAAGGAAGCGGTATCCCGGGATCCCAGACACCCGCAAAAGAGGGCCGGCACCCGCCCGCGGCCCGCAGCCAGCACCCCGTGCAGCTGCCGATGCTGCCAAAAAAGTACATAATCCTGCCACGCGCCCTGTTTTCCGGCGCAAAATTTCGGGCATTGCGGCGAAATTCCTACCTTAGCAATGCAAACCGACACCCATGAAACACTATATCCTTATGCTGTCGGCCCTCGTGGCCGTATCCGCAGGCCGCGCACAGGTGGCCGTACACGAAAAAAGCCCGAAAACCAAATACGCCTTTACCCTCGCCTCGCCCCGCCAGACGGCCGCGATCCTCTACGACGCATCCGACGCCGCGGTGGTGAAACGCGCGGCGGAGCTCTTCGCCGCCGACGTGGAGGCCGTAACGGGCCGACACCCGCGGGTGACCTCCGCGGCCGGGGAAACAGGCCCGGCGGTAATCGTCGGGACGGTCGGAGGCAGCGCCCTCATCCGCAGACTCTCCGAAGCGGGGAAGATCGACACCGCCCCGCTCGAAGGCGCCTGGGAGCGTTACCTGATCCAGACCGTCGCCAATCCCCTGCCGGGCATCCGCAAAGCCCTCGTCATCGCGGGCAGCGACCGCCGCGGCGCGGCCTACGGGCTCTTCACGCTCTCGGAGCTGATCGGCGTATCCCCCTGGTACTGGTGGGCCGACGTCCCGGTGAAAAAACATGCGGTGCTCCATGTCGACGCCCCGCCGACCTACTCCCAAACGCCGTCGGTGCGCTACCGCGGCATCTTCCTCAACGACGAGGACTGGGGTCTGACGCCCTGGGCCTCGCAGACCTTCGAGCCCGAGCGCGGCAACATCGGCCCCAGAACCTACGCCAAGGTCTGCGAACTGCTGCTGCGCCTCAAGGCCAACTACCTCGCCCCGGCCATGCACCCCGTTTCCACCTCGTTCAACCAAATCCCCGAAAACAAGCTCGTAGCCGACACGTTCGCCATCGTGATGGGATCGACCCACTGCGAACCGCTGCTGCTGAACACCGCCAGCGAATGGGATACCAAGACGATGGGGCCCTGGAACTACGACAAGAACAAGGAGGGTATCAACCGCGTACTCACGCAGCGCGTGCGCGAGAACAGCCCCTACGAGAACGTCTATACGCTGGCGCTACGCGGCCTGCACGACGGCGCCATGTCGACCACGCTGCCCATGCACGAAAAGGTGCGGATGCTCCAGCAGGCGCTGCTCGACCAGCGGCGAATCCTCGCCGAGAACATCGACCGACCGGTCGAGACCGTCCCGCAGGCGTTCACACCCTACAAGGAGGTACTGGAGATCTATTCCAACGGGCTGGAACTGCCCGACGACATCACGATCGTCTGGCCGGACGACAACTACGGCTACATGAAACGTCTGAGCGGCGTGCGCGAGCAGCGGCGCACGGGGCGCTCCGGGGTCTACTACCATGTCTCCTACCTGGGCGTACCGCACAGCTACCTCTGGTTCAGCACGACGCCCCCGTCGCTGATGTACGAAGAGCTGCGCAAGGCCTATGACACCACGGCCGACCGGCTGTGGCTGGTGAACTGCGGCGACCTGAAAGGCTCGGAGATGCAGGTTTCGCTCTTCCTCGACATGGCCTGGGACATCGGCCGCTTCACGGCCGACAACGTCGTGAGCTACCCGGCACGCTGGCTGGCCGGCATCTTCGGCGAAGCGTACTACGACCGCCTCGAAGCGATGACCCGCGAACACCTGCGGCTGGCCTTCCCCCGCAAACCCGAATACATGGGCTGGGGCTACCACTGGAACCGCTTCGACCACAACTGCGAGCAGCTTACCGACACCGATTTCTCGTTCACCAACTACGACGAGGCACAGCGGCGGCTGGAGGCCTACCGGCAGCTCGGCGCCCGGGCCGAAGCCCTGTTGCACGAGATCGGCGACGAAGCCCGCCCGGCTTTCTACCAGCTGGTCTACTACCCCCTGCGCGGCGCCGAACTGATGAACCGCATGACGCTCGGCGGCCAGCGCAACCGCTGGTACGCACGCCAGGGCCGCGCGGCGACCAATGCCGTGCGCGACGAGGTGCAGCGCTGCTACGACAGCCTGCAGGTCATCACCCGGGGGTACAACTCGCTGCTCGGCGGCAAATGGAACCACATGATGTCCATGCGCCAGAACTACGACGGCGTGAGCGCCTATTTCAACCTGCCGCACCTGGCAACGCACGATGCCGCAGGCGCTCCCCGGCTGGCATTGCAGGTCGCAGGCGAGGACGTCACGGGCGCCCGGGCCTTCCACGCCCTGCCTGCGTTCGACAACTACCTGCGCCGCACCTACCCCGTCGAGATATACAACCGGGGCGGCGGCACGCTCGCCTGGACGGCGCATGCCTCCGAACCCTGGGTCGTCCTGAGCAAATCCGCCGGAAAAACCGCCGACGAAGAGCGCATCACGGTGGGCATCGACTGGGAGAAAGCCCCCTCGGGGAACGCGGTGCCGGCCCAGATCGTCTTCCGCGCGGGTGAACAGTCCGAGAAGGTGCTCGTATCGCTCTTCAACCCCACCGCCCCGTCGCGCGCCGAGCTCCGCGGCATCTACGTCGAGAACAACGGCTGCGTCTCGATCCCCGCCGCAGGCTGCCACCGCGTCCGTGAAAACGACCGAATCAAAATAACAGCCGTCGAAGACCTCGGCATCGAAGGCCCCGCGCTGCAACTGGGCGACCCGACCGCCCCGCTCCAGATCTTCCGCAGCCGCGACGTCCCGTGCGCCGAATACGACTTCTACGCCTTCGACGCCGGTTCGGTCGATGTCTACACCTACGTGCTGCCGACCTTTCCGCTCCACGCCGACCGCGATTTCCGCATCGGCGAGAACACGAACACCGACACCAAGTACAGCGTCCAGATCGACGACGGGGCATTGGCCACCCCCTCCTCGTCGCACGTCGAATACTCGCAGGTGTGGTTCGAAAGCGTGCTGCGCAACTGCGCCGTCAACAAATCGACGCTCCACATCGACAAGCCGGGACGCCACACGCTGCGCATCCGCGTCGGCGACCCGGGCATCGTCCTGCAAAAGATCGTCCTCGACTTCGGGGGCATGAAACGCTCTTACCTCGGCCCGCAATCGACCCTAATCGAATAACTTATGAAATACGTAACTCTCCTTTTCGCATGCCTTGCGGCATACTGCGCCGCGGCGCAAAATACGGCCTCGGCAGCCGCCCGGAGCGGCAACCCCGTCTTCCCGGGCTGGTACGCCGACCCCGAAGGGGTGGTCTTCGGCGACACCTACTGGATCTACCCGACCTACTCGGCCGACTACGACGAGCAGACCTTCATGGACGCCTTCTCGTCGAAAGACCTCGTACACTGGCAGAAGCATCCCCGGATCGTCTCCAACGACGAGGTGAAGTGGGTGAAACGCGCCATGTGGGCGCCCGCGGCCGTCCATGCCAACGGCAAGTATTACCTTTTCTTCGCCGGCAACGACATCCACGAGGGTGAAACCGGCGGCATCGGCGTAGCCGTGGCCGACTCCCCGGCCGGGCCGTTCCGCGATGCGCTGGGCAAGCCGCTCATCGACAGCATCGTCAACGGGGCCCAGCCCATCGACCAGTTCATCTTCCGCGACGACGACGGCAGCTACTACATGTACTACGGCGGCTGGGGGCACTGCAACATGGTTCGCCTGTCGCCGGATCTGCTGCGTATCGTGCCCTTCGACGACGGCACCCTCTATAAGGAGGTCACCCCCGCGAATTACACCGAGGGGCCGTTCATGCTCAGGCACCGCGGAAAATATTACTTCATGTGGTCGGAAGGGGGCTGGACGGGCCCCGATTACTGCGTCGCCTACGCCATCGCCGACTCGCCCTTCGGGCCGTTCGAACGCATCGGCAAGATCCTCGAACAAGACCCGGCGATCGCCCGCGGTGCCGGGCACCACTCCGTCATACAGGTTCCGGGGCGGGACGAATGGTACATCGTCTACCACCGCCGCCCGCTGGACGAAACGGCAGCCAGCAGCCGTGAAACCTGCATCGACCGCATGTATTTCGATGCCGAGGGGCACATCGTCCCGGTCAGGATGACCCGCGAAGGCGTCGAAGCCCGCCCCATTCCCGCTGCCGGCAAGGCGCGGTAAACCCGTCCCACAAGCGGGAGGCGTCCACGCACAAAATCCCCGTTCGGCAGCATTGTCGAACGGGGATTTTAGTGCCTGCCGGCACTTATGGGGAAACGGATGCGGCGTCACTCGCCCAACCGCTCGGAGAGCCAGCGCGCGAGCGAGTTCCGGAACTCGTCCTTGTATTTGAAGGTCTCGTTCCAGCCCCAGCCGTGCCCGCCCGTCGGATAAATATGGATCTCGCCCGGCACCGAGGCGGCTTTGAGCGCATTGTAGAACAACGTGCCGTTGATCGGGGGCACCCCGTCGTCGTCATCGCTGAAGGCGATGAACGTCGGCGGAGTCCCGCTGGTCACGCGCAGTTCGTTGCTGAACGCCGCAACCAGCCCCTCGGCTGGTGCTCCGCCCAGCAGATTCCTCCGCGACCCGGCATGCGTAAAACGTTCGTCCATCGTAATGACCGGGTAGACCAGGACGGCGAAATCGGGACGGTTCGCATCGCAGGTGAAGTGCGTCGCAGCCGTCGAGGCCAGGTGTCCCCCGGCCGAAAAGCCGATGACGCCGACCCGCGCGGGGTCTACGCCCCACCCGGCCGCATTCGCACGCACCAGCTCGATCGCCTGCTGCACGTCCCGGCGGGGCAGGTCGTAGTTGCCGTGGGGCATGGTGTATTTCAGCACGACGGCGGCAAACCCGCGCGCCGCGAACCACTCCGCCACCTGATAGCCCTCATGGCCGATAGCCAGGCCGCCGTAGGCACCGCCCGGGCAGACCACCACGGCCGGCGCCGGCTTCTTCCCTTCGGGGCGGTACAACGTGACATAGGGGGCGTTGTCGCGGTCGAATCCGGCACCGAGCCGCTCCGGGGCATACTTCCTGGCCTCGGGCCATAACCTGAACTCCTCCTTCTGCTGTGCAGGGACAGCTTCGGCGAACAGCAGCGCCCACGCCGCCAAAATCAGTTTCTTTGTCATATCCATCGGTTGTTAACAGTAATACGATTTTTTCCGGGGTCAGCGCACGACCCGCACCCCATCGGGTGCCGACACGCTCGTCGAGACCTTCCCGTCGGCACCGCGCTCGTGGCGCACCCGGATAACGCCCCACGGGGTCGGGAACGTCCCCTCGGCCCACTTCAGGTGTCCCAGGTGGGGGCGCACCGCCACGGACTTGCAGCCCGGTTCGAGCGGCACGATGCCCAGCACGTGCCGCGAAAGCCAGGGAGTGGGGCCCGATGCCCAGCCGTGGCAAAGGCTGTGGCGCAACCCCTTGTAGCAATAGGCGCCCGACTCGGCATGGATGTCGAATTTCCCGGCCGGAACCGGCTCGTCGATACGCGCCGCACCGGCCGCATGCGCGTAATTGAGGTCTTCCCAGAAAGTCGTGGCCCCCAGGTCGAGCATCGCACCCCAATAATCGGAGATGATCTGCAAAGCCTCATCGTAAAGGCCGCCTTCGGCCAGCGCCTCGAGCATGTAATATCCGTAGAAGGTCGAGAAACCTTCCGCCCCGCCCCGGGCGATCACCGTCCGGCACACCTTGCCGGGGTCGGCCAGCCCGGCCAGCACGAGCATCGCCGCCGCCTGCTTGTTCCGCAGGTGGTCGGGCACGTGCCGCCGCAACCGCCGCAGCGCCCCACGGCACTCCGACTGCATCTGCCTGTCGCCGAGCCAGCCGCCGATTTCGGCGCCGGCCTCCATGGCCATCACCATCAGGGCCTGATACCCGGCATGGATCACGTCGGGCATCTGGGACGTGGGCCAGTCCAGCAGGCGCTGGCCGCCCTGCAGGTTCTCACGGTCGCCGTCCATCTGCGACGCCAGCACCCGCAGCAGGGTGCGCATATATTCCTGCTGTTCACGGAGATAGTTCAAATCGCCCTCGTACATATACAGGTCGCGGTGGATAATGACCCACCACATCGAGTAGGCCGCGATCCAGTTCATCCACCCGGGCAGCGGCGTATTGTCGCGCACGTGGTCGAGGCTCCGGCGCACGACCTCATTGCCGCCGAACACGCTCTGGACGGTCATCACCTCGGGGTGCATGTCCCCGAGCCACACCAGGCGGTCGCGTTTCACCCCGTCCCAGAGGTACTCCTGCATATTGAGATGGACGGTGTAGGCCCCCGTCTCCCAGATGCGGTTCAGCCGTTCATCATCGCAGCGGAACGACCCCAGATAAGGGACGTCGCGGTAACGGAGGATCGCCCGCACGGCTTTCAGATTGAGCTCCGCATCGGGCTCCACCAGGTCGATCCGCACGAAGCGGAACCCCGAGTTCCCGGCCTCGACATTGCCCAGCCACGGCACGCCGAGCGTAAAATCGCGCAGCGAATGCTCGTTCGTGGCGCTGGCCATCGGGGCGTCGCCGCCGACGTCGCTCATCGCCTCGCTCACCGATTCGCCCAGGCGGATCCGCACCTTCAGCGCCCGCTGGTCGGCGCGTATCGCTGCCGAGAGCGCGATCCCGCCGCACAACTCCTTGCCGAAATCGAGCAGCACGGAAGCCGAGCGCCCGTCGCGGGTCGAGAGGCGGCAGACATCGGGCGGCCCGGTCGTCAGCTGCCCGTCGAAATTCCGGAGCAGCGCTTCGGGATTTTCCACCCCCGCCGTCAGCTCACCGGGCAGTGCGACCAGCCGCAGCGGGGTCACGTACCTGCGTGAAATCACATCCGCGGCGCTCCGGCCTTCCAGCCCCTTCTCCAGTATGTTCTCCTGCCCGTACACGGCCGCCGCAAAGGCCAGCAGCAGGGCAAGCAATGCTATCTGTCTCATCGTGCAATCATCCGTTCGATTACCACCGGGTTGAACAGCCCCGAAGGCTGTAACTGCGAATCGGGACGCCACGGATTGTTCAGCGTCCATGTCCCGCGCTGATCCTCGGGGAGCCTGCTGTCGCCGATCAGGCGGTTCACCCACGTATTGACCACGTCGATGACGAGGGTATTCTTCCCTTTGCGCACGAAGTCCGTGACGTCGACCCTGTACGGCGCCGTCCACACGCCCCCGGCGTACTTGCCGTTGACATAGACCTTGGCCATCACGCCGACCTGGCCCGTGTTCACGTACAGCCGGCCGGATTTCTCCTTCCCCCTGAGGTCGAACGTCGTCTCATAGCGGACACTGCCCGAGAAATAGCGCACCGACTCGTCGTCGGAGAGCCGCAGGTCTTTCAGTTCGTCCGCCACGACAGGCTCCGCCGGGCCCCGGCGCCCCTCCTGGAAGGTCAGTGTCCACGGCCCGTCCAGCGTCTTGACCCGCACCGGGGTCGGGAAATTCGCCGTCCCGTCCCTGTGCGCAGCGCCCGCCCCATCCGCGCGCAGTACGACGAACAGGCTTTGGTTGGGCTCCAACACCATCGGCAGCGTCGTCCTGCGACCGTCATCCTCGAACTCCGGCAGCGGACGGATCGCCCCCGTCACGGCATCCCATGCCTCGGGCACAGAGCCGGTCACACGCAGCGTGCAGGGGAAAGCGATGCGCGCGTCCGACTGGTTGGTCAGGAAATAAATCTGCTCGTCGCCCGCATCGCGGTGCCCGAAGAGCACGGGGACATCGGCCCCGACCTCGCAGTCGGGCAGGCACTGCACATAGGCCAGCGCCTCCTCCATGGTCATGCCGTCCAGCACGGCGCCCTTGCCGTAGCGGGCGGCCTTCACGGCCTTGCCGTCGACCCCGCCCCAGAGCTCCGCAGCCATGCGGCGCACCCGGGCGTCGGCATCGGGATAGCCTTCGAGGCTCGGCGAACGCTGCGGCGCAGGCCCCAGCAGCACGCCGCCCTCACGGACGAGCGCCTGCAGCTTCGCAAGCAGTTCGGGGCGCATCGTCTTGAGCTTCGGCAACACCAGTATCCGGTATTGCGTCCCGTGCGGAAGCGTCCACAGGCCGTCCTTCACGGTGGCGCGTTCCAGCAGCACCTCGCCGTTGATATAATCGTACTGGTACCCTCGGGGCAGCGCCGGGTCGGTGACGCCCGTCATTTTCGGAGCGTCCTCGCCGATGAAATAGGCCACGTCGGCGACGTTGAGCCCCTGCTGCAACATGTAATTGACACGCTTGAGGTAATCCGTGAAGAGGTCGATATGCGAGAACCACGTGTTGTTGCGGTTGAATTCCGTTCCGAACCAGGCATTCATGCCGGGCAGTTCGTCGCCCGGCTGCGAAATGTAGACGTGCAGCAGCGTGTTGTTGATCCCCTCGGAGAAGAACCTGTCACCGCGCGGCTTCACCATCGCCGGATAACGCCCGAAATCGTTCCCGGCCGAGGTGTACGACTCGGCCGACACTTTCCGCTTGCCGTAGATGTGGGCGCACGACGAGGCGGCACGGTTCTCGATGTCGCCCAGCGACCCTTCGCCCCAGAATTCGCCCCCGACCTCGTCCGACTGGCCGCCGTACTGCAGGAACTCGCCGGGGTAACCCCAGTGGCCGTAGTTCTCCAGCCACAACGTCAGCCCGTATTTGTGCGCGATTTCGCGCAGCCCCCCGATATGCGCATAGGCCAGCTTGTCGGCCGCCAGGCGCCGCATGTCCCACAGAAACCGGTCGGAGATATCCTGGCTGCCGACCACCACGCCGTCGTAAACGGGCAGGAACGGCAGGGCATCGTAGCCGTAACGCTCCCTGAAGTCGGTCAGGAAGGTATCCGTAAAGTTCTGCCCGCCCTTCTCGTAGCTGTCGGCCACCACCACGCGGAACGTCCTGCGGTCTTCGGCCGGGATGCGGCGGAGTATCTCACCGATAAAGGCGTCGAAATGGTGCTGCAGGTAGGCCGGGGTCATCTTGTCCACTTCGAGCCCGGTGCCTTCGGGCGCCGCGGGCGAATTCTGGATGCCGGTCGGGCGCATCCCGGTACGCATGACGACCCACTCCCCGGCAGGGGCTTCCCACACCAGGCGGTCGCCGTCGAGACATTCCGTTATGTCGACCACCTCCGCGGGGTCGACCGCCAGCGACTCCGCGTCCAGCACGGGCTGGTCGCGCCACTGGTACTCCTCCCAGTAGGGCAGCGGCGACTGGAACATCTTGGCAAAGGTCTTCTCCGCATAACGCTCCACACGGGGCAGCGACGAGAGAAGCACCTCCCCCAAACCCGTATCCTTCCCCGCGCCGCGGACTATGAGCCGGAACTCGCGCCCCGTGGTCTTCGCCACGCTGACCGAAACCGGGGCGTAAGGGTCGAAACCGACCTCGATATTGGGGTTCGAGCGGTCGATCCCGAACGATGCGACCGTCCGGTAGCCGTCCGCCCCCTTCACCTGCAATTCGGCCTCAGCACGTATCGGACGGCGGGCGGGCCACACCGTGATGTTGCGCAGATCCAGGTCGGCGTCCGTCACCAAGTCGATGACGGCTTCGGGG